>Ga0213835_100188_pt1 | contig 73810 bp, 75 predicted proteins | sample SWPATP01_FD_160576 | JGI IMG/M metagenome (GOLD analysis project Ga0213835, IMG submission 160576) | Coastal seawater microbial communities from Marineland, Florida, United States - SWPA TP0 #1 | ecosystem: Environmental > Aquatic > Marine > Coastal | place: USA: Florida | collected 2016-08-05 | reverse complement strand
ATTTTGCGGCGCACCCAAAAAACGCTGCCCCCCACGGAGGAAGCGGGTATTTTACGGACGGCCAACCTAGTGATTGATACGAATCGCCGCAAGGTGACCCAAAATAATAAGCCCCTGCGGTTAACCCACATTGAATTTAATTTGCTGGAATTGCTCGTGAACCAAGCGGGACAACCCCTAAGCCGCACGGATATTTTGACGGCGATCTGGGGTTATGTGCCCCGCCGCCACAGTGATTTGCGGGTGGTGGATGTCCATGTATCGCGCCTGCGCTCGAAGATTGAGCAGGATCCACGCCAGCCAGAATTTATCATTACAGAACGGGGCACAGGCTATCTGTTTCGGAAACTGCCAGTGGCGATCGCCGCGAATGTATCTTCTTCTATGGCGGCATCGTAGTGGAGTTGATTTCAAAAAAAGCTCAGGAGAGTTAGACATAAGCCGGGTTCTGTTCTCTTGCAGCGCAAAAGGGCAGTTATCTATCTAGGATGACTGTTACCAGCCACCTCCAGCGGCACTCCAAATTATGGGATCGGAAAAAGACCAACCATCATCCCACCGTCCTTGCTCCCAACCGGGGTTTACCGAGCCAGCACCTCACGATACTGCTGGTGCGCTCTTACCGCACCTTTGCACCCTTACCAGATAGATTAGGCGAACCTAATGCTAAGCTTCGGCGGTATGTTTCTGTGGCACTATCCTCACGCTCACGCGCACTGGGCGTTACCCAGCAAGTTTGGTCTTTGGGGAGCCCGGACTTTCCTCAGAGCTGATCTCAATGTCAACCCTGCAACTGCCGCGCTAACTCTCCTAATAGTTAGTGTAGCGGTATTTTATTTCCGGCGTCTATCTTGGAGCTTTTTATAAACATCCCGCAGTTCTACGCCATGGTGGGCGATCGCCACGAGGGAGTGATAAAACAGATCGGCCACTTCCCCGGCGATGTCGTCTTTGTCATCGTCTTTGCAGGCCATCACCACTTCGGCGGCTTCTTCGCCGATTTTCTTGAGGATTTTATTATCCCCTGCTTCAAAGAGGCTATTAGTATAGGAACCCACTTGGGGATTGTCCCGGCGATCGCGGATAACGTTAAAAACTTCTGAGAGGGTATCCGCTGGGGGTGCAGATTTACTGTGATCCAGTTGGTGGAAACAGCTCCGTTCCCCCGTGTGGCAAGCAATATCACCAATCTGCTCAATGGACATTAAAATCGCATCACTATCGCAATCGTAGCGGAGGGATTGTACCTTTTGAATGTGTCCGGAGGTGGCCCCTTTGTGCCATAGCTCTTGGCGGGAACGACTCCAATACCAAGCTTCTCCCGTGTCCATGGTTTTTTCTAGGGATGCTTGGTTCATCCAGGCCAACATCAGCACGGTGCCATCAAGATAATCTTGGGCGATCGCCGGCACCAATCCCTGCTCATTGAAACGCACCTGATCCAGTGGGATAGCACCACGTAAACTCATTTTGACGATCTCCAATCTCTAAAAAATAACGACTAATTGGGGCAATGAATGCCAATAAAAAAGAAAGCCCAATTATTGAGCTTTCCCAGTATAAACGGTGGGGTTTTGTTCCCCAATTCTTCAGAAACGTTTGCTAAAAAACTTAAGCAGAAGCGTCTGCGGGGTAAACACTGACCTTACGGCGGCCACGCTTGTAGTGCTCGAACTTAACGATGCCATCGACAAGGGCAAACAGGGTGTCATCGCCACCACGACCAACATTATTGCCGGGGTGAACTTTGGTGCCCCGTTGACGGACGAGGATGCTGCCAGTGGTCACGGTTTGGCCACCATAGCGTTTTACACCGAGTCTTTGGGCGCGGGAGTCGCGGCCGTTTCTCGTACTACCAGTACCTTTCTTATGTGCCATGGGGATTCTCCAGTTGCTAGAAATCTAGGGATTTATTGTAACAGTGAACTATTGCCGACTGTTGGGGGGATTTAGGCGTCTGCTTTGGCCGCAACAACATTGCCACCAACTTTGATGCTATCGATCATGAAGCGGGTGAAGTATTGACGGTGACCGCGCTTTTTACGGGTTTTCTTCTTGGGCAGCATTTTGTAAACCAGCACCTTCTTAGCCCGGCGCTGATCAACAACAGTCCCTTCAACGGTTGCGCCGTCGATGTAGGGTTGACCGACGGTGACGCCATTGTCATCGCTGATCAAAAGCACTTTCTCAATGGTGTGGTTGCCATCAACGTCCACATCGAGTCTTTCGATATCGTAGAAACGACCGGGCTCAACACGAACCTGCTTGCCGCCGGTTTCAATAATTGCGTAGCTCATAAAAATAGTAATTTTTCTATAGGGTTGCCGTACAGGTAGCAATCGCGCTTAAGTCTGTTTGCTTCACAAAGTTAAGGCTGGCGATCGCATTTTTACTGTGTCACCTGATCCGAGCAGGATATAAAGACACAATCATCTAATATAGATTTAATTTGTGGGTTTCGTCAAATCCCGGCACATTACAAAATAACTTCCCCAAAAAATAAAATTACGTGTGGTGCTGAATTTAGGGATTAGGATAGATTTTGTGTAATTTCCTTTGCAGGTGAGTACTGTTATGTCTGCGATCGCCGTCCTTTGTACATTGAATTGTGCTGTGATGCCTGTGGTGGCAGAGCCGTTGATGCAGACGGGCCAAGGCTCACCGGTGGCGCAATTACCGGGGGGAGTAGCGGCCCAGGAAATTGAGCTAGAAGGGGAAATGAACTATGGCGAAATTCAAATTCAAGACCGTACTGGCCAGCAGCAGCAATTTTCCTTAGAAGCAAATCCAACCGAGGAAGCCCTGGATGTCGAGGCAGTTCCTACTCCGCCAGCGGTGCTCGAAGTAATCAGCGATCGCCAGGAATATAACGAGCAAACCCAGGTGGTGACAGCCATGGGAAATGTGGTCGTCCGCTTTCAGGAAGCCGTTCTCAGCGCCGATCAACTCCAGATTAATCTCAACAGCAAATTGGCGATCGCCAGGGGAGATGTCGCCCTACGTCGGGGACAACAGATTTTACGGGGTGAACAATTTACCTATTTTTTTGTACAAAATCGCGGCCAGATCCAACAGGCAGAAGGGGAAATTTCCCAAACGACCTTAAACCAAGACTTGGGAGTGCGACCCACGCGTTTTGGGGTCAGTAGCAATCCAGCCGTGCTTTTAAACGAACGGCTTTTGCTCAATCAACCAGCCACAGAGGTCATGGGCGAAGAAGGGATTAGTTTTGTCCTGGGCAGTGGGCGTGACATTGGCACCCGTGACATTGATACTCAAACGAACGTCATTAATCGGGTGCGTTTCCAAGCTGAATCGGTGGAATTTGTCGGCGATCGCTGGGAAGCTAAAAATATCAGCATTACCAATGATCCCTTTTCGCCACCGGAACTGCAGTTGGTGGCAGACACGGCCACTTACCAAAAAGTAGACGAATTTAACGACGAGCTCGTCACCACCAAGACCCGCCTCGTCATTGATAACAACGTTTCTTTACCTGTATTTCCGCGGACCTTTCGCTTTGGCGAATCCGAGGGCATTTTTAGCCAGGTGTCCTTTGGATTTGATGATGAGGAAAAAGGCGGTTTATTTCTGCAGCGGCGATTTTCTCTCTATCGCAGTGCCCAGGGTCGCTGGACAGTGACCCCCCAATACCTCCTCCAGAAGGCTTGGTTCCCGGATACGATCCTCGCAGAAACCAACGATGATGATGCAGGGGAAATCTTGGCCCCTGGGCTATTTGCGGTGACCAGTGAATTTGACTATCGCTTCAATCCACGGGTGTCATTTGCGGCACGGGGTTCTTTAGAGAATCTCAAGCTGGATAATTTTGAAGATAAACTCGAGTTGAATTTTCGCCTAGAACAACAGCTTGGCAATTTAGATAATCCCTTTCGTCTTAGCCAGGAATTTAACTACCGCGATCGCCTTTTTAATGGTTCCCTCGGCTTCCAGCGAGTACAGCGGAGCTTTGGCATTGTGCTGCGATCGCCCCGCTATATTTTGGGAGATTCCGGCTTTGAGGTGGATTTTCAGGCCAGCGTGCAGAATATCGAAGCCGATACCGACCGCCCAGACTTGTTGGAACCTGGGGTCAGCGAAGACCAAGTGAACCTCACCCGTTACCAAGGCTCCTTTAACCTCGACCATCGTTTCCCTCTCTGGAGCAGTGAACCGTTGCCGCCGACTCGCTTTGAGGGCTTACGATACAGTCCGAGGCCCATTGTTCCCTATGTTTCTCTGGTGACGGGGTTACAGGGGGTAGCGGGGGTTTATAGCAATGGCGATCGCCAAAATTCCCTCCGGGGGAAAATTGGTATCGAAGGACAATTTGGCCGCTTTGCCGGGAACAGTTTCGACTATACGGGTTTTAATCTGAGCTACACCAATAGCGTCCTCAGTGATGAACTATCGCCGTTTCTCTTTGACCGGGCCGTTGACCAACGTACCCTCGAATTCGGCCTGACCCAACAACTCTATGGCCCCTTTCGGGTGGGTTTCCAGACGGCGATCAACCTCGACAGCGAAGAAGCGATTAGCACCGATTATTTCCTTGAATATAGTCGGCGGACCCACGGTGTGCTGTTGCGCTACAATCCCGTCCTTGAAATTGGTTCGGTGAATATTACGATCAATAGTTTTAATTGGAACGGCTCCACAGATCCGTTTACCAACGAGGAAATTCGGCCCGTCAGCGATGGGGTCACACCTTAACGAAATTCACAGAGCTTAGATCTGCCAATCCTCCTGGGCGAGGGTCTGGATGCGGTGCAGGTCATTCATGATGTACTGCAAAGGCGTGATGGTGATATAGCCAGCGGCGATCGCCTGGACATCGGTCGGAAAATCTAGGGGAATATTCGGCTCATCCGGTTGGGGTAATTCTTCGATCACTTCCCCAGAAAGCCAGTAATAGGTTTTGCCGCGCGGATCTTGACGCTTCTGAAATTGCTCAATGTAACGGCGCAACCCCTGACGTGTAATTTTTACCCCCGCAAGCTTTTCTTTTTCTAGGTTGGGCACATTAATATTCAACAAAACTGGCGCATCTTGGTTGGCGATCGCCCAGTGGGGACGTTTTTCCATCAGCTGACAGAGAAGCTTGACTGCGAAATCAGCGGCAGGTTGAAAATTGTGGCTGGTATAGTCCGCCAGGCTTAGGGCAATGCTGTGAATACCTTCTAATAACCCTTCCATCGCCGCCGAAACCGTCCCCGAATAAAGCACATCTGTTCCCAAATTAGAGCCGTGGTTAATGCCAGAGAGGACAAAATCAGGGCGTTCCTTGAGGACAGCACTGAGGGCAAATTTGACACAGTCCGATGGTGTCCCAGAGCAGCTCCAGGCGGTGACACGGGGATCAAAAATCCCTTCGACAATTTCAGTGCGGATCGGGCGGTGGAGCGTTAAACCGTGCCCCGTGGCAGAGCGTTCCCGGTCAGGACAAACGACGGTGACCTGGTGACCTGCTTCGGCAAGGGTATTGGCGAGGGTACGGATCCCCAGGGCGGAGATGCCATCATCATTACTGATTAATAAATTCAGCGGCGTAGCAGGTGTCATGGGTTCCTGGTGAAAAATTGACGTTTTTTTATGATCAAGGACGGTTTAAACTGTTAGGGTCTTCACCATCGAAACAAGTTTAGTCGCACTCTTTTTGGCATGACCACTTCTACTTTGACCCAAATCGAATCTGATTTGCAAACGCTCCAACAGGAAGCCACCGACGCGATCGCCACGGCGACAGATCTCGACGCCCTCGAAAAATTGCGGGTCAACTACCTCGGCAAGAAGGGTCAACTGTCCCAAATCCTCCGGGGCATGGGCAAACTCTCCGCTGAAGAACGGCCAAAAATCGGGGCGATCGCCAACCAAGTTAAAGAAGTCCTCCAGGGGGCTCTTGATACCAAGCTTGAAACTCTCCAGAAAGCGAAGATCGAAGCCCAACTCAAGGCCGAAACTCTCGATGTCACCATGCCCGGTGTGGGGCGTCCCCTGGGGAAAATGCACCCGCTCCAGAGCACCATTGATCGGGTTTTAGATATTTTTGTGGGCCTGGGCTACACCGTCGCTGAAGGCCCCCAAATTGAGACAGACTATTACAACTTTGAGGCACTCAATACCCCTGCTGACCACCCAGCGCGGGATATGCAGGATACATTTTATCTGCCGGGCGATCGCCTATTGCGCACCCATACTTCCTCAGTGCAGATTCGCCACATGGAGCAAAACGAACCCCCTTTAAGGATCGTTGCCCCGGGCCGGGTTTACCGTCGCGATACCGTCGATGCGACCCACTCCGCCGTGTTCCATCAGATTGAACTCCTGGCAATTGATAAAAATTTGAAATTCACCGACCTAAAAGGCACCCTCAAGGAATTTTTGCGGCAGATGTTCGGCGAAGACCTAGAGGTGACCTTCCGGGCCAGCTACTTCCCCTTCACTGAACCTTCCGCCGAAGTGGATGTGAAATGGCAGGGTAAATGGCTGGAGGTGATGGGTTGTGGCATGGTGGACCCCAATGTCCTCAAAGCTGTCGGCTACGACCCAGAAGTTTATACGGGCTTCGCCGCTGGGCTAGGGGTAGAACGCTTTGCCATGGTTCTACACAAGCTGGACGATATTCGCCGTTTGTATAACAGTGATCTGCGCTTTTTGCGTCAGTTCTAGGCCGTTTTCGACTAGGGTTTCTACAATAGTGGGGAAAGGCGATCGCCTGGTTGATTGCCAATGTCCGCTTAGTATGACCAAGAACCCTGCATGAGACAGAAAAGTACAGCCGCAGTGTTAGCCTTTTTCCTAGGTGGTGTGGGGGGGCATAAATTCTATCTGGGGGAAATCGGCTGGGGGATTATTTACGCTATTTTTTTCTGGACTTACATTCCCACCATTGTCGGCTTTGTCGAAGCAATCGTGTTGGTTAGTATGTCCCAGGATGATTTTGACAAAAAGTACAACACCAAAGCCCTTATGGGATACGAGTCTAAACGCTTAACCCGTGACGCGATCCCCCCCCAGGTGATTGTGAATATTGGGGATCAGGCGATCGCCGCCAATCAGCAAAATGTGACTCCCAGTTTGGCCCCAGACACACCTGTCGATCAAAACATTGCCAAAGAAGCCCTCGATCGTCGCATCCTTAAATTTTGTCAGACCAAAGGCGAAGTTACCCTTCTAGACTGCTTCCTTGAAATTGAAGAAGTTCCAAGAAATATCCTCGAATCCCACCTAGAAAATTTAGTGCGGGCAGAATTTTTGCAAGTGACGAATCGCGCCACCGATGGCAAAATTGTTTATCGTTTAGACAACTAATGGATGTCTTCGTGCTCGCAAAACGTAACATTCATAACAACCATTTAACCTTCATTTAAAAAATACAACTTTACTCAAGTTAGGAGAATTTAAGCGATGACCTTTGATCCCGATAAAAGAAAACTGCTTTCGAGTCTTTGCCACGGAGCCATTTTTATTAACTATTTTTTTCTTTCCGTCTTAATTCCCCTTGTCTTACTCGTCATCAGTGAAGACCCCGTCGTTAAAGCCAATGCACGAGAATCTCTCAATCTCCACCTAAACCTCTGGGTGGGTTGGGCGATCGCCGGTTTTTGCGCGGCTACCGTAATCCTGATTCCCATTGCAATCATCCTAGCCATTCCCCTACTGCTCCTGAGCTTTGTGATGCCAATTTTGGCGATTTTAAAAATCTTGGGTAGTCCAGCAACAGAATATCGCTACCCTTTTATCATCCATATTCTGTAACTAAAATGACGATGGTTGACTTCGTTCTTTTGCCTTTTGTTATCAAGTTCAGCTTAAATAATCATTAAGATACATGATCCATTTAGGTGAACTTTTAAGATTGTGATTTGTGGCAATTAATCGAGTCCAAAGAAACAGTTAAGACGTAACCACGGTTACAATCTGTTGACATTAACTTTGTTAACGTAGGAGCAACAATCGCAAGGAAGTCAAACCATCGTGACTTTAATCTCTGTTGCCATCATCGAAGGAAATCCCCACTTGAGATCATTGCTTGGGTGGCATCTTCAACAAGCCAACTATGCCATTTACCAAGCAGCAAATCTCAACCAGTCGCGGCGTGTCTTTGAACAGCACATGCCTGCCTTGGTGCTACTAGACTCGGAATTACCGGACGGTGATGGCCTCGAACTCTGCCGTTGGTTGCGCCAAAATACCCAGGCCATCATTCTCATCCTGTCGGCCAAAAATACAGAAAAAGATGTTGTGGCAGGGTTAAAGGCCGGGGCTGATGATTATTTAACGAAGCCCTTCGGGATGCAAGAGCTTTTAGCACGGGTAGAAGCCTTGACGCGGCGGATTAGGGCAGTGAGTGCTCCCCTCCAACTTGATTATGGTGAATTGCGCATTGATCTCGTGCAGCGGCGGGTACAATTCCGAGGTCTGTACATCGATTTAACGCCCCAAGAATTTAGTTTGTTGTATGTGCTCGCCCAGGCCAACGGGGAACCCCTCAGTCGCTCAGAATTATTGCGGCGGGCATGGCCAGATGCCATTGATAACCCCCGTACCATCGACACCCATGTATTATCCCTGCGGAAAAAAATTGAACAGGACCCCCGCCAGCCCAATTTGATTCAAACGGTACGTAATGTAGGCTATCGCTTCAATCTCGATGGGATTGGGTCTGGTCTCGGCAATGGCAATAATGCAACCTTAGAACCCTCGCCGACGCCGGCTCGCCCAAGCCACCCAAAACTCAAAACCCGGACCTCCATTCGTGAGCTGGTTAATCAAGGTTAGAGGGTCGTCACCAAGGTTCGCTATTGGTGGATTGACGACTTTGGAGGGTTTGCTGGATGACTGACCAAGGAATGGAGTGATTGTGGTGGTGGTGCTGGATTTGACCTTGGTCGAGGTAAATCAATTTTGTTGCGAGTTGCTGGGCAAAGTCGAGGTTATGGGTAGAAATAACCAAAGGGATATTGGATTGGGCCTGATATTTCAACAACAGCGCAACTAAGGTTTGAATGCGACCTAAATCTAGGGCGGCGGTGGGTTCGTCTAGGAGAAGAACTTGGGGTTGGCAGAGGAGTGCCCTGGCGATCGCCACCCATTGTTTTTGGCCGCCGGACAGGAGTGCTTCGTGGCGATCAAGCCATTCTAGGGGGATATCCAGTTGATCTTGCCACTGTTGCCAATGGTTGCGGATGGTTGGAGCCGATTGTTTCCGTAACTGGAGTGGGTACCATAGGGCATCTTTGACGGTCATGGCCAGAAGGCGGGCCTCCTGGGGGACGAGGGCAATGTGTTGCCGCAGAACAACGGGATTATAGGCGCTGTAGGGCTGACCTTGGAAGGTGAGGCGGCCTGTGGTGGGACTCTGGAGTTGATTGAGACAGTGAAGGAGGGTCGTTTTTCCGGAGCCCGATGGCCCCACCAGCACTAGGCGATCGCCTGGCTCTAGGGCAAAGGAAATATCCCGGAGAATATCCCGAGGCCCAAGGGTAAGGGTGAGTTGTTCAACCGTTAAAATCGCCATGGATAAGGTGCCAGAGTACAGAGTGCTGCTGTTATTGTTTCATGCGGTAATGGAGAAATAATTCCGAGGCGATCGCCTCATATTCCAGAAGTTCGAGGGTCAAGCCCGCCGTCTGTAAAAAACCATTGCCTGCCATGGGGGTAGGAGCCGCTGTTCCGCCGAGTAAAACAGGACAAACCGTTAGCCACAGTTCATCCAAGCAGCCCTGCTCCGCGAAGCTGGCGATGAGGTTTCCCCCTCCCAACAGGCCCAACTTTTCAATCCCCCGTTGCCTCAGTTCCGTGAGAGTTGGTTGCCATGCTCCGGCTGAATCTAAAGCAATAATTTGCTCAAAGCCCGGAAATTCCGCCCACCGGGGGAGTTGTTCGGGAGCGGTTAAAAGACCCCGGCGGAGGGGCTGCCGAAAAAAAGGTAAATCCTGGGGAAGATTGCCGGAGCCAGAACAAACAAAGTGGATCGGTTGGGGCGGTTGGTGGCGGTCTTGGCGTTGTTGCAATAGGTGGCGATCGCCAATCGGGAGACTTGTGCCATAGGCGCGGAGGGTATTGGCCCCAAACATCACCGCATCCATCTGGGCAATTAACCGTTCCAAGTGAGCCTTATCCTGGGCCGAAGGAAACCGCGCTGGAGCGCCACTGTAATCGGCAATTTTACCGTCGGCACTCATGGCGGCGATCGCTGTTACCAGGGGTCGCTGCCTATGCATACCAACTGTCAGCTTCGTCCCGTTCGATGGGCCAATCTTCATTTTCGCCCCCCACCACAATCCGGCGCAGATCCACAAAATCCTTGCTTAACTGCTTCAGGGCATTGACCAAGACATCTAAGGAGATGAGATCACTCGTCCCCAAATCAAACCAACAGCGTCCCCAAATGCCCTCATATTCAAAGTCCCCTTTATTGTGCATTGGGGCCATCAGCGCATTATCCGCTTGGTCTTCGTCGTAGGTGAGGTAGCTAATATCTACCCCAGTTTCTTGGATCTGGAGATTCTCCGCGTTAAATCCCCCTAATTTCCCGATGTAAAACCAAGAGTCGAATAGCTCTTCGACATATTGTTTTTCTGTTTCCGAAGGCACATGGTCAAACTCCAACCAAATCCAGAGGTCGAAGGGGGAAAATTCGCGAAATTGGACTTCCATATTGTTTGTGGATAATAGGGCTTGAGAAATGTCAGTATAAACGTTTTGCAAAAAACCAAGAAACATCCTCCCTGGAGGGAGGTGCCCAAAGGGCGGAGGGTGAATTCCCTCTTGGGATAGTTAAAGGGCATTCCAGGCTGCTGCCGCATCAGCCACCGCCTGGGGGACTGTCTTTTGGTCGAGCATCGCTGCTTGGAGATTTTCGTAGATAAGCTTTTGCAGTTCCGTGAGATTCTCCTGGGCGGGGATCAAAATTTCGGCATCCGCCAGTTGTTCGGCACTAATTTTCCGGGCCAAACTGAGGCTATCAGTGGCGGCGCTGGTGGCGAGTTTCGCAATGTACTGTTCCACTGCGGCCTGGGTAGAGGGCAAAACATTGGCGGCTTCAGCAAAGGCAAGTTGATTTTCAGTATTGGTGACAAAGAGGGCAAAATCGAGGGCAGCCTCTGGATCGTCGCTATCTTTGGGGATCACAAGGTTCATTACGGCAACGTTCTTCTTACCTGTTTCTCCGGTGATTTGGGGCGCTGGGACGGATACCACCGCAATTTGGGGCGCGTTCTGCTGGATGGTGTTGATAAATTCGGGGGAAGTGTTGGCGATCGCCGTTTCCCCAGCTTGGTAGAGTTCAATGCCGTGGCTATGGCCCTGGGTCAGCACCTCCGGAGGTAATAACTCCGCCTGATACAGATCAACCCAATACTGGAAAGCGGCAATGCCTTCGGGGGTATTAAAACCCGCAGAGCCATCCGCATTAACCAGGGTGACCCCCATCTGCACCAAGGACTCCAGAACTTCATTGGAGTCACCAGGAACGAAGGTAACGAAAAAGGCATATTTCCCAGTTGTTTCTTTTATGGTTTGGGCAGCGATCGCCAACTCTGTGTAGGTGCTGGGGGGCGCATCGATGCCCGCCTCGGCAAATAAATCTTCGTTATAAAAGCTAATACGAGTCGTGAGATACCAGGGAATACCAAAGGTTTGGCCGTTGATTTGATTGGCCTGCCAAATTTTCGGCAAATAGCGATCGCGCAATTCTGGCGTCAGACGATCATCCAGCACTAACCAAGCATCACGACTGGCCAACTGGGAAGCGAAATTAGGATTGAGGTTCACCACATCCGGGGCCGTGCGGGCCGAGACCGCCGTCAAAATTTTACTTTCCATCGCTGACCAAGGGACATCCACCCAGCGCACCGTCTCTGCCGCATTTTCGGTTTCAAAGGCCGTAATTAATTCATTGAAATAGTCTGTAAACTTTGGTTGCAATTGCATTGTCCAAAATTCGACCGTTTCTGGGGTGTTGCCATTGCCACCAGGTACCTGTTGACAAGCGGCGATCGCCACCAAACTCACCCCCACAAACAGCCCACGCCGTAGCCCTTTGAGACCATTAAACATAAAAACTTTTCTCCCAATTTCAGCCGCAGTGATCACTCACATTGAATTGACCTTCAGATCATGCCATTATCCAGACAGCTTCTGGGGCAAAATTGCTCCCTTTTTTGCGATTGTTATTTACTTTCGGCAAACTGAGCTAAATTTAATAGCAACCGGGGTATGGGTGGTTAGCACCGATGGCTCCATAGGTCATCCTTTCGGAACATTTTCCTATGCTAGATTTTTTCAAAAATATCTTCAAACCAAAGCGTAAAGGGATTGGCATCGAGATCTCAACGGAACGCTTGAACATTGTCCAACTCAAAAAACAGGGACAGGTCTATAAGCTGGCAACCTACATCACCGAACCCGTACCCGAAGGCATTTTTGAAGAAGGAAAAATTGTCGATGTTCCGGCCCTCGCCGAGCTGATCCAAAATACCCTCAGCGCCAACAACATCAGCGCCAAACAGGTTACCGCCGCCGTGCCCATGCGGGAGGCCATTATTCGCCTGATCCCGATCCCCGCAGAACTCGATGATGCCGAACTGCGGGATATGGTCCTCAACCACGAAGCGAGCCTCTATCTGCCCTACCCCCGCGAAGAAGTAGATCTCGATTACCAAAAGCTTGGGTTTTTCCAAGATGAAGATGGCATTGAAAAGGTACAAGTCCTCTTGGTGGCCACCCGGCGGGAAGTGACCGACGCCTATGTGGAGACCATTGTCCAGGCGGGGCTAGAGATAAATATCCTCGAGATTAATAGTTTTGCCCTCCTCCGGACGATTCGCGAGCAACTGCGGCAGTTTAGTTCCCAGGAAGCGGTGGTTTTAGTCGATATTGAGTTTGACTGTACCGAAATTGCCATTGTGGTCGATGGGGTGCCGCAATTTTCCCGGACAGTGCCCATTGGTGCTTCACAATTGCAAAATGCCCTATCCCGCGCCATGAATTTACCTGCCCCCCGCGATATTGAACTTCTGCAGGGGATGACCATTCCCAACACACCGATGGAGGGAGCTCGTACTGGTGCAACGGGCATTAATCCTGGGATGGCGGCCCTCCTGCGCGTTTTAGGTGAATTGACCGACGAACTGCGCCGTTCCATTGATTTTTATCTCAACCAGAGTGGTGAGTTGGAAGTGGCCCAATTGATGTTAGCTGGCCCCGGTGGGGGGATTAGTCAACTGGATGAATTTTTTACGCAGCGTCTTAGCATTCCGACGATTCAAATTGATCCGTTTGAGGCGCTATCTATTGACGTTGATGAAGAAATTTCCAAGGTGCAACGACCATCCTTGGGCACTGCACTGGGTTTAGGACTACGGGAGGCATAGGGTCATGTACGGTTTAGATATTAATTTTCTGAAAGACCGCGGTTTAACCAAGGATTCTTCGATGGCGATCGCCGATCGTCTGGTGAGCAAACCTGGGGTGATTCCGGGCCAAGAGCCAAAGCCACTAATTATCGGTGGGGCGGTCACTGCGGCGGCCTTGGCGGTGGTGGGTCTGTTATGGTTCCAGCAAAGTCGTGAAAAAGCGAACATCCAAGAAGAGATTGCCGTTGTCGATCAACAGCTCCAGGGAGCCAATGCCCAGCAGGCAAGATTACAGCAAATTCAACAAGAAATTGATACCTATAAATCCCAAAGCCAAGCCTTTGTAGATGTGCTGCAAACGAGGATTAAGCCCTGGTCGGCCATTTTGCAGGAAGTGGGTGATTTAACCCCACCCGGTCTCAAGATCACCTCCTTCGAGCAGTCGGATAATCAAGTGTTGGTACGGGGTAACGCACGCACTTTTAATGAAGTGAATGATTTTGTTCTCAACCTGCCGGAATCGCCTTTGCTGCAAGGGGAAGAAATCTATATTGTCAGTGCAAATTTAGTCGATAACCCGATTACTACTGCCCAGGTGGATTTTCCGCGGCCCGTTGCTTCTTTTAGCATGCCCCAGGTGGTGGATTATACGGTATCAATCTCCCTCAATGACCTCACCGATGCAGAGGTGATTCGCACCCTAGACAGCCAGGGGGCACGGGGGATGGCCGAACGCTTGCGGAGTAGCTTTTAGGATTTAACGATCTCGATATTCATCAACACTGTGAGGAGGAGCAACAACCGATGACATACGCAGAAGAGTTCCGGCAAACGATGACGGAAATGACCATGGTTGGTCAGGAACAGGGCTTTTTTGAAGCCTTTGGGATTCAGTTCACTTCAAAAGTTTTAGGGACGATGTTGGCGATCGCCGGTATTGGGGCCAGCGCCGGACTGTGGTGGTTTCTCGTTCGGCCCATCCAAGGGGAAATCAGCACCCTCGAACAGGAACTCCAGACAAAACAAGCAGAGTTACAAGAAAAAGGCGCCGGGAATATCCAAGAGCAAATCGCCCAGCGCGAGGCGGAATTGGCCAACGAGCAACGGATTGCCACCGAAATTCTCAATGCCTATGGTCAAGACAAGCAAATGCAGACTTTTTTGCTCGATTTCAACCGGATCCTCACAGCCAGCAATGTACAACTAACGAGCTACGAGCCTACACCGCCTAAACCCGAATTTATTACCGATGCCGCTACTTACGGTGAAGCTGCCCAAAATAAGCTGAAATACCAAACCTTTAACGTCAGCTTCGATAATATGACCTACACAGAAGCAGAGTCCATGCTCACGAGCATCGATGTGTTGCAGCCGTTGTTGGTATTGCGTAATTTTTCGACGACGGTGGCCGAACCAGCGACATTCCGCTACGAAAATGGCCGTTTGGTAACACAAACCCAAGCCCAGCTAGGGGTTTCCTTTGTGGTGGATGCCCTCATTGCCCCGACCCCGGAAGAGCTAGCCGCCCGACAAGCAGAATTAGCTGCAGAGGCCGCCCCAGCCGAGGGAGAAGAAGGTCAAGAGGAACAACCCGCAGAGAATGGTGGCTAGGTTTCGAGGTCAAAACAATTTGCTGAGGAGATAGGGAGGTAAACTAGCGGCATAGAAACCATTAATTTTGGTTTCAAAACAAATTTCTGAAGACATCATTAGCAAAACTTATTTTAAATTGCTAATTATTTTGGATTTTTAGGGTTGTTTTTTAAAATTATTGTTAATTTCAAGCGGGATTCATTTCGGTTTTTCGATTACATTTAATTAGTGTGTGTGGAGATTTTCTGTCGTGAATATCAAGTCCTATTCCGGAGTCGTCGCTGGTGTCGTTGCTTCTACAACAGTTTTAGTTACCCCAGCCCAGGCAGCAAATATACAAGTACGGGAACTGGCGGTACGGCCAGGGGATGGCAACCTAGAGCTCGCTCTCAGTCTTGCGCCAGAGAGTGCAAATCTGTCTGGTGAGAAGCCCCAGGTTTCGACGACCCAAAAAGACCGGGTACTCATCGCAGAAATTGCCAATGCACGGCTAGATCTCGGTAATGGACAGGATATTTTCAGCCAAGATAATCCTTTACCTGGGATTGAGCGCATCGAGGTGATGGAGTCGGCTCCAGGCAATGTCAAAATCGTCGCCTTAGGGGAAGTGGCAGCACCAAAAGGGGAAATCCTCAGCCAGGATAACAACAGCATTTTGCTCAATGTGACCACCTCGACAGCAGACACGACAGAAACGGCCCAGGTCACAGAGCCCTCCACAGTCATTGAACCGACCTTGTTGGCCCAGAGTGCCCCCAGCAATAACAATCAAAATAATTTTCTCCAACCGACGGCCCCTATCCCACCGTTTTTACCGAGGGCCAGTGCGCCACCAGTGGGGGATATTGCGGTTTCGACAATTGATACGACCCTGCCTAGCTATGTGAATCTACAAACAAATGCGGTTGTCCCCCGTCTCGTACTGAAGGAAGCTCCCATTGAGGATGTGATGTCTCTGTTGGCCCGCGCTTCCGGTCTCAATATTGTTGTGGGCAATGATGTAAAAGCACCTGCCGGGGAAGGTGAAGCGCCACCTGTCACTGTCTCTTTAGATATGCAAAATGCGCCTGTGCAAGATGTCTTTAACTACGTCTTAATGCTTGGTGACCTCAATGCTGTGAGAAATGGCAACACAATTTTTGTCGGGAGAAATCTGCCCTTTGCGATCGCCCCCAGGATTACCCGCAGCTTCCGGTTGAATCAGGCCACTCCCGAAGAAGCTCGTTGTTTCTTGATTACTGGTGATTCTACAGTTTCTGAAACAATTAACGAAGAAAGAACGGTAGAAACAGCAGAATCAGCTTTTTCATTAAGTGAGGAAAGTGGCGATGTCCCAACATCTCGGACTCAAAGCACATCGGTAAGTAGAGAAGTGACAAGAACTTGCTCCAAGACCCCAACAGAGGAGGAGCTTGCCCGTGGTTTACTATCCCGATTTAGTAGTTTAGATATCCTGACTGATGCACGACTAAAAACAATTACTTTGGGTGGCGATCCCAAAACTATTGAAATTGCCAGTAATTTTCTTAAGCAGTTAGATGCTCGTCAGCGGCAAGTGGCAGTAAATGTCAAAATTATCGACGTAACGCTGACTGGAAATCGTTCTATTTCCTCTGATATTAAGCTCTTACTTGAAGATCGTGTCGGAATTAGTGCAGGAGACGGAATTATTCTTTCTCCAAATGATTTAGCAAGAACTTCTGAATTTTTCTCTGAATTTAATCCGGATTCCATCACAGTAGAGAGAGGAGGCGCAAACATTAATCTAGGTCAAGTAATTGATTCTTTTGATGGTCCACCAGGAACTACTAGAATTGAGCAAGATGGAGATGAGCTTATTGCAATAGGGCAAAGATTAGTCCAAGTAGGAGTGGGTCCGAATAACACACCAATTTTAGATTTAGTACCTTTTGAAGAAGGAATTGGAACGATCGTACCCTCTACAACTTCAGGGACTAACTTTATTGGCAGCCTTGTCGCTGGTCTTTTGAGAAATACAACATCCAAAATTGTCGCTGATCCAACCTTAATTATCCAAGAGAATGAAACAGGAGAACTAAGGGTTACAGAACAGATTATTAACAGTGTTCAAATTGTGTCAGGCAGTGTGAATTCCGATAGCGATAATGGAACCAATAACGCCGTTAATGTCTTACCTGAACCAGTTCTAGCTGAGGTTGGTCTTTTTGTTCCAATCACTGTGGAAAACATAGATGATAATGGTTTTATAACTCTTAATATTACCCCTGAGGTGTCAGCGCCTAGTGAAGAAGTTGTCTTTGAAGCTGGTACAAGTAGAAATGTCTTAACACTAAAACGTCAGAGTATTCTGAATTCTGGTTCTGTGCGGCTTAGAGACGACCAAACGCTTATTTTAGCTGGGGCGATTGATGAACGAGATATTACCACCACAAGTAAAGTCCCAATCTTAGGTGATATTCCTATTCTCGGATCCTTGTTTAGAAGCAGTTCTAGAACAAATGAGCGTCGTGAACTACTTTTTATCATCACGCCTCAGGTTATTGATGATTCTCAGAATGCGATGTGGGGTTACGGCTATCAACCTAGCGAAACCGCCCGTGAAATGCTAGACAATGCTCGTTTCCCAACCCGTTAACCATCCGTAGGGGCTTGGTTCCCATGCCCTTAGTTTCTATTATTTTGGATTTGGAAACCAAACCCCTACGGTTATTGCGATGGCAAATCAATATAATCCGCAAATTCATCATCGGCGCTCCATTCGTTTGAAATCTTATGATTACAACCGGTCAGGCGCATATTTTGTGACAATTTGTGTGCAGGCCCGTGAATGTTTACTTGGCACGATCACGGATCAAATCTTGCACTTAAACGAGTGTGGAAAAATTGTTGAACAAGTTTGGAATTATTTGCCTAGACATTTTGAAAATCTAGAAATTGATGCCGCCGTGATTATGCCCAATCATTTTCATTGCATCTTAATTTGTACCGAACCTGAAACGCCAGATTTCCCTGTGCCACCGCCAAAAGATGCTTTTAACGCTATTCACAACAAAGGCGATCGCCCTTTTTACGAACAAAAAACAAACCTCGGCAAAATCATCGCCTATTTTAAATATCAAACAACGAAAAAAATCAACCAAAAACGCGGTCTGGTTGGGACAAAAATTTGGCAAAAAAACTATTACGAGCACATTATTCGTAATGGAAAATCTCTCAATATCCTCAGAGAATACATAGAAAATAATCCCTACAATTGGCACACCGACCAATTACACCCCAATATTCCATCGAAATGGTAGGGATTTGGTTGCCAGGGGATTTCATAATAATGGGATTTGGAGACCAAATCCCTACGGGAAAAACGGGACTGGCCGGATTCGAACCGGCGACCTAGCGCTTCAGATTGGTGTGGGTTTCCCCAACTCTCTGGACTATCTCTTCACCCTAGAACCCAGGATTTGGTTACCAAATCCCTACAGTTTCCGTAGGTGGTGGCCGTTATGCTGGGTTGGCGATGACCTTTCGCTACAAACGTTAGCATTCAAGATCCTCAAAAAAATTTGCCCCAAAACCAACCTGCTAGTCTCTGCACCTTCCTCCGGCGAGGCACCGAAAGGCTTGGCTCAGGGTTACCCTATGATGGAAATTTTCATCACTTAGGCTTCCTTGAATTTGACCACATTCAGCCATGGCGTTTCCGATCCATGCTGCCCGAAAGATTCAGGAGGCGCTTGCTCTATCCTGCTGAGCCACAGCCCCAATAAAGCGCCAAAATTATAACATAGCTTTTTTCCGATGCTAACTAGCGACCTGTTCTCGGATCAGTTGCACCGCTTCCCATAAATTTTCCACAATGAAATCTGGGTTGTGGGCGGCCAATAATTGGCGATCGCGAATCCCCGATAACACTGCAATCACAGGAATATTATGACTCTGGGCTGAGTGAATATCGGCTTCTGTGTCCCCTACCATCCAAGTGGTCACCTTGGGGCGCAGTCGGGCGAGGCTTTCGCCCATGAGTAACGGCTTTTGATAAAAATCTTGGTTGCGATCCGTTGAGTCGGGTAAACAAAAACGGCGATCGCCCGGAAAAATATCCTGCAAAACCGGATGAAGCTGCAAAATTTTGTCCAGTTCACTGTAACGACGCATGGTAACAGTCATCACTTCCCAGCCCCAACTTTGGGCCGCCGTCAATGCTTCTAAGGAACCCTCAATCAGGCGATCGTGCACCATATTTTCCAGTCGATGCACATGGCCATCCCGGAGCCGCTTAAACTCTGGTAACTGATCCTCCCGGAGACCCGACCGCAAACCAATATCGGTCTGGGAAGTCTTTTGTCGCTTTAAAGCCCAAAATTCCTCCTTTGTTAAGGGGGATAACGTTTGCTCTGGTTCTACGACTTGAGTTAACCGCCAGCGATAAACACGGTAGTAGCGTTCCGACAGATCTACGACCACCCCATCAAAATCCGAAATTAACCTGACCATTGCACCACTGTTGATAAAATTTATGGCGACTAGCATAGGTCAGCAATGGGGGATAATCAACCTACTACGTTTTTATCGGATTTAATGTCTTCAGCCCGCCAACTCGCCTTCCTCGCCCTCCGGCAAATCATGTACCACAACGCCTATACCGATGTGGCCCTTGATCGAGTCCTCCACAAAAGTAACCTCACCGGGAGCGATCGCGCTTTAGTTGCCGAATTAGTCTATGGTACTGTCCGTCGCCAAAAAACCCTCGATGCGATCATTGACCAACTAGGAAAAAAGCCCATTGACCAACAACCGCCTGATCTACGGGTACTCCTTCAACTGGGTTTGTACCAACTGCGTTACTTAGATCAAATTCCCCCCTCGGCGGCGGTCAATACCAGCGTTGAAATTGCAAAAACCAACAAGCTAGGCCAATTAGCAGGGGTGGTAAATGGCTGTCTGCGCGGTTATCTGCGGCAACGGGACAAAGGCCATGATCCGCTCCAGTTACCAGAGGCAGCGGCAGAGCGGCTAGCTTTGCAATACAGTTTTCCGGAATGGCTGATTGGACAATGGCTTGAACAATTTGGAGCGGAGGAAACGGAACAGCTTTGTCAATGGTTTAATCGGCCTGCCCAACTGGATCTCCGGGTAAATCCCCTCCGGGCGAATGTCGCCGCTGTCCAGGATAAGCTCAACCAGGCAGGGGTCAAAGCCGAGGCGATCGCCAATTTACCCAATGCCCTGCGCCTGGTGGAAAAACGGGGTTTAATTCAAGATTTGCCGGGTTACAAAGAAGGCTGGTGGACGATCCAGGATGCCAGCGCCCAGTTGGTAACGCACTTACTCGATCCCCAACCAGGGGAAGTGATTATTGATGCCTGTGCAGCGCCCGGCGGCAAAACGACCCACATCGCCGAAAAAATGCAGGATCGCGGCACCATCTGGGCCAGCGATAAATATCAAGCTCGCATTAATAAAATTGAGCAAAATGCCCGCCGCCTCAAACTCTCGATGATCCGCACCCTCATCGGTGACAGTCGCACCTATTCGCAGTTTCGCAATATGGCCGACCGGGTACTGCTGGATGTGCCCTGTTCGGGATTGGGGACACTCCACAAACGCCCCGATATCCGTTGGCAACAGAACCCTCAAAAAATTGCGCAACTGACCCAACTCCAAGGAGAACTCCTCACCACGGGGGCCACTTGGGTCAAACCGGGAGGCTATTTAGTCTATGCCACCTGTACCCTCAATCCGGCAGAAAATGAGGCGATCGCCAACCAATTTCTCGTGGAACACCCAGACTGGCAGATTGTCCCCCCCAGCCCAGATTTACCCGCTTTTCCCTACGCCCAGGAACAGGGTTGGATTCAGGTCTTACCCCAGCGCCACGACATGGATGGTTTCTTTATGGTGAAGTTGCAACGGCCTGCCTAGAGGGATTGGGCGATCGCCTCGGTGAGGGTTTGCAGGGATTCAGAAATGCTGACAGGATAAACTTCGGGCTGGGTCAAGCGTTTCACCCTGTCGGGAAGCTGACGCACGCTAGCCGTCGTTCGTTGGCGAATGGTTGCCAAATCTTCTGGGAGCGTAAGGCGTTTCCCCTGGGCCATCACCTTTTCGAGCAAGGCCATTTCCCCTGATTGCGCGGCTTCAGTGGCGAGACCCAGGCGATCCCGGCCAGCCTCTAGATTGCGGAAAATCTGCTTACAACCCGGATAGGTGGCTTTTCCGCTGGACTTTTTCATCGTGGGGCGATCGCCAATTTGCACCAGTTTGTAAACCCCATTAACCGGGTCGCCTGTCACCAATTTCGTCCCCAAACCATAGCCATCAATGGTTGCCCCAGCGGCCTGGAGTCGTGCCATTTCCCCTTCATCGAGATCACCACTGGCAAAGATTTTCACTGTCGTTGGTAACAGTCGCCGCACCTGTTGGGAGAGGGTTAATAAATCCCCCGAATCGAGGCGCACGCCAGCCAGATGGGTTTCGCCAGTTTGAATCGCCTTACCTAAACGCTCCGCCGCCGCCACGGTGTCGTAGGTATCAATGAGCAAAGGGGCCGCCGGAAAATAACGGTGAAACGCCCGGAACGCATCATCCTCCGAGCCTTCGAGGGTGCCCACCGCCATCACCAAGGCATGGGCCATCGTTCCCACGGGTTTAATCCCCAACTGTTGTGCGGCTAAAACATTGGACGTGGCATCTAACCCGCCAGCCAAAGCCGCCCGCGCTGCCCAGGTAGACCCCTGGGGACTAAAAGCCCGCCTTGTGCCGAATTCTAATAATTGGCGATCGCCCGCAATGTGACGCATCCGTGCCGCCCGTGTTGCAATTAGGGTTTGGTAATTGATGGCATTGAGCAGAAACGTTTCAATAATCTGGGCTTGCCACAGGGGGGCTTCGATCCGCAAAAACGGCTCCTGGGGAAAAATCACGGTTCCCTCTGGGACGGCCCAAAGATCCCCTGTAAAACGACCCGTGGCGAGTAAATCCCAAAAGGCGGCTGGGGCCTGCTCAAAAATCCCGGTACTGCGGAGATAGTCAATTTGCGCCTCCGTAAACCGTAATCCTTCTAGGTAACTTAAAACCTGCTCCAGGCCCATCGCCACCAGATAGCCAAAGTCATCGGGCAAACGACGGGCAAACATTTCAAAGCAAGCCGGGGTCTCCGCCAGCCCTTCCCCCACATAACAGGCTGCCATGGTGAGTTGGTAAAGATCCGTTAACAGACTGTAGTCCTGGGCCGTGATGTCTAAATTTTTCCCAACCATGGTGCGTCTTTCGCCTCCAATGAATTAATTTAGTGTTTATTTTACAATAAAAAATCTGGATCGGCTGCTTTTGGGGGTGAATGTTAAGATCCCATCAGAAAGTTCAGGGGAAAAAGATCCATGGCTACCCAACACCAGCGGCGATCGCAAAATGTGCCCGGTGACTTTTATGTGGACAGTAGTTGCATCGACTGTGACACTTGCCGTTGGCTCAGTCCAGAGATTTTTAACCGCCAGGATGGGCAATCTGCCGTCTACCACCAACCCCAAACCCCTGACCAAAGGCGGGCAGCCTTGCAAGCTTTATTAGCCTGTCCAACGGCCTCGATCGCCACCGAAACCGCACCGAAAGATCTCCCCACAATCCAAGCCGAGTTTCCCCTGCCCCTTGTTGAAAATATCTATTATTGCGGCTACCATTCGCGCAAATCCTTTGGAGCCGCCAGCTATTTTATCCAGCATCCGGAAGGTAATATTCTCGTGGATTCTCCCCGCTTCCAACCCTCACTAGTCAAGCAATTAGAAGCCCTTGGCGGCGTGAGATATTTATTTTTAACCCACCGGGATGACGTGGCCGATCACCAAAAATTCCATGATCATTTCGGTTGCGATCGCCTCTTGCACCGGGCCGATCTCCGGGAGGGAACAAAAACCGTAGAAACCGTTCTCGAAGGCACCGAAGCGATCCCCTTTCTCAAGGATTGCCTAATTATTCCTGTGCCGGGCCACACCGAGGGTCATGCAGTGTTGCTCTACCGCGATCAATATCTTTTTACCGGGGATCACCTGGCTTTTTCGGCGCGCCTGGGTCATTTGACGGGCTTTCGGAATCACTGTTGGTATTCTTGGACAGCGCAAATTGAATCGATGAAAAAACTCCTCTCCTACCCGATCACCTGGATTTTGCCGGGCCATGGCCGCCGCCACCAGGCCGACAGCGCAACACTTCACCAAGATTTAAAAGCTTGTATTCAGTGGATGGAGTCCGTGGCATGAGCGTAACGTTTTTCTGGCTGGTGGCGATCGCCAGTAATCTTTGTCTAATCGGGGTGAATTATATTCTCTGGCGAAAAGTTCGCCGTTGGCACCAGGATCTGCGCCTCAGTCGGCACCGTTTCGCCCTCAACGAACGCAAAATCAAAATTGTCGTGGAAGATTTAATACAACAAGCGGACGTGATCCCTGCCACCACCCAACAGATCCAGATGAAAAAACAGCAAGGGCAGCAAGTCATCGCCCAGATTAAGCTGCTCCAACAACTCCTCCGAGCCTTAATTTTCGTGCGGCGTCGCCTCTGAAATTACCTGTTTACAGAGCCTGCAAGTAACCTGTTAACCGAGTTAAAGTGCGCTGATTTTCCGCTGGTGTTCCTACACTGATCCGCAGGCCGCCCCCCGTGTGTCGAATTAAAGTCCCCTGATTTTTCAGGGTTTCGACGAGGTTTGCTAAGGCTTCCGCCTGGGGTTCCATCGCTGGCTGGAGGCGACCATAGAGGAAATTCGCATCGCTGGGCCACACCCGGAAATTCGGCAGTTGCCCTAACGCTTGGTAAAGTTTCCCCCGTTCCTGTTGCGCTTCGGGAATGGTTTCCAACAGGCGATCGCCATGGTCGAGGGCGAGTCGGGCCGCCGCCTGGGAAAAACTGGGCAAATTATAGGGGAGGCGTACCTTTTCGAGGGCTTGGATAATTTCTAAACTGCCCACGGCATAGCCCACCCGCAGGGCTGCCAATCGAAACGCCTTCGAGAATGTCCGCAGGATCACCCAGTTGGGCCGCTGTAGGACTTCTGCCACCAAAGTTTTTTGACTGAATTCAAAATAGGCTTCGTCCACCACCACAAGGATATCCGGCGGCAAAGACTGGAGCCAGCTAATTTCTGCTGCCGTGAGACATTGGCCCGTGGGAGAGTTGGGATGCACCACAAACACCACCCGCACTGGTGCCCCTTGGGGTTGGTCAATGGCGTTTTGGGCCGCCGCAAGATCCCAGCTAAAGTCTTCTGGCTGTCGGGCGATCGCCACGGTGTGAATTCCCAAAGTTTGCGCCAAAATGCGATACATCGAAAAAGTCGGCTCGGCCACCAGAATCGATCCTTCCCCGCCCAGACAAGTGGCAATTAACAACGAGCGGATCAACTCATCGGAACCATTTCCCACGGAGATGTGAGCTGCTTGAATATCCCCGGTCAACTGCCCAGAACGGTTCACATAGTCGGCAATGCCTTCCTTGAGCGCCCCATGGCCCCCGTCGGGATAGCGGTTTGTGGCAATTTGATTTTGATAATGTTGAGCCAGAATTTCTTTGAGATCCGCTGGGAGATCGTAGGGACTTTCATTGGTGTCGAGAATATCTACCGGCGTATTTACCGGGCCACCGGGGTGGGACACATAGGCTTTGAGTTGGGCCAAGTCAGAACGCAAAAAGGACATAGGTGCTGTGAAAAAAGAAGAATGAAAATCAATTCCCCAAGGGCATTGAAATGGACACAACTGAAATGTAATCAATCTGTGAAATCGATCATAAGTTTAAGGTTGCGTTATGTAAAAATAACGTTGGTGCGGTGGGGAGTCGCCTTAGCCTAAAAATTGGGAATTTTCCTGCACCGTTATTTCACGTTTTCCACTTCCTATCTAAACGCAAATCACCATGAAATTGGCAGCCAGAGTCGGTCAAATCAAGCCTTCGATTACCCTCACAATCTCCGCAAAAGCAAAGGCCATGAAGGCGGATGGGATTGACGTGTGCAGCTTTAGTGCTGGAGAACCGGATTTCGACACCCCCGATCACATTAAAACCGCTGTCAAAGCCGCCCTTGATGCGGGAAAAACCAAATATGGCCCTGCCCCCGGAGAACCGGCCCTGCGTCAGGCGATCGCCAAAAAATTACAGACAGAAAATAATCTCCCCTACAACCCCGAAAACGTGATCGTCACCAATGGCGGCAAGCACGCCCTTTATGGTTTGATGATGGCCCTCATTGAACCGGGGGATGAGGTGATTATCCCGACCCCCTACTGGTTGAGCTATCCAGAAATGGTAATTTTAGCGGGCGGCACCCCGATCTTCGTCGAAACCACAGCAGCAACGGGCTACAAGATCACTCCGGATCAGTTGCGCCAGGCGATCACCAACAAAACGAAATTATTTGTTTTCAATTCCCCTTCGAATCCCACCGGGGCCGTCTACAGTCCGGCAGAGGTAACGGCGATCGCCCAGGTTTTAGTGGAGAAACAAGTGTTGGTGGTGGCCGATGAAATCTACGAAAAAATTCTTTACGGGGATGCCGTGCACCAGAGTATTGGCTCCGTGAGTGACGAAATTTTTCCCCTGACGATCACCTGTAACGGCTTCGCTAAAGCGTTTTCGATGACGGGTTGGCGCTTGGGTTACATTGCCGCGCCGGTGGAACTAATTAAGGGTATGACGACGATCCAGAGCCACAGCACCTCCAACGTTTGTACCTTTGCCCAATACGGGGCGATCGCCGCCCTAGAAGGAGGACTTGATTGCGTCCAGGAAATGTTAACCGCCTTTAGTAAGCGTCGGGAAATAATGCTGGGGGCGATTCAAGATCTGCCGGGTTTGAGTTGTCCATCCCCCGACGGGGCCTTCTATCTCTTTGTGGATATCAGCGCTTACGGTCTCGATTCCCTCAGCTTTTGTAAACAGCTCCTCGCCGAGCAGCAGGTGGCGGCGATCCCTGGGGTGGCCTTTGGCAACGACCGCTGCATTCGTCTGTCCTACGCCACGGATCTCAGCACCATTGAAAAGGGAATGTCCCGTCTTGGTAAATTTCTCCAGTCCCTCTCAAGGTAAGTAAAATTTTGCCGAAGCCCAGTGCTTACTGCTATAAATCAGGGGTGAATTTCTAATTGACTTTATGGCCGAGCTTGACGATCACACTCTCCCCAATCCCGACTCAACATCGACGGAGTTTTCTTCTAACTCCAGTGAAAGCGCGACCCCGGAGATTGTTACGGAACGTGATGATCTCAACCCAAAAGAGCCAGAAGCAGCCATGGCGACCCCGGAGTTGCAGTTCGGCCTTGAAGCTGACCACCTCACCCTAGTCTTACCCACCACCCAGACCTATGAAATTGAGGCTTGGGACACAATCTGGGCCAATTTTCGGGAGCAGTTGCAGGCTGCTGCTGATTTTCCGGTCGCCCACGTTCACTTAATCGCTCAAAATCAACTGGTAGGGGGCCGTCAACTCCAGGAACTGGCTGACCTACTCAAACCCCACGACCTAAAGCTCAAACGCATTTACACCAACCGACGGCAAACGGCGATCGCCGCGGCGACAGCAGGCTATAGCGTTGATCAAGATCCCCCGAATCAACTGTTGGCGGATGTTCCTCTAAAGTTAAAACCGCTCCTGGCCCCCGACAAAGAACCGGAGGTGTTGTACATTGACCAAACCGTCCGCTCCGGAGTTGAAATCGTCTATCCCGGCTCGGTGATTGTCACAGGGGATGTCAATCCAGGGGGAAGTATCGTTGCGGACAAAGATATTGTGGTTTGGGGCTGTTTGCGGGGGGTTGCCCATGCTGGAGCGAAAGGCGATCGCACGGGACGGATTATGGCGTTGCAAATGGAGCCGACCCAACTGCGCATTGCCGATGTGGTCGCCCGTGCAGCTCCGCAAGCCGTTGAGCAACGAAAGCCAGAGGTGGCCTATCTGACCCAAGCGGGAATTCGTCTAGCTCCGGCCCTCAAATTTTCGAAAAACTACCAATACCAAGCCGATCAACAGCATTGGCAGGAAACATCTGATCCCCTCTTACCTGTAATATCGTAGCTAAGCTGCCGCAACCAGTGGCTATGTCGTAAGCTTATTGAATTATTTATCCACCCAGAAGTCTATGAGTCGCGTTATCGTTGTGACCTCCGGAAAAGGAGGCGTCGGCAAAAGCACCTGTACCGCCAACCTCGGTTCGGCCTTGGTCAAGCTCGGCAAAAAAGTGGCCCTGGTCGATGCGGACTTTGGTCTGCGAAACCTGGATTTGCTTTTGGGTTTAGAAAATCGCGTTGTCTATACGGCCATTGAAGCGATCGCCGGAGAATGTCGCCTCGAACAAGCCCTTGTGAAGGACAAACGGCAGAATGGTCTCGTCCTCCTGCCAGCAGCCCAAAACCGGAATAAAGAATCCGTCACTCCCACCCAGATGAAACAGCTCATTATGCGGCTGAATAAAGCTTTTGATTATATTTTGGTGGACAGTCCGGCGGGCATCGAGATGGGTTTTCGGAATGCGATCGCCGCCGCGAGGGAAGCACTGATTGTCACAACCCCCGAAGTGGCTGCTGTGCGTGATGCAGACCGGGTTGTGGGTCTTTTAGAAGCCTATGGCATTAAACGGACGCGCCTTATTGTGAATCGTCTCAAACCAGAAATGGTCAAGCAAAATGAAATGATGAGCGTCGAGGATGTCCTCGAAATTCTCGCCATTCCGCTCCTGGGGATTATTCCCGACGATAAACAAGTGATTGTTTCCAGTAACCGGGGCGAACCGTTGGTGCTAGGAGACAAACAAAATGACCTCCCTGCCACCGCGTTTATGAATATTGCCCGCCGTCTAGAGGGGGAAAAAGTGCCCCTGTTAAACCTAATGGCCAACCAAGAGGGATTCCTTGCCAAAATTCGCCGGATCTTTGCCAGTTAACTGCTGTCTCTGATGCGGAATATCGCCCTCATTCCCCTCTATGCTGAAATCTAATTAATGTTTCCCTTTGTAATGAGTCATGATCCAGGAATTACTTGAAAAGCTGCTCCATTGGCAGTCTCCCAAGAGCAGTGACGAAGCAAAACGACGCCTCAAGCTGGTCATTGCCCACGACCGGGTGGGCCTCAGCCCCGAAAAAGTCGAGGAGATGCGCCAGGAAATTTTGGCCGTCGTCGCTAAATACGTCGAGGTGGATCCAGAGGAAATGGAGTTCGACCTTTCGAGTAGTGACCGGATGACGGCTTTGGTGGCAAATCTGCCCATTCGCCGGGTGCGAGATATTCGTTCCCTAGAATAGTTTTTTACGCGAAGATCCGATGATTCTGGCACAATAGGGCAAGCAGTTAGCATCAGTAGGAGTTGTTGGTCATGTTGGCACAAATTTTGGCGATCGCCGTTGCCCTGGGGAGCGGATTGCTATTTCTGACTGCCTTTATTTTCCCGAAACTCCACCGCCAAGATGACTTTTTTTGGAGCACTGTTGGTCTTTTCTATGCTCTCGTCCTTTGGGTTTGTGCCGGGCAAATGGCTGGGGCCATCCTGTTGGGGCAATTGGCCAGTGTAATCCTCCTCGGTTGGTTTGCTTGGGAAACCCTCCGACTCCGCCAGGCGATCGCCGACCCCAGCAAAATCCCCAACCTCGACAAAGTTTCCCTGGTTGGCTACGTCAAAGATCGCTTTAAAAAACCCAAAGTCGCGCCTGCCCCAGTTACCAAAAAAACACAAAAATCTTCCTCTGATTCCTCTAAAGCCCCTGACCCCGCAAAGGAAGCTCCAGAAACCTCTACACCATCTGAGTCTCCTGAAACGGCCCCAGTTACATCTCCCGAAGCTGAAAAGCCGACCCCAGAACCAGCAACGCCCTCTGCTTCAAAAGATTTAGACAAAGCTGACTCGACAAAGCCCGTTCCCTCGCCAGAAGAAGCTTCTGAGACACCCACGGAAGTATCCGACACCCCAGAAACAGAAAGCGACGCCATCACCGATCCACCGATTACGGCACAACCCTCTAAAAAAGGATTTTCCTTCGGTCGGCTATTTGGACGTAAAACCGCATCTACCGCAGCCCCAACGGAACCCACTGCGACAGAAAAAGACGAAGATATTGAGCAAATTTTTGCCGAAGAAAAAGATGCGTCTGAGCCAGACCCTGCTGTTAATGATGTCACCGATGACACTTCCCCTCTAGAGGAACCCCAAGCTGAAGCTGCCGAAGCAGCAACCCAGGCAGAAACAGAAGCCTCGACTGAATTAGACGAAACCTCCAAAACCGAAGATACTCCCAAAGATTAGGGATCGCCCCAAGAATTCGCTATGATCTTTGACTGAAGCGTATCGTTGATCTCCCGTGCCCTATGGATACCAAAGCCTTTAAACGTTCCCTAAATCACTCTGAAAATTACTATCGCCAAGGATTTGGCCATAAAGATGAAGTGGCTGGCATGATGACCAGCGAATATCAAAGTAGCCTGATCCAAGAGATCCGTGACAACAACTATGAGTTAACCCGTGGTGATGTCACCATTTACCTGGCGGAGGCGTTTGGCTTTTGTTGGGGGGTAGAACGGGCAGTGGCGATGGCCTACGAAACCCGCAAGCATTTCCCTACGGAAAAAATCTGGGTAACAAACGAAATTATCCACAATCCCTCGGTGAATAATCGTCTGAAGGAGATGAATGTTCATTTTATTGAGGTGGTTGATGGCGATAAGGATTTTAGTGGTGTGGCGAATGGCGATGTGGTGATTCTGCCTGCCTTTGGGGCGACGGTGCAAGAAATGCAACTGCTCAATGATCGCGGTTGCACGATTGTGGATACCACCTGCCCTTGGGTTTCTAAGGTGTGGAATTCCGTTGAAAAGCATAAAAAGAAAAATTACACTTCGATTATCCACGGCAAATATAAGCATGAGGAAACGGTGGCTACCAGTTCCTTTGCGGGGACCTATCTAGTGCTCCTGAATCTAGAAGAAGCGGAATATGTCCGGAATTACATTCTCCATGGAGGCGATCGCCAAACGTTCCTCGATAAGTTTAAAAATGCCTATTCCGAAGGGTTCGACCCTGACAAAGATCTAGACCGTGTGGGTGTGGCGAATCAAACCACCATGCTTAAGAGCGAAACGGAACAAATGGGCAAACTGTTTGAACAGACGATGCTCGAAAAATTTGGCCCGACGGAAATTAATGACCACTTCATGAGCTTCAATACGATTTGTGATGCCACCCAAGAGCGGCAGGATGCGATGTTTGACCTCGTGGAAAAAGATTTAGATCTGATGGTCGTCATCGGTGGCTTCAATTCCTCCAATACCACCCACCTCCAGGAAATCGCCGTCGAGCGCAATATTCCTTCCTATCACATCGACAGCGGCGATCGCCTTTTAGGGAATAACGTTATTGCCCACAAACCCCTCGATGGTGAAATCACGACCCAAACCCACTGGCTCCCGGCTGGCAAACTAAAAATTGGTGTGACCTCCGGCGCGTCTACCCCCGACAAAGTTGTTGAAGACGTCATTGCGAAAATCTTTGCCGAAAAAGCCCAACCAGCGGCCTTGGTCTAACTTCTTCAGGCACCGTTAAACATTCGCAAACGTAAAAAATCTTTACCCCGTCCTAATGCTGGCGATCGCCTGGGGATGGGGATTTTTTTATTGGGGAAATTCCTGGCTCGGTTTTCCTAAATATTTGCGCAAATAGGGCGAAAACACCTCATAAATTAAGGTTAAGGGTTTACCATCGTGCCAAAACAGATAATGGCGACCCCAGAAAGGCCCTTCCTCCTGAAAAGCGGCTTCTAGGATTGGCGATCGCCCCAGATAAATTCCTTGAATATCCCGGTACAGTTCCGTGTGGAGCCGTGACAAACTCTCCCAAATGGGCAAACTGCGATTTTGCAAATAATCATCCACATGGTTCGCATCCCACCAGGACGTTGCATAGGCTAAACGTTGTCCCCCCGCCGTTCGCAACCACACCTGACGGCGTAAATGGGGTGTTGGAATCGCAGAAATCAAACTCGGTGCCCCATCATTATCCGTACCAATGGGGGACATATCGATCACATCGACCTCAATTTTTTCCCGTGTCAGTAGACCCAAATGGCGGGTCGGCGAACCATCCCCCAAGAGCAAAATTTGCCAGGGCGGGGCGAGTTGGCTGTGGGGGAGTCCCTTTTGTACTTCGGCCATCCCCCCTTGCCAGATGGGTTCTAAACAGTGCCACTGACGCTCTTTAGACGTTGCCAAAAACGGAGAATTGAGTGCTAGAGTCAAGATTCTTCACAAAACTTCAACTAAACTGATCATAAACAATTCTTGCCCACCCTGCCGCTGGGGTTCTCACTGTAACCAGGGCAAATTGACATCCCCCAGTGCTTATGTTTTGATAGTATATTGGCTCTGTTATAGTTATTTCTATAGAAGTTTTTCACAGTTAAAACAAATGGTAAAGCTCCGTCTAAAGCGTTTTGGTAAGAAAAGAGAAGTTAGCTATCGTCTTGTGGCTGCCCAAAGCACCAGCCGCCGCGATGGTCGTCCCCTAGAAGAACTCGGATTTTATAATCCCCGTACCGATGAAACCCGCCTGAATGTGCCGGCGATCGTGAAGCGCCTCAAAGAAGGTGCCCAACCGACGGACACAGTGCGTGACCTCCTCGAAAAAGCTAAAGTATTCGACCAAGTTTAATGTCTAATTTAGACGATCTGTCTAGTGCATCCCATTCAGCAACGGCAAACTACGAAAAATTAGCCAAATTTCTTCTAGAGCCATTGCTTGATGACCCCCAATCCCTGGCGATAGATTGCGAACAGCTATCGAGTAGCAACCGGGTTTTGATCCGTGTTGCTTTTGAGCAAGAGGATAAGGGAAAGGTCTTTGGGCGTGGCGGCCGAAATCTACGGGCCATTGAAACCGTACTCAATGGGGCTGCCACCAATCCTCAGCAAAAAATTTCCTTGGATGTGTACGGTAGCCATGATGGCAATGGTGGCCAGAGAGAGCGTTCCTCTGGTTCTTCTCGTGGTAGAAGGGAAGACGGTCGGCGTGGTCGCACTTCCCGACGGCCCCGCACGCCGAAGCCCAGCCCCCAGTTGCGGAACTCCGACGAGGGTTAGGCTATTTTTGCGTTGCGACAAAATTGAAACGGTATTCCTGGTGGATGCCTCCTGAGACTCCAGTCGCCCTTTGGTTTGGAGTCTTTGTTATTGGTATTGCTATGCCTAGGCTTCAGTTTGGACGGTTCAATTATCTTCGAGGCGATACCCAAGTTCGGCGAGGCGGGTGCGGGATTGTCGCCATTTAGGTTGAACTTTAACGAAGAGTTCGAGATAAACTTTACCGGCGATCAGTTTTTGGATTTGCTGACGGGCGGCGGTGCCAATGGTTTTAAGCATGGCCCCTTTTTTGCCGATGATGATTCCTTTTTGGGAATTGCGTTCGACGTTGATGGCGGCACGGACTTCGGTAATTTCTTCCCCTTCATTGACTTGTTCAATGGCGATCGCCACGGAATGGGGAATTTCCTGGCGGGTGTGGAGCAAAATTTGTTCCCGGATTAGCTCGGCCATAATAAAGCGTTCGGGCTGGTCGGTAATGAGGTCGGGGGGGTAGTAGTAGGGGCCAGGATCGAGAGCCTGAATAAGTTTGTCTTGGAGTTCGGGGAGGCGATCGCCAGCGAGGGCCGAAAATTCTTGGAGTTGCCAATGGTTTTGGGTGGCAAGGGCTTGGTAGGAAGCAAGAATCTCCGGGCGCTTGTCGGGGCGCTGGTCGATTTTGTTGACCCCAAGGATCACCTTGGCTTCGGTTTTGACCAAAAAATCCGCGATAAATTGATCGCCTTTACCCAGGGGAACCGCACCATCAACGATAAACACCACTAAATCTACGGCCCCAACGGTACTGCGGGCATTTTTGACCAAAATTTTTCCCAGCTCGTGGTGGGGCTTATGAATCCCAGGAGTATCGACAAAAATAATTTGCGCTTGGTCAGTGGAGAGAATACCGCGCAGGCGATTGCGGGTGGTTTGGGCGACGGGGGAGGTGATCGCCACTTTTTGACCGATCAATTGATTCATCAGGGTGGATTTGCCCACATTGGGACGACCGATCAGGGCAACAAAACCAGAGCGAAAATCGGCGGGGGCGGCAGGAATAGTCGGGTTGAGATCAAAGTCTTGGGTCATGAATTTGTGCGATGTGGCGTGTTTTTATCTTACTGGGTGGAGGCGTTGCCAGAGACGGGGGATACCTTCTGTAACGATGAGGGCGATCGCCAAATAGCGCCCATAGTTCACCAGGCCAATTGGGGGCAGCACAAGACTTGCTCCTTTCAGCAAGAGATAACTGAGAATTAGGATCACCAACCCGCCGAATCCGAGCATTATTTTGTCGCGGTAGTCCTGGGGCGGCGTAAAGGTAAAACTTGGAAGCACCAAAAAACCGCAGAAGATCCCCAGTAAATCTGCTAATCCCGGCAAGGCGATCGCCACCAATCCCCCCAGACCCCAAAAGCCAATTTTTTGCCACCACTGATAATTCGGTAAGGGAATCATTCCGTTGAGCCACAGGCCAACGCTAATCCAAAAAATCCCCAAGAGTATTCCCGCGGCCACATCCACCGGAAAATGAACCCCCAAATACAAGCGCGACAGACAGACCAAAATAATAATGGTGATCGCCACTAACCACAGCCAGATCTTTTGATGTAACCAGGCGATCGCCCCCCAAAATGTCGTGATCCCCTGGGCATGGCCGCTGGGAAAACTAAAACTACCCTCCGTATGAAACGCTTCTGGGGTAATTACCGCCGGATTAACCACATAGGGACGGGGCAAGGCAAAGGCATTTTTCAAAACAATATTACTGATCACACTCAGGGTCAAAATGAGGGTTAGTAGCCGACCCTGACGGGGATCTAGTAGCCAATAATACAAACTCAGCAACAAAATATAAATTGCCTCTCCCCCCAGGTGCGTTACCCCCAGAAAAAAGCCCAAAAACCTGTCCCCAAAAACCTTCTGTAAAAACTCGATGAACAACATTGCGTTAAAGTAAAAACACGGAAAAACTTTGAATTGCCAGCGCTTCGCCCATGACTTCCATCCTAGTGCCCAGCCCACGCCTCAACCAACCAACGATTAAGACCCTGGCCAATGGGTTGACAATCATTGCCGAACAGGTGCCGGTTGATGCCGTGAGCCTCAATGTGTGGCTCAATGTGGGGTCTGCGGTGGAAGCCAACAGCATTAATGGGATGGCCCATTTCCTGGAGCACATGGTCTTTAAGGGAACGCCCCAAATCGGCAATGGCGAATTTGAACAGCGCATCGAAGCTAAAGGAGCCGTCACCAACGCCGCCACTAGCCAAGAATACACCCACTATTACATTACCTGTGCGCCCCAGGATTTTGCGGAACTTGCGCCCCTGCAACTGGACGTGGTGCTAAATCCTAGCATTCCCGATGCTGCCTTTGAGCGGGAACGCCAGGTGGTGCTCGAAGAAATTCGTCGTTCCGAGGATAATCCCCGCCGTCGTACCTATTTCCGCGCCATTGAAACGGGATTTGAGCGGTTGCCCTACCGTCGTCCGGTGCTCGGCCCTAGTGAGGTGATTGAAAATCTTCAAGCCCAACAAATGCGGGATTTCCACGGCTTTTGGTACCAACCCCAACGGATGACTGCCGCCGTTGCCGGAAATCTAGAAGGCGATCGCCTGATTGAATTAGTTGCCGCAGCCTTCGATAAACTGTATCAATCCCAACCCACAGCAACCGTTCCCACCTTTGACGATCACTCTCCCGAAGCCCCTTTTCAAAATATTGTGCGTCGTCATTATGAAGATGAAGGCCTACAGCAAGCTCGTTTAGTGATGATGTGGCGTGTGCCGGGGCTAACGGATCTCGAAGAAACCTATGCCCTCGACATTTTAGCGACGGTATTAGGGCAAGGTAAAGTTTCGCGCCTCGTGCAGGATCTCCGGGAAAAAAGAGGTCTGGTGACTCAAATCAGCGTTAGTAACTTCACCCAAAAACAACAGGGCGTTTTCTATATTTCTGCCCAATTACCAAGCGAAAATATTCCCGCCGTAGAAGCGGCGATTCTTGAACAAATTCAAACCATTCGTACCGCTTCTATTTTGCCCAACGAATTAGAGCGGGTGAAAACTCAAGTAGCTAATCGCTTTATTTTGGGGAATGAACGGCCCAGCGATCGCACCAATTTATACGGTTACTATTACTCGCTATTACGGGATCTCGAACCCGCTTTAAATTATCCGGAATTACTCCAAGCCATTACCCTCGAAACAATTCAAAAATCTGTACAAAAATATCTCAATCCCGAAGCTTACGGAATTGTTACCCTGACGCCACCTGCCTAAACTTTGAAAGGATGTCAGTCTCTTCTTTAAGAATATTTTGCTTGTTGAAATAAGTTGGTAGTACGGACGATATCCTGAGGGAATAAACCCGTGGGTTAGGACAAACCAGTGGCAGACTATCAACTATTAATAGACCTCCATAAGGATGCAGAACGTCAAGGGCCTGGGGGAAATCCAGAAACTAAACTTGCCCTTGATCTGTTGGAGATAGATAAAACTGCTCCCTTAAAAATTGCTGATATCGGTTGCGGGACAGGGGCTTCGACATTGGTACTTGCGGAACAATTAGACGCGCAGATTACCGCAGTCGATTTCCTCCCGGATTTTCTCGAAGTCCTTGAAACGAGAGCAAAACAAAAGGAACTTTCTGAGAAAATATCGACCCTGTGCTGCTCCATGGAAAATTTACCCTTTAATGATGCAGAATTTGACGTAATCTGGTCTGAGGGAGCAATCTATAATATCGGCTTTGAAAAAGGGATCAAAGATTGGCACCGTTACCTAAAACCAGGCGGATTATTGGTCGTTTCAGAAATCACTTGGCTTACAAATTTTCGTCCGCTAGAAATTCAAAAATATTGGGAAGTTGAATATTCAGAAATTGATCTAGCCTCTGCAAAGTTTGCTTTACTCGAAGAGTACGGCTATTCGCCAATCGGTTATTTTGTTTTGCCAGAACATTGTTGGTTAGAAAATTATTACCAACCGATGCAGGTGCGTTTTCAAGATTTTCTGAAACGAAATAATCATAGTGAAGATGCCCACAGTATTGTTGAAATGGAAACGCGTGAAATTGAATTATATGAACAATACAAAGCTTATTACAGCTATGGAGTATATATTGCCAGAAAATTGAATTAAAAAATAGCTAAACTGTTTTTCACTTCAGGCCAATGACCTATGATTTTTAGAGCCTTTTTAGTTGGGATTCTAATTGCTTTTGGAGAAATTATTAATGGCAACTTGCGCGTTAGGTATCTCCAGAAAAAGTTTGGCCGCCGCAAAGGAAAAAATATTAGCCTCTGCTCAGGAATCTTGCTTTTTACCTTGATTGCCTACTTTTGCTTGCCTTGGATCAAGCCTCAAAATCTGCTTGAGTGTGCTGGCATTGGCTTGATTTGGGTTATGGTGATGTTGTCTTTGGATTTGTACTTTGGCAGAGTTGTATTTCGATTACCATGGCAAAAAATTGTGGATGATTTCAACCCACTCAAAGGTAATTTCTTAGGCATTGGTATGCTTGTTTTGTTGTTTTGCCCAAGCGTAATATTTTTACTCAAGTAATCTTTTTAAAAGCGGCGATCGCCTTTTTCTTTCACTAATGAGGCATTCCCCATTTAAAGATTGCCGATCCCCAAGAGAGACCCGCCCCAAAGCCAGAAGTGGCTACCGTTTGACCCGGTTTGATTTTGCCAGCCCGCACCGCTTCATCGAGGGCAATGGGGATCGAAGCCGCCGAAGTGTTTCCATATTCCTGGAGATTGGCAATTACCTTTTCTGAGGGCAATTTTAAGCGTTTTGCCACGGCATCAATAATTCGTTGGTTTGCCTGGTGGAGAATGAGCCAATCAATATCTTCTGTGGTGAGACCTGCCCGAAATAGGGTTTTTTCAATGACTTCCGGCACTTTCGCCACCGCAAACCGATAGACCTCGCGCCCATTCATGGTGATTGCTCGATAGCCACCTTTTTGAATTGACACATCATGGATTAAATATTTGGGATGCCCGTCGTAGGCAAGATTCAGGCATTCGTTTTGGCTACCGTCGCTGTACATCTCAAAGCCGAGCAACTGATCCTGGGGACTGCTCTGACAAACCACGGCTCCAGCACCATCGCCAAACAATACACAGGTGGTGCGATCGCCCCAGTCTACCCACCGGGACAACACATCGGCACCAATCACAACAATTTTTTGAAAGGTGCCTGTCCGCAGATATTGGGCTGCTGTCACTAAACCGAAAACAAATCCAGAACAGGCCGCCGTCAGATCAAAGGCGGTGGCATTTTTCGCGCCGATCAACTGCTGCACTTTCCCGGCACTGCCAAACAAATCATCCGGTGTGGAGGTCGCCAGGATAATCAAATCAATTTCTTCTGGGTGTAAATGGGCGGCGGCGATCGCCTTTTTTGCCGCCTCTGCCGCCAGTTCACTCAAACTACTATCTTCTGGAAGTAAATGACGATTTGCGATCCCCGTTCTAGTGCGAATCCACTCGTCTGAAGTCTCTACCAACTGACTCAGATCATCATTATGGATGACTGCTTTTGGTGTGGCAGAGCCACTTCCTGTAATGGCAATACCTGCCCCATCAAATTTCAATGCTCGACTCCCTTCCTTCCTCGGAGATGATTCATCTGATAGTAATTCATTCACTCGCTTTTTTCTATCATGGCACTGGATGCCACTTCAGAGAGTGTGGTGGTGGAGTTCGTTTGCTGCTCAAGCAGAGCTTGGTGTTCCTCCGTGTAATTTTGAATCCGTTGGATTACCTGGTTGTCAATTGCTTCTTTTGCCAAACGAATCGCGTTAAAAATAGAAGGAGCCTTCGAGCTACCATGGCTAATGATACACACCCCAGCCACTCCAAATAGCAATGCGCCACCGTGTTCCGCATGATCAATGCGTTGCTTAATCCGTTTGAGGTTTGGAGTTAATACCGCCGCCCCAAGTTTGCCCCGCAGACCACGGGGTAATTCTTCTTTTAGGATTTGTAGGAGCACTGCGCCGACTGATTCTGCAAACTTTAGGAGGATATTCCCCGTAAAACCATCGCAGACCACCACATCAAACTCACCGGACAGCACATCCCGTCCTTCAGCGTTCCCTTTGAAAGGAATTGCAGGGTTACTACTCAATAGTTCGTGGGTTTTTAGGGCCAGTTCGTTGCCCTTGGAAGGCTCCTCACCAATATTCAATAAACCAACCTGCGGCTCTTTATTCCCCAATACATATTTGCTGTAAATGGTGCCCATCAGGGCAAATTGTTCGAGATATTTCGGGCGGCTGTCAACATTCGCGCCGACATCGAGCACAATTACCGACCGCTCAGGATCAAGGGTCGGAAATACGGCACCAATTGCAGGCCGATCAATGCCCTTAATGCGACCTAATTTCAAAAGAGCAGCAGCCATCGCCGCCCCAGAATGCCCCGCCGAAACGACGGCATCGGCTTGTTTTTTACGGACAAGCTGCATCGATAAATTAATTGACGCTTTGGGCTTGCGCCGAATGGCCACGAGGGGTTCTTCGCACATTTCCACCACTCCTTCGGCTTCTACCACATGGAGAAACTGGTTGGCTGGAGATGAATGTTCGTCTAAATACTTTTGAATACGGACAGGGTCACCGACTAGAAAAACTTCTACATTGAGTTCTTCTACGGCTCGGATCGCCCCAGCAACGATTTCGTCTGGAGCATAATCTCCCCCCATAGCGTCTACGGCTATTTTTGCGCGTGTCGATGACATTTTTATCAGGAATAGAAGCCTTCAACATATTACCAGAAGCCTGTTGGGTCACTGAAGTCACGGCTGAGAAGATTTTGATGTTGATATCATTGACCCAAATTTCGATTGTGATTTTGCATTGACGGGGATCAATGGGGGTTTACGGTATGTTAGATGGGTTAACTTTGGGAGTTTTAGGTTTTTTGGGCTTTTTTCAGCAAGGGGATGGCACGGATTTGGCGATCGCCTCCTACGCAAGCTTGCAATGGCAAGAAGCGGGCCTCTTCGAGATTCGCTACCAACAGGACACCAATACCCAAACCATTGTGGATCGATACTTAGCGCAATTAGATTCTGGCGGCAAAGATCCGGCGTTACAGGGCATTTGGCTAGAATCAGCCTGGTCAACCCTGGGGAGCCACCAGGGAAATCAACCGTTGTCGGCGGCCTCGCTAACGAAAATTGCGACCACCCTAGCGGCCTTGGAGCAGTGGCCGTTGACCCATCGCTTTACCACCCGTGTTTACACAACGGGGACGGTGGCTAATGGCCTAGTTCAGGGAGATTTGGTTATTGAGGCAGGGGGCGATCCTTTATTTGTTTGGGAAGAGGCGATCGCCTTGGGAAATGCCCTGAATCAAGCGGAAATTCGTCAAATTGAAGGAGATTTAATTATTGTCGGTGACTTCATGATGAATTATGTCGCCGAGCCTGCCACCTCTGGGGACAGTCTGCGCCTCGCCCTTGATCAACGCGCCTGGAACGACGCCATCGAAACCCAATATCAACAGATGTCGCCGCGTCCGTCTCGTCCTCAGGTGGCGATCGCCGGAAAAATCCTTACTCGCCAAGCCCTACCCGATGGTGCAGCCCTCGTCCTTAGCCATCAATCCTTAACCTTGGCCGACATCCTCAAACAAATGAATCTCTACAGCAACAATGCCGTAGCCGAGGCGATCGCCCAAAACCTTGGTGGTGGCCCAGCCATGGGAACAGACATTGCCCAAAGCCTAAATATACCAACTTCAGAAATCCAGCTCATTAACGGATCTGGCCTCGGCGTCGAAAACAAAATCTCCCCCCGGGCTGCCGTAGCAATGCTCCAAGCCATCGACAGCAAACTCCAAGGACAACCCTTCACCGTATTCGATCTCCTACCTATTGCGGGCCAAGATCGCGGCGGCACCGTCAATAACCGCACCATTCCCCCAGGCATCGCCTTTAAAACGGGCACCCTCAACCAAGTCAGTGCCCTCGCTGGGGTTATGCCAACCCAAACCCAAGGCAATGTCTGGTTTGCCATTATCAATAACGGCACCTGGGACGTTAGCGGCTATCGACAACAACAGGATCAACTCCTACAAACCCTAAGTGAGCAGTGGCCGGTGATTCCCCCCGTTGACTCAACTCAAAAATCTCCCCCAGACTATTTCGGCAATCTCGAACGCATTCAAGCCAATTAAAAACCAAAGACCCAATCATTACTTCCAGAATTCCAAGCCGAGATAAAAAACTGTCCGAACAATGCTGAAACACTTACCTATCAAGATATTTAGGCGCCTTGCAATGAAACTAATGTCAAGTTAATTTTTCCCGGAGAACTACTCTAGTGGCTTTTCGAGTATGTCAAAATTGTGGAGGACTACCGAACAGAGCCCGATAACGCTTAGGCAGTACAAAATATGATGGAATGGCATCTGACCGACGCCCAAAGTTTAGCCCTCATTGATCGCGAAATTGGCAAACACTCCTTTTCCCCTGCCGAATATGAAATTGTGCGTCAGGTCATTTACTGTACCGCTGACTTTGAGTATGCCCAACTGATTCACTTTTCAGAACACGCCCTCCAGGCTGGTGCAGCGGCCCTGGCCGCTCGCGGTACGATCATTGTCGATGCTCCGATGGTTCGTGTCGGCATCACAGAGCAGCTTCAAAATTCCTTCGCCAATCCCGTTTACTGTAGCGCCGATACCCTCACCCGCCCCCAACGGGAAAAGACAAAAACCGCTTGGGGTATGGAAACCCTGGCGCGCCGTTATCCAGAAGCAATTTTTGTCATTGGCCAATCCCAAACCGCCCTGTCTAGTCTGGTCACTTTAGTCAAAAAAGGCATCATTCGCCCTGCGCTGGTCATTTTTACCCCTGCTAATTTTCTGACAGGCACAGCGCCCCAAAAGTATTTAGAAGAAGCGGCGATTCCACACATTTGCATGCAAAGTCGTAAAGGTGGCGCGACCGTTGCCGTGGCGATTATCAATGGTTTGATTAGTTTGTCATGGAAAGCCTACGGACAAGATGTAGGCGAAAACCCTTGAAGGAGAAGAGTTCCAGCCCTGTTTTCGTTTCAATCTTCGAAGAAATTTCCCTTCAGACTGGTAACAAAACGTTGCAAGATGTTTGTACTTTTGTTAAATTAAGTATCAACTGGTTGACTAGAAAACAACTATATACGTCAAGATTCTTCTGAGGAAATACATTATGGAAAATCAAGAAAGCAAATTTGGCTTCAGCGCCTTCGCTGAAAACTGGAACGGCCGCCTAGCAATGCTCGGTTTCGTAATCGGTCTTTTGACTGAGCTCCTAACCGGAAAAGGTATTCTGGCACAACTCGGCCTCATGTAATTTCTGAGAACTGACGACATTCCAGGATCAGTTATCACAAATTGATTGTTAAAAAAAGCACTTAAAAGTTTGAGAGAGGATTGAATTCCTCTCTTTTTTTGTTTTTTGTCAGAAAACAATTAAAAAGCCCCCGTTCTATTGGTATCAGGAGGCTTGGTGAACAGTTTTTTCAGTTGCAGTAATGCCGCAGTAGTGCCGTCCTACACAACCGCAGGGGTTTTCTCGCGTGGTTCTTCGACGGTACGGAGGATCGCTGCTGCCGCTTGGCGACCGGAAATTGTCGCGCCTTCCATGCTGTCGATGTAGTCTTGCTGGGTATAGCTTCCGGCTAAGAATAAATTGTTGATGGGCGTCGCTTGGGCTGGGCGATACACATCCATGCCGGGGGCTTCTCGGTAAAGGGACTGGGCGAGCTTGACAACATTCGACCAAGTCATATTCAGCTCTCGGGAAGAAGGGAAGAGTTTATGTACCTGGGCCAAGACGTGCTGGGCGATTTCTTCATTGCTCTTTTTGATAAATGGATCGCCGGGCGTCAAAACCAATTGCATAAGAGAACCTTCACCTTCTTTGTAGTAATCGGCGGGACTGGCGAGAGCTAAATCGGCAAAACAGGAAAAATCGGCTTGGTGGGTGTAGAGCAGATTATCAATACCGACCGCTTCTTGGAGTTGTTTACGTTTTTCGGGGTCGTTGAGTTCTGTTACCCAACCGTCAAAGCGTAATTGCACAGTGGCGACAGGTACAGCTTCGAGATTGTAGATGTTGTCAAATTCCGACCATTGACGCCAAGCTTCGGGAATAATGCGCTGGATACCAGGGATATCAAGGGCAAAAACATAGGTATCGGCGGTGATGGTCTCGGTAGTTTCACCGTTGTTAATGACGATGCCATCAATTTTGGATTGTCCTTCTAGGGTGTAGTGAATATCCGTAAGCCGATGGCGGGTATGAATCTTGGTGCCCCGGGCTTCGAGGTAGTTGACAATCGGTTTGTGGAGATATTCGTGGGGAGAGCCTTCGAGCATCCGCAGCACTGAGGCTTCAGTTTTTGCGGCGAAGAACATGAAAATGGTCAACATGCAGCGGGCGGAGATATTTTCGGTGTCGATAAAGCCGAGGGCATAGGCGATCGGATTCCACATTTTCTTGAGACTGCCGTCATTACCACCGTGGCTCCGGAACCAATCGGCAAAACTGATTTTGTCGAGGTCGCGGATCGTTTTCATGGCTCCGTCAAAATCAACGAGGCCCCGCACAATGGGGCTTGTTCCTAGGGCCAGGGAATTGGCGGCTTTGTCGATCGCCGAAAGTTGAGAAGAGGTAAAGAACGCTTTGAGACCATGGAAAGGAGCACCGACGGGAAAACGGAAGTCGAGTTCGCCAATTTTGCCCCCTTCGTTAATGAATTGGTGGGTGTGTTCCTTGAGGCGGAGGTTATTGCCTGCACCGACTTTTTCCATCAGGGAAAACAGATTGTAGTAGCAACCGAAGAAGACATGAAGGCCCATTTCGATGTGATTGCCGTCTTTGTCAACCCAACTGCCGACTTTTCCACCGACAAAGGGGCGAGCTTCAAAGATTTCGACTTCATGGCCTGCATCGACCAGTTCAACGGCGGTGCTGAGTCCGGCGAGGCCTGCTCCAACGATTGCTACACGCATTACTTTTGTCCTACGGTTTGATTCTCAAAAAAGTATTAATTATTGTAAACGATTGGTGGGGGTCTCTTCGGGGCGATCGCCTTTCTTTCTGGTTGAATCGGTGCGGGTTCAGGAAAAGTTCAAGTCAGAATGTTTAAGATATTCAACAGAAAATTCGGGGTAACAAGACAGGGAGTTTAGGGTAGAGACAATCAAGAAGGTTTTGGCCCATAACTTTCCCCACTGATTCGGGAGGACCCCCATGCAGACGGCAGATAAAAACAAACAACTTTTTAAAATTCTTTTTAGTGCCGCTTGGATCGACGGCGAAATCCAGGTAGAAGAACGTCAATATCTCCACCAAATTGCGGATCAAAAAAACCTCTCCCAAGATCCGGATATTCGGGCTTTGTTATGTGAGGCGGTTCCCGTCAAACCAGAGGATTGTTACCGTCTCGTTGAAGAATATATTGATGACCATACCAACGAGGCGGAATACCAAGAACTGCTCGATGCGGTTAGTCACATGGTCTATAGCGATAGTCAAATTGAAACGGAAGAGGCAAAATTGCTTAATCGCTTGCAATCTCTAGCGCCGGAGTCCCAGCACGCAAACTCTCCTTTTCAGCGGGTGATCAAGTCCATCCAAAAACTCTACAAAGGGGCGATCGCCGAGATGAACTAACCGAACCCTGCCACGCCGGGGAGTATGTCAAAATAAGGTCTCTCCTTGTGCTGTGAACCTTACCTTCCATGTCTGACTTGTTAGCCCAACTCAACCCCTCCCAACGTCGTGCTGTTGAACATTTTTGTGGGCCACTCCTGGTGGTGGCCGGGGCTGGCTCAGGCAAAACCAGGGCCTTGACGTTTCGCATTGCCCATTTGATTCGCAACCACCGTGTTGATCCAGAGAATATTCTGGCCGTCACCTTTACGAACAAGGCTGCCCGCGAAATGAAAGAACGGGTAGAACTGCTCTATGCCCAACAGCTCGCAGAACTGCAACATGGTAAACCCCTGGGAGGGCTGCCGGAGTTTGAGCAAAAAAAATTGCGATCGCAGGTTTACAAGCAGGTGACAAAACAGCTCTGGATTGGCACGTTTCACAGCCTCTGCGCGCGAATTCTCCGGTACGACATCAACAAATATCAGGACGAACGGGGCCGCACCTGGCAGCGCAATTTCACGATCATGGACGATAGCGACGTCCAAACATTGATCAAACGCATTGTCACCCAGCAACTGAACCTAGACGATAAAAAATTCAATCCCCGCACCATCCGCTATCAGATTAGTAATGCCAAAAACCTCGGCCTTACCCCCAATGACTATGCCCGGCAGCAGGGAGGTTACAAAGGGAAAGTTGTCGCGGAGGTTTATGAAGCCTATCAAACGGCCTTGGCGGCGAATAATTCCCTCGATTTTGATGATTTAATTCTGATCCCAGTGCGGTTGTTCCAGCAAAATGAATCGATCCTCGGTTATTGGCACAGTCAATTTCACCATATTCTTGTGGATGAGTATCAGGATACAAACCGGATTCAGTATGAGTTAATTCGGCTACTCAGTACCAATGGCGAAACAAACCAGGCCGCTTTGGGTTGGCATAATCGCTCTTTGTTTGTGGTAGGGGATGCGGATCAATCCATTTATTCGTTTCGGATGGCGGACTTCACAATCTTGCTGGAATTCCAAGAAAATTTTGGCGATCGCCTCCCCGATGACGAAACCCAGACGATGGTTAAGTTGGAGGAAAATTACCGCTCCCGGGAAAATATTCTGAAAGCCGCCAATGCCTTGATCGAGCAAAATAGCCAGCGCATCGATAAAGTGCTCAAGGCCACCCGGGGCGCTGGAGAGGAAATTTATTGCCACAAGGCGGATAACGAAAACGAAGAAGCGCGATTCGTTTTAAATCAAATCCTCGGTCTGCGGCGCAAAAATCCAGAACTCGACTGGGGCGACTTTGCGATCCTCTACCGCACCAATGCCCAATCCCGCCCCTTTGAAGATCTCCTGATTCGTAACAATATTCCCTACCAAGTGGTGGGCGGCTTCAAATTCTATGACCGCAAAGAGATTAAAGATGCCCTCGCTTACCTCAAGGCGATCGCCAACCCTGCCGATACCCTGAGCCTGATGCGGGTGATTAATACTCCTAAGCGGGGCATCGGCAAAACCACCGTCGATAAACTTAACCACGCCGCCCAAGAATTAGGCTGTCCTCTCTGGGAAATCCTCAGCGATGAAACCTCTGTAGCCACCATCGCTGGACGGGCGGCCCGGAAAATCAATGAGTTTGCTGGGCTAATCCAGGAAATGCAAGGCAAAATGGCGACCATGCGCGGTGCCGATATCCTCGATTATGTGATGGAAAATTCCGGCTATATCGATGATTTAAAAATGCAAGGTACTGAAGAAGCCGATAGTCGTGTGGAAAATATTTCCGAGCTTTACAATGCAATGCTGCAATTCCAAGACGAAAACGAAGACAGCAGCTTAAATGGCTTTCTGGAAAATGCGTCCCTCGCTTCGGATCTCGATGACCTCAATGATGAGTCCCAGCAGGTTTCTTTGATGACGCTCCATTCAGCCAAGGGTTTGGAGTTTCCGGTGGTCTTTTTGGTAGGGCTAGAGCAGGGGCTATTTCCCCATACCCGCTCCTTAAATGATCCCGTTGCTTTAGAAGAAGAACGGCGGTTGTGTTACGTGGGCCTGACCCGCGCCCAGGAGCAATTATTCCTCAGCTATACCAGGGAGCGGTATATGTGGGGTTATCGAGAGCCTGCCGTTGCCTCGCAATTTCTCGCAGAACTCCCCCAGGAGTTGGTAACTTCCAATGGGCGATCGCCAGCGCCAATGCCCCCGAAACAGGAACCAAAGATGATGTCCATTAGCCAGAAGCAACGCTCCCAGAAAAGACGGGAACGACAGGCCGCCCGCACCGAAGTGGCCCAACAAAAATGGGACATTGGCGATCGCGTCCACCACAACGTCTTTGGGGAAGGGGAAGTGATTAAAATTTTTGGGGATGACAAAAAGACCAACCTGGCGATCCAGTTTCCCAATCTCGGTAAAAAAATCATTGATCCCCGGGTGGCCCCGATGAAAAAGCTTTAAGTAGATACCAAATTAAAAAAGATTATGATTGCCCTCAGTGACCATTCATACCTAACTCCAGAAGAATATCTCGCCTTTGAAGCCGCCAGTGACATTCGTCATGAATATGTCGATGGTGAAGTTTACGCCATGGCAGGTACAAGTAAAAACCATAACCTGATCAGTGGGAATCTTTACATCCTCCTGCGTCGCCATCTGCAAAACTCCAGCTGCACGACCTTTATGGCTGATATTAAAGTCAAATTACAAACAGGTCGGCGGTTTTTCTATCCCGATCTCGTGGTAACGTGCGATCCAGAAGATGGTACAAGCGAACTGTTTGTGGAGAAACCGAAACTGATCATCGAAGTGCTTTCCCCCTCGACGAAAAATTTTGATCAAACTGCTAAATTTTTGTACTATCGCACCCTACCCAGCCTAGAAGAATATTTACTTGTTGGGACAGAAAGCCCCTTTGTGCAATGTTTTCGGCGACAGACCCAAGATATTTGGACAGTACAAATTTACGAAGGGCTTGAGGCGATCGCCCATTTAGAATCCTTTGATCTTGATGCCCCCCTCACGGACATTTACGAAGGAGTAACCTTCACTGCACCAACTCCGTAGCGATGGTCGCACAGTCCCTTGAGAACCGTTCCCCAAGGGGGCAGGCCTATCGATTATCATGAATGTCGAGCGGCAAACGCAATTATCCCCAGCCCCCGAACCGCACTTTTTGGAAGAGGAGAATCTCCGCATGGCAAATCAACCCTGGCAAACCGATGACAATCACGATCCCCTTGGGGCTTTTTTAGATGAACTGACTGATCCAGAGGTAGCCGAAGCGGAATTTCGGAGTGATTTTTTCCAGGGATTAGGGGGGCGTCGTAAAAAGTCAGCCTTGATGCTCAGTTTCATCTGGGCGATCGCCTTTGTCCTGCACAGTGTGAGCTGGGGGTCAACGGCGGTTTTGGGGGCTACGGGTCTGCTTTTGATTCAGGCCATCCGTTTGGTTAGCGCCCAGCCTGATCCTCAACCCCAACCCCTAGCTGACGCAGATTTAACCACTGCGCCCATCGTTTCTCTCATTGTCTCGGCGAAGAACGAAGAGGCAGTGATTGGGCGTTTAGTAAAAAATCTCTGCCAATTGGATTACCCGACGGCGAAATGTGAAGTCTGGTTAATTGATGATGCTAGCACCGACAAAACACCCCAAATCCTGGATCAATTGGCCCTGGAGTATCCCCAGTTGAAGGTGGTGCATCGCTCCCCCAATGCCGGTGGTGGGAAGTCAGGTGCCCTCAACCAAGTTCTAGCCCAAACCCAGGGAGAAATTATTGCGGTCTTTGATGCCGATGCCACGGTACCGCCGGAATTTTTGCGCCATGTGGTGCCCCTCTTTGCCGATGAGAATGTCGGGGCGATCCAAGTCCGGAAGGCGATCGCCAACGAACCGCTAAATTTCTGGACGAAGGGTCAAGCTACAGAAATGATCCTCGACAGTTATTTTCAACAACAACGGATTGCCCTGGGTGGCATCGGGGAACTACGGGGCAATGGCCAATTTGTGCGCCGTTCTGCCTTGGATCAATGTGGTGGTTGGAACGAAGAAACGATCACCGATGATTTGGATCTGACCATCCGCCTTCACCTGGACAATTGGAAAATTGGCTTTTTGCTTAATCCCGCCGTTAACGAAGAAGGAGTTACCAAGGCGATCGCCCTCTGGCACCAGCGCAGCCGTTGGGCCGAAGGGGGTTACCAGCGCTACCTCGACTATTGGCGATATTTCTCGAATAAGCGCCTCGGCTTTGGTAAAAAAGTCGATCTCTTTTCCTTTATTTTGATGCAGTATTTGCTCCCCACTGCGGCGATTCCCGACTTTATTTTTGCGGTACTGAAGGGCCATTTACCCGTCCTGATGCCAATGACAACCCTCGCCCTCGGCCTATCCCTCTGGGCAATGGTGCAGGGAAATATGCGTGTCTATCGCGAGTTGCCCTGGACTTGGGCGAAGGTCACGAAAATTTTTACGGCCTGTGGTCTGACGATGGTTTATATGCTCCACTGGATGGTCGTGATGCCCCTGACCACGGCCCGGATGTCGGTGCGCCCCAAACGGCTCAAGTGGGTTAAAACCACCCACCAGGGAGAAGAAGAAAGTTTTGTTTCTCAGACTTAGTGAATTTACAGGAAATAATTGACCATTGAACGGAGTTAACCCTCCGTTTTTTTGTGGGTGATAAGGGTTTCGAGGTACCGCAAGGTCAACAGACAAGGAACAATACTCACTGCCCCCGCCAGCCAAAATCCATGGGCGATCGCCGGCACCTGATCCAAGGCCCAACCGCCGATCGGTGGCCCAATTAAATAACCAATCGCCCAACATTGGGAATTCAGTGCGAGGTAAACACCCCGTTGGGAGGCTGGGGCGAGATCAACCACTAAAGCAGAAGCGGCTGGGGTATAGGCATCGGTGGCTAGGGCTAAAATCCCCAGACTGGCGATCGCCCCCACCAGGGCCGGAATTGCACCAATACCCGCTCCCCACATCACCGTAAAGCCCATGCCCCATAACAGGAGGGAAACCATCAGGGCATGGGGTCGGCTCAAGCCATTTAAACGCCGGGCAATGGGCAACTGACAGACGGAAGCAAACACGATATGCCAGGCAAACAGGCCACTAATCACCTGGGGCGAAAATTCAATGAAATTCGTGAGGTATAAAGGCGCGGTGCTTTGGATCTGGGCGATGTACAGCGTAAACATCACATTGACGGCCATATAAATTACCAGCCGTTGATCCTGGAGGGCCGTTAACCAGCTATTACCATCCGCTTGGACATCTTCGTGGCTTTGGTAGGTTTCGGCGATCGCCACCCAGATCACCCCAAAAAACACCACAAAACTGATGCCATCGAGGACAAACAGCAAACGATAATTTTGAATCGTTGCAATGATCAAGCCCCCCAGCATCACCCCTGTACCGAGGCCAATGTTGTCCGCCAGGCGCACCAAGGCAAAGGCTTCATTACGCTGACTACCGCTGGTTAAATCTGCCACCACCGTTTCTGTCGCAGGCCAATACAAACCGATCCCCAAGCCCATTAACAAATTTCCCAGCACCAACAGCCAAAACGTATCTGCCGTTGCTAAAGCCACATCGGCGATCGCCGAAACCCCTGCGGCGGCCAGCAGCGTTTTTTTGCGTCCCCAGGCTGGATTATCCGCCCCTGTTCCCCCTAAAAAACGGCCCACAACCCCCGAAACCGAGGCACTCCCTAACGCGAGGCCCACCTGGGTTGCTGATAGGCCCACCTGATTTACGAAAAAGATTGGCGCATAAAAGGCAGTGAACCCGGTGCCAATCTGGGAAAGAAGTCGGCCTGCTGCGAGGATCCAGATCTGGCGATCAAGGCCCAGCAGCCAAGTTTTTGATGCATTACCCATGAAATTTTTAAATTGCGCTTAAATGTTGACCGTGAAATTTATTGTTCCCTGAGTTGGAAATCGTTTTCAGTGGGGTGAGGCAGGCCCAACGCCTCGGTACGGACATCGTTGATCAGCTGATCTAAAACCGGGAACGTGCGGGGATAACCACTTCCCAGCCCCAACAATGACAGGAGACGAAACGTCTGGAGATCATCGGGACGCAACACCGTATCCACCGCTTCAAAATCCTCACTACGGTAAAGCAGTCGAGAGGCTAGGCGCTCACTACCGACGGGTTTGGCAAGTTCGGCAATCTGCTTCAGCCATGCCTGGAGCGTCACCCCTTCGGCACGGCGGGAGGTCAGGAGATAGGTTTGGGAGTCTTCTGCATTGGCTTGTTTGAGGTTCAAATTCAGATTAAAGTCCGGCTGAAACCAAGCCTTGAGAATGAGCCAACGGGTATTATTGTCCGGGTTTTGGGCAATTTGTTGGTTGATGATTTCTAGGGCTTGTTCGGGTTGGCGATCGCCTAAAATCAACGCTTGCACCATTGGTGAAAACTGACTGAGATGATCCCGGTGGGGAATTGGCAGACTATGCCACCAGGCCAACCAAGCCATCCGTTCCTGGAGGGTGATGACGTAGGGATCCTGGGGATCAAGGCGTTCAAGTAGATCCTGGTACAAAGCGAGGGACACTTCGACAGCCTCCACCCGCACCGCTGTAAAGGGTTCTTGCTCCCATTGGCCGAGGGTCATGATCCTAGGATCGACTAAGCCTTGGAGCGCAAAGGCGGCGATCGCCTTTTCCCGTTGATCAGTCTGGAGGTAGGTTTGACCAAGGAGAAAATAGGTGGGTTCTGCTTCCCGTGAGAGCAACTGGATTGCCCGTTCAAAGTAAGGTTGCGCCAAGCTTGGGTCTAATTCCAACAGCACAACCCCTGTATTAACGTTGGCATAGTAGTCGTTGGGGATCAAAGGATGGGCATCGAGGAAATATTCCGCCGCTAGTTCGGTGGTTTGTTGGTTGCTTTCTGGGCTATCCGTTGCCTGGCGCGTACCCCACAGCCACAGTCCCAACCGGAGAGGATAGTTCACATTCCAACCATTGAGGGCATAGGCCCGGTTTATTGCGGTAAAGGCCGCTTCTGGTTGTCCGTTAGCCCAGAGGGTCTGTCCCCGCGAAAAAAGATACATCCCAGCACTGTAGGGCACCGCAACTAACAAAGCCCCCAGAAAACCAGCGAGGCTTCCTAAGCTCCACAAACGGCGTTCGGGAATGGGCAAGGGTTGGGGAGTGGCTTCGTTTAAAACCTGATCCGCGACGCTCAGTAGCAGCATAATCGTTAAAGTCAGGGTAAGGCTGATGGGGATATTTTCTAATTGATAATCAGTGAGGGTCGCCATGGCGTAGGCAAACCAACCGCCCCCCAAACCATAGAGCAACCGTTTGATTTGCGGGTTATCTGTGTGGTGATGGATACGATGACCGAGCCGAATTAGTTGCACCAAGAAAAAGGCGATCGCCGCGCCACCAATTAAACCCAGTTCCCCCAGAAGTTGGATCGGGTTGCTGTGGAGTTGCTGGATGTGAGCGGCGCCGGAGCCGACATTGATCGGGCGATAGAGGTTATATTCCCGGGACATATTCCCCGGGCCGACTCCTGTTAGAGGGCGATCTTGCAAAATATTCAAGCCCGCTTGCCACATAAATAAGCGGTCTTCCGTTTCCCCGTCCACCTGGAACTGTACCGTTGGTAGGCCATCGCTGAGATTAATTTGAATCAGCCGCTGCACCCGGGGATGTTGTAACCCCGCTGTCACCATGATCCCCAACAGAAATAGGGCAATGGTGCCGGAGATTAAACGTTTTTTTCCTTTTGTGCGGCCAATAACGAAGGCGATGGTGGCGATCGCCCACAAAAGTAACCCCACAAACCCACCCCGGGAGGAGCAAGTGTAGAGGAGATAAAGCAGGGGAGTACTCAGCACCAAGAGCAGGCCCCGCATTTTTCCCCGGTGGGCAAGGGCAAAGCTCAAGATCATCGGCAACACAAGGCAGAAATAGGCCGCCATAAAGTTGTGATGGCCCAGGGGAATGGAGTTGCGTTCTAGCTCGCCATTGGCCATTAACCAACCAATGAGACTCACGAAACTAATCCCAAAACCTAGACCCACAAGGCTCCGCCATTGATTTTGCCAAGTCCAAACACCCAGGTCGCCAAGGTTTCGGAGACTATAGAGGACAACGCCATACCCGGAAACAGTGACAAGATTAAATAGGGCAACCCCTTTAAACGGCGCAAATACGGTGGATAGTCCGCAGGCGATCGCCACCGCGAGAATGCCCCAATCCAAACCATAGCCTAGGGGACGAAAAGGCAGCTCAAATTTCCGGAGCATCACCAAGAGGGCAAGACCCAACAGTAAGAATCCCCCCTGCCAGAGTAAGATCCAAGGGAAGGCGGCCATAAGGTAATAACTCGGCGGCAAAAACATAAAAAAAATCAAGAGTGCCAAGCCCCCGCAGGCGAGCCAGCGTCCCGTTGTCATCTCAGCAAAAGTCTTCATCTATCCCCGTTAATTCGTCGATATTACGCAAAACATGAGTTCAAACTGATTGTGTTTTCCTCGGCACAACCCCCATCGCATTTTCTCATTGGTGCCCCTGGTTCTGGCAAATCTACCTTTGCCCAGTGGTTGCGCCAAACTATGCCCCAGGCTTGCTTAATTTCTACTGATGCAATTCGGGTGCAATTGTACGGCGACCCAGGGATTCAAGGGGATGGGCCCACCATTGAGGCGATTGTGCTGTGGCGGCTACACCAGGCGATCGCCCAGGGAAAACCTGTCATTTATGATGCCACCAACTGCCATCAACCCTGGCGATTAGATTTTTTAAAAAAATGTCCACCCCTGGATTGGCTGGCTTGGTATTTAGCTTGTCCTTTAGGGATTTGCTTGGCCCGTAACCAAAGGCGATCGCGCCAGGTTCCCCCAGAAATTATCGAAAAAATGATCCGCGACCTCGAAGCCGCGCCACCCCAGGCCCAGGAAGGTTTTCTGGAAATCATTACTCTACCGGATTTGCAACCAGCAACCCTTAAGGCCCTGAAAAAACAGCAGCTTCAATATCTCGACGGCTAAGGGAATATTTAAACGAACGCTCAATGTCAGAACCATCGGCCCCCGCTTTGAGGTAGGACACCGCCAGCTCTTCGATTTCGAGGCGAATTTCTGCTTGCCAACCAGGGCGGCCGACTGTCCAACAGTGGAGATTTTGGGGATCTTGCTCGCAGCCCATCTCCCGGAGCCACTGCTCAATTTTGGGGAGGGGATGGTTGTAGAGGGGGCTATCAAGGGAAGGCATCGTGGACATGGTTTTTGGGGAAGGTGATTGGCTCGGCCCAGAGGGCCACCGTTCAGTCTACCAATTTCTTTTAGCTGGCAACGGCATCGCAACGTCAGAATAAGCCTTCTAAGTTCAGGTTTTGGCGGCTAACCCCCAGGGCGATCGCCAACAAGACACAACCGACAAAAGTTAAGCCCATAATAAACAGCGCGAAAATTTCCCCCGCCGAAAGGGGCCGATCCGTCGGGTCTAGATAGGCAGAATTCGAATAACCGCGTTCTCCCTGTTCATTTTGTAAGGGCTGGATCACACTGTAGCGAGAAAACCCAATCTGCAAATCGTAAAGCGATCGCCGCTCTGGACTGCTTAAAATGCCGTAGGCTTCATTGAGACGTTGAAACTTTGCCGTAGCTTCCGCTTCCGGTAACACCGTCGTATCGGGGTGAAACTGCTTGCTGAGCTCCCGGTAACGTTGGCGGATTTCTAGGGGCGATGCCGTTGGTGATAGGCCCAAAAGACCATAATGACTCTGGGCAATGCGCGTTTTGACATCAAGGACTTTTTCGGTGGTGCGAGACTGTTGGGAAGAACGAGCCATCGTGAACAAACCCCAAAGACTTGCCCCATATTTTATCGTTCTCTCTCCCCAGAGGTAATGTGGTAGTAACAGACAAAAGGCGATCGCCCTTTCGCCATTTTCCTTTGTCCCTTCCCCTGCATTCTCCGACGCCCCATGGGATTCCAATCCATTGATCATCTCCTCAACCATCTGCTTGACCAACCCGCCTGGGCGCACCAAAAACGTTTTACAGCCGTTAATAAGCGTTGGCAAAAGATCCTGCCGAAAAAAAGCCTGGCTAACAGTCATCCCATTCGGATCATTGATGACGTTTTGTGGGTCGCCACCCCCAATCACACTTGGTCACAACACCTGAATCTCCAGCGCCGCCGTCTGCTGGCCCAGCTCAATGCCCAACTAAACCCTCCCCTCAAGGATCTCCGGTTTTCTACCGTCCATTGGCACCGACGGCCTGCCTATTCCCCTCTGGCCGCCGACCCAAATCTCCCCCATCCGAGCCAGATCCCCCCTCGTCCAGACCAACCCCAGCGCCCGGATGCTCGTCAAACAAATCAAGATCCCCTCGAAGCCGCACGCCACTGGGCCGAAACCCAACAGCAACTCTTCGCTGGGTTACCTGCCTGTCCCCGTTGCCAAAGAGCGACGCCCCCTGGGGAACTACAACGGTGGCAGGTTTGTAGTTTTTGCATTGTGCAGGTTTGGCAGGAACAACAACCCTTAGGTTTAGGCCTTCCTCCCGAATCTTCGGCCCCGGAAACTTCTACCGAGCCAGAAAATGCCCCCCCTGAGGATGATCCCTAACTTACTTTTTGCAGGGAATAAAGCAAAGCGCCGGAATCGCGACTGTTGAGCTGTGGGAATTCTGAAATGTTCAGTAAAAATTTGGCGATCGCCAAGGTTTTTTGGACGTAATCACTGGCTTATTTTATTTTTCTGGGGAAATACAGAGAAAAAACATCTTGATTGTTAAATGATCCCCATAGTGAATTGGCTGCGTTTTTGCCATATCTTAGGGGGTTACAGGCACATATACCTATTTAAAATTACTGTTAAGAAGTTGAAACATCAAATATAAAAAAAAACAAACTTTAATTGTGCCTTGATCCGGGTTAATCAAGGGCAGGGATTAAGCTTCAGGGGATCTGGTGATCTGGGTAACAGTCACATAATGAAAACATAAATAAAATTTTTATGACATGGGGTCCCTAGGGGAGCGTTTATGAAACCGCAAAGTTGCTCAGTCTCCACTTGTAAGCATTGTCGTTGTTTTCAGGCTGAAGGGCGTCGTGGCGGCATCTGTAAACGCTTCGAAACGTTTGCGGCAGGGGACTGGACAAGCTGCCCCTTTGCGCTCCCCATTTTTGAAGACAGTTGGGAACCCACAACGGATCTGGTATTGCTCGAAAAATCTTTTTCGTTGGATTGTGCGGCCCAAAAAGTACCAACGGCGATCGCCCCGCTGTCAACGACCTATTCTGAGATTCATCCCCAATAGTCGGGATTGGCTCCCTGACCGACAAAGAAATGGCTTTAAAAACAAAAAATTGATGGCAAAAAACTTAGCATGGGCAACCATGCTTTTTTACTGGTGTTGTTCAGCGAAAAAATAACGACGATCGCCCCCGTGGTGTAAAAATTAATTTTGGGAAATACTTTTATTTTTTTGTTGGTAAAACTTAATATTGTTTTAAGAAAAATTATCGGCAATTAGGCTATCCGAAGAGGATTTTTGTTGTTGCGCGAAGAGCCGAGATCTCGTTTAAAAGGGAAAAAAATCAGCGCCAATTCACAAAAATCGCTAAAATAGGGCCAAGAGAAACAGGTATCAGGTGACACGATAACCGTTTCCCTCTGTACCCGGACTCATCTACTGTTTTTTTAATCTTCCGTGACTATGCTCCAAGACAGTCTCACCATCCGCTACTATCAACGCTTAACGGACGCCATGGTAGAACTGTGGCGCAGAGGCAACCGCTATGAAGATATTCGTCAATACATGGACGGTTATATTGCCTGTCTTCACCACACGGGAGCCCTTGAAGTGTATAAGATTCACCGCTTAGAAGAAGAAGTTTTTCGTTTTCTGCGGGATCCATCCAATTTTGAAATGGCCTACCCCCAAACCCAAACGGAAACAGATTTCTATTACTAAGGCTGCCGTCGGGACAAGGGAACTTTTGTCCCTGGGGCGTTGTTTTTACCAGGGAGCATCGACAATGGAAGCAGATTGTAGGGTCACGGCCTGACCGGCAAGGCGTTCAACCGTTGCTTCAAGGTGATCCTCCCCAACCATTTCACTCTGGAAATCCCGAAGACTTTCTAGGCCAGGATACTCATCAAGCAGCTCTTCTCGTAATTCGTAGCCACTGACCCGAAAAAGCCAGGGAACCCTATCAAAGTTGGGATGCTTGGTAGGTATACTTTTGACACCAGAAACGGTGATGTAACGGCGGTGACCGGCACGTAGCGGGGGGAGCTCGGCAACAAGCTTCTCCCCCCGTAGTAGGCGCTTATAGAGATCGGGGCTAAGCATAACCTGGGGATTTTTGGCCTATCTGAGACGGCCAGAATGTAGGGAAACAGCCTCTGACTTCACAGGTATGTGGCGCTGTTTCCCAAAGTTATTTTTCGTTTTCGAACAGGCGATCGCCTTAGGACGCGAGGGCGACCTCAAGCATCTCATGGAGTTCCTTCGAGTTGTAAAGCTCGATCATGATATCGGAACCACCAACAAATTCTCCATTGACATAGACCTGGGGAATCGTCGGCCAGTTGGAATATTCTTTAATGCCTTGGCGCACATCGTAGTCTTCTAGGACATCAAAGGTCTGATATTCAACGCCGAGACTGTTAAAAATTTGCACAACGTTGTTAGAAAAGCCACATTGGGGCATTAGCTTACTGCCCTTCATGAACACAAAAATTTTGCTGCTGTTGACCAATTGATCAATTTTTTCGCGGGTTTCAGGGGTTAAAGACATCTATTTTTCCTCATAGTATGGGTTGATAAGGGTTCAGGAAAACATTGTTTCCCCGACCGTTTAAGTGGGTTGACCCACTTCTGCCCATTTCTCCGGGGTGAAAGTCCGCAGGGCTAAAGCATGGATCGCTTCTGAGGCTAAATCCTCCTTGAGGGCAGCATAGACCATTTGGTGTTGGCGTACCCGGGATTGACCTGCAAAGTCGGGGGAAACGACGATGGCCTCTAGGTGATCGCCGCCACCGGTGAGATCTTTCACGAACACTTGGGCTCCGGAAAGATGGGTTTCAATGGAGGTTTTGACTGCCGATAAGCTAACCATAGGTAATTAGTGTGAAATCAATCCTAAATGTAAGCAGGAATACTTAAGCCATTGTATCTTTAGTCTTCCGTCTCTGGATTTGCTGGGGTGAATGATTTAGGCGATCGCCAACTCTGCTTGAATTTTCTGCCAAGCCGCTTGGGGATCTGCGGCCTGGGTGATCGGTCGGCCAATGACGAGGTGATTTGCCCCCTGTTGGATTGCCGCCTGGGGAGTCATGACCCGCTGTTGATCCCCTGATTGAGCCCAGGTGGGCCGTACCCCTGGACAAACCAAGGTGAAATCTTGACCGCAACATTGCCGCAGCATCGCCACTTCCTGGGGGGAACACACCGCCCCATCTAACCCAGCGCCTTGGGCCAGGTTGGCCATGTGTTGGGCAAAGGCATCGAGGGGCAGATCCACTTGCAAATCGTCCCGCAACTGGTCTGGACTAATACTGGTGAGGACGGTAATCGCAATTAGTTTAGTCGGAGAATCTCCGAGGGCTTCTTTGGCAGCCGTTAAGGCGATCGCCCCGGCAGCACCGTGGATAGTCAGAAGATCGACCCCATAGGCCCGCGCCGAACGGCAGGCACCAGCAACGGTATTGGGAATGTCGTGGAATTTGAGATCAAGAAAAATGCGTTTGCCCTGGTCTTTGAGGTAGCGCAAAATATCCGGCCCAGTGGCGACAAATAATTCTAGGCCCACTTTCCAGAAAGTGACCTCCGGTAAGCTCTCGACTAAGGCGATCGCCGCAGGGAGATCCGGCACATCCAGGGGCACAATCACAGTATCTTGCATCAGTTATTGCTTGCGTAAATTTCATTAGAGACGGTCATGTTCAGCATAACGGTGTTTTGAGCTTTTTGAGACAAGGCTCACCCATTGGCAAAATCCCACCGGGGACTAGGTTAAAATAAACCCCTTGCGGCGTAATATGCCCAATGACGAGTGGTTTTCCTTTACGCTCTTTTTCTGTACAAAATATTCCAATCCAGACGCCATGACAGAAACGCCTAATCCAGACACGAAACCAGCCACAGCCCCAGAGGAACAGGGTTCTAAAGCTCGCCAACTCCTCGGCATGAAAGGCGCCGCTGGGGGGGAAACCTCCATCTGGAAAATTCGCCTGCAATTAATGAAACCCATCACCTGGATTCCGCTGATCTGGGGGGTTGTTTGCGGGGCAGCATCCTCCGGTGGCTATGTGTGGGGAGTCGAAGATTTTCTCAAGGCCATGACCTGTATGTTGTTGTCAGGGCCTTTACTCACGGGCTATACCCAAACCCTTAATGATTTCTATGACCGGGAGATTGATGCGATCAATGAACCCTACCGTCCCATTCCTTCGGGGGCAATTTCTGTACCCCAGGTAGTGACGCAAATTCTCGTACTCCTGGGTTCTGGCATCGGTTTGAGCTATCTCCTTGATCTTTGGGCTGGCCATGATTTCCCCGTGATGTTGGTCTTAACGGTGGTGGGCTGCTTCATTGCTTACATTTATTCTGCGCCGCCGCTGAAGCTGAAACAGAATGGTTGGCTCGGTAACTATGCTTTGGGGGCGAGTTATATTGCGTTGCCTTGGTGGGCCGGCCATGCGCTGTTTGGGACGTTGACACCGACGGTGATGGTGGTGACCTTGATTTATAGTTTTGCAGGTCTGGGGATCGCCGTTGTGAATGATTTCAAGAGTGTCGAAGGCGATCGCCAACTGGGTTTAAAGTCTCTCCCTGTCATGTTTGGGGTCGGGACTGCGGCATGGATTTGTGTGCTGATGATTGATATTTTTCAGGTGGGCATTGCGGGGTACCTAGTCAGTATCCACGAACAGTTATATGCCACGATTCTCTTGCTGCTGGTGATTCCCCAAATCACCTTCCAGGATATGTATTTTCTGCGGGATCCCCTAAAAAATGATGTGAAATATCAAGCCAGTGCCCAGCCTTTTTTGGTGTTGGGGATGCTGGTTGCGGGCCTCGCCATGGGCCATGCGGGGATTTCCTAAAAGATTAACTGGACTATTTTTCGCTTGATTTTTTGGCAATGCTGATCGGGCTCTTTCTCTCCGGGTCGTCGAGGACATGGGGAGATTTTTTTATGGTGCTGCCCAAGGGGGAAAAATCTTTGCTATCTTGTTTGTAACAATTTGCAATATCTAATCTTTTTTTCAGGTTTTCTTTACCCTTTTATTACCATCCCGCTCGCCCTTTAAATCTGCGATCGCCAAAGATCGCCTTCGCCATGACTTCTACTTTGTCTGTTCCAAGTGCGGCTCAAGATTTGCAAGCGCTCGAAAAGGCTTGGCGCAGTCTAACGGCAACCAGTTGCCCCAATCAGTACAACTTCCACATGCATTCGGTCTGTTCCGATGGTCAACTCACCCCAACAGAAATTGTTGACCAGGCGATCGCCATCGGTCTAAAAGGCTTTGCGATCACTGACCACCACACCATCCACGGCTATCACCAGGCCCAAAGCTACCTCAGCCGACAGCAGCAGAATGATACGACACGACCCTTGCCCCACCTCTGGACGGGCATCGAAATTAACGGCATCCTCCTTGACACCACAGTACATATCCTTGCCTATGGGTTTAACCCCGATCACAGTGCGATCACCCCTTACTTTAACCGGGAAATTCCGGAAGGCGATCGCGCCGCAGCAGCAGTGATTATTGACGCGATCCATGCCGCTGGAGGCTTAGCTGTTCTGGCGCATCCCGCCCGTTATCGTCGTCCTGCCACGGAGTTAATCCCGGCAGCAGCATCCCTTAACATTGATGGTGTAGAAGCCTATTACGCCTACGACAACCCGAAACCCTGGGTGCCTAGCCAAAAACATACCCCGGTGGTGGCTGCCCTTGGCCATCGGCACAATCTATGGCTCACCTGCGGCACAGATACCCATGGTCGCAGCCTCCAGCAACGACTTTAGGGATCGCTGCGAAACTTTGATCCCCGCATAGCAAAATTCTGGCCTAAAATAAACTTACCCAAGGAATATTTTCCTCCTTTGCCCCCATTAATCCTGCCGCGACCCTTAAAACGAGATTAAGTGGGGTTAAAGCCTTTGTGGATTTTGTCCCTCAAGGCATTCATTGACGTGGTATTGTAGCCATCGTAACCGCTGAATTTCCTTACTCTCTTTCACCCACTAACTAGGAGTGCAACCTGTAGGATGACTGTCCCTCAAACTGTCTATGCCAACGATCTCCCCGACAAACCCAAGGAATACTGTGGTGTTTTCGGTATCTATGCCCCAACGGAAGAAGTGGCAAAACTGGCATATTTCGGACTCTTTGCGCTCCAACATCGGGGGCAAGAATCCGCAGGGATCGCGACCTTTGACGGTACGCAAATGCACGTGCACAAAGGTATGGGCCTTGTTTCCCAAGTCTTTAGCGAAGAAAAACTGCAGGAACTGCCTGGGGTTTGGGCCGTGGGCCACAACCGCTACTCCACAACTGGCTCTAGCCATAAGTGCAATGCCCAGCCTGCCCTTGAAGAAACTCGCCTGGGGACTTTGGCCCTCGCCCACAACGGCAACCTGGTGAACACCATCGAGCTGAAGGATAAGTTGTTGTCCCTTGCCGATGGTCTAGATTTTCAGACCACCACAGACTCAGAAATGATCGCTAAGGCGATCGCCATCTATGTCGATCAAGGGAAAGATTGGACTGAAGCGGCGATCGCTGCCTTTAACCTTTGTTCCGGTGCCTATAGCTTGGTCATCGGTACCCCGGACGGCATTATTGGCGCACGGGATCCCCAAGGAGTGCGTCCCCTCGTCATTGGCACCCTCACCGAGGAAGATGGCAGCACCCGTTATGTTCTGGCTTCTGAAACCTGTGCCCTCGACATCATTGGCGCGGACTATCTGCGGGACGTCGAACCAGGCGAAATGGTCTGGATTACCGAATCTGGCCTAACTGCCCAGCAGTGGTCTGAAAAACCAGACCGGAAGCTTTGTGTCTTCGAGATGATCTATTTTGCCCGTCCCGATAGCATTGTCCACGACGAAACCCTCTTTAGTTACCGTCTCCGCCTGGGGGCGCAATTGGCCAAAGAATCCAACATTGAAGCCGATCTCGTCATGGGGGTTCCTGACTCTGGTATTCCCGCCGCCATCGGTTTTTCCCGTGCCTCTGGGATTCCCTTTGGGGAAGGACTCATTAAAAACCGCTACGTAGGCCGTACCTTTATTCAACCGACCCAGCACATGCGGGAAGTGGGGATCCGCATGAAGCTCAACCCCCTAAAAGATGTCCTCCAAGGTAAACGAATTATCATCGTGGACGACTCCATTGTGCGCGGCACTACCAGCCGTAAAATTGTCCGGGCGCTCCGGCAAGCTGGGGCCGCTGAAGTCCATATGTGCATTTCCTCGCCCCCTGTGACCCATCCCTGTTTCTACGGCATCGACACCGACAGCCAAGATCAACTGATTGCTGCGACAAAGTCCCTGGCTGAAATCGAAAAACAAATTGAAGTTGATTCCCTGACCTACCTCAGCAAAGAGGGCATGCTAGATGTCACCAACGAACGCACTTCTAGTTTCTGTACTGCTTGCTTCGATGGTCACTATCCCATTGAAATTCCGGACGCGATCAAGTCATCTAAGCTAATGTTAGAAAAAGCCACTGTCTAGCAAAGCCGTTCCCATGGATTGAGAGCGGTAAAGGAAGTATTAATGCCGACCTATCCCGGAATTTCTAGCGAAGCCTTTCGTCATCCCCTCGATCGCCAAGCAGAAGAAGCCCTCCGTAACCTGCCCGGTTTTAAGCTGTTGGCTAGTCGTTTTGTGGAATATATCTACGAACGACCCCAGCAGGTTTTTTTAATGGGCAACAATATCAAAGCAGGCCCCCGTCAGTATTCAACCCTGTACGGCATTTTTCGGGAATGTGTCCATGATTTGGATATTTCCCCAGAGCCGACCCTTTATGTCAACCAAAATCCGATGGTCAATAGCTATGCCCTCGGCCATGATCATCCTTACATTGTGGTGAATACGGGGTTAATGGATTTACTCGATGAAACAGAGTTACGGACGGTGATGGCCCATGAGTTGGGACACATTAAATGCGACCATACGATTTTGATCCAAATGGCAATGTGGGCCATGGGGGCAGCTTCTTTCCTGGGGGAAATTACCCTTGGCCTCGGTAATGTCATCACCACAGGGTTACTTTACGCTTTTTATGAATGGCGGCGGAAGGCAGAACTTTCGGCGGATCGGGCCGCTCTCCTGGTGATGGATGATCTCAACCCCATTTTGCATACCATGATGAAGCTCGCCGGCGGCAGTGCGAAATACGGCCACGAAATGAGTTTGACTGAGTTTACCCAACAGTCTCAGGATTACGATGAGCTTGATCAGGATCAATTGAACCAAATTTATAAGTTTTTAATCTACAACGGCGGTAATGGGACATTTCTAAGTCATCCTTTCCCGGTGGAGCGATTGAGCTTTATCAAAACCTGGGAAGCCTCTGAAGAATATCAACGGATTAAACAGGGTCATTATGCCCAAGCCGGTACTGGTTCAGTAGACGTGAATGCCGAAGATGAAAGTGATCTAGATAGTTTGCGTCGTCAAATTGAAGAACTTAAAGCAGAAATCAAAAAGGCCAAAGGAACCGAATAAATCCCGTGGGGGATAAAGGATTGGAGGGGGATGGCTAGGGCTGAGGTTAGAATTGCGATGTTGAGCGATGCCAGTAATGCATCTATTGCCCCCCTTAATGCAGGCTTGTAATTGCCCCAAAGTCCGTAACTTGCTGATGGGTCGGAGAAGCAGTTGTTCCGGGGCGGACGAGTTGCCATGCTTGGTATCCGGCTTGGATCGCCGCGTCTAATTCGGCAGGGACATCCGATAGAAACAGGATTGCCTCAGGCGGAAGTTGCACAGCCTGGGCGATCGCCTGATATGATTGCACATCTCGTTTTTGGCCGACCTTGAGATCAAAGAAGTAATCGAAGTAGCCCGTGAGGTCACCATAGTCAGAGTAGCCGAACAGGAGCTTTTGGGCCTTAACCGAGCCAGAGGAATAAATCCCCAACTGGATGCCCTCTTTTTGCCACTCTTTTAGTTTGGGCAATACATCTGGATAAACATGGCCCCGAAAATCGCCGTTTTTGTAACCCTCTTCCCACAAAAAACCTTGCATTGCTTTCAGGGGGGCAACTTTGCGGTCTTCTACTGACCATTGGTGTAATGTGGCGATCGCCCCAGTTTGATCGAGAGATGTTCCGGTTTCAGTGAGGGCTAAATCCTGCACCTGTTTGAGGATTGCCGCAATTTCTGGTTCCTCGGCCCGGCTGGCAATGCTTTGAATATTGTCCCGAAAATAAGGAAACAACACATCAAACACAAAACTCACAGAGGTGGTTGTGCCCTCGATGTCCATCAAGACAAACTGAATCATAGGGTGATGGCGCGGTATTGTTGTTCAACTTGGGAGCCAGTGTAGTGGGGCGTCCAGCCTGCGGTATCCGAGAAAATGCGAATGGCTTTCACATTGGGCACTGGCCCCGCATCAAACCAGTGCTTAGTGCCTTGGGGGACAGAGATTAAATCGCCCGCTTCGCAACAAACATTAAACACGGCGGTACCGTCGAGGTTAAACCAAAATAAACCCTGACCAGCGACAAAAAAGCGCACTTCGTCTTCGGAGTGGGTATGTTCTGCGAGAAATTTTTCGCGGATCGCTTGGTAGTTTTCAATGCCACTGTGGATATTCACCACATCGGCGCTTTGGTAACCATTGGCCGCCATGAAAGGATCGAGCACATCGGCATAGGCGGCGAGAATGTCTGCTTGGGACGCCTCCTGGGTTAATTGGGCAGGCGTTTCCCATTGCTCAAACCAAATACCATGGCTTTTTAAAAAATCTTTGATCGTCGCGGGGTCGGTTAAGGTTTGTTTCGATTCGGTCTGATATAACGTCGTCATCGGGCAGCCAAGGGGGGCGTGATTTTCAATTGCTCAAGCTCGCATTCTAACATGAACTCCCAAACCTCTAGATGACGCTTGGCGATCGCCATGGTTTCTCCCCAGGCATAAAGGCCATGTTTTGCGATTAAAAAGCCGTAATTATTTAACTCCTCCTGTCGCTGGGCGAGTTGTTGACAAAAGGATTTCATGTCTTGGTCATTGGCGAAAATCGGTAAGGCGATCGCCGTTTCGTGGGTGGTTTGACCCGCAATGCCCTTAATTACCTCGTAGCCGCTAAAGGTAACAGCTTGTTTCGCCGCAAATATCCCAGACAACAACGTTGCCGCCACTGAATGGGTATGCAACACACAGGTAATTCCCGGAAAGTTTTGATAAATAAAGCAGTGAATTAAAGTTTCTGCCGAAGGCTTAATTCCTTCATCGGGGGGCAGCGGCAAACCCATTGTATCTACCGCAATAAAATCCTCCGGTTGAAATTGAGATTTATCAACGCCACTGCGGGAGACAAAAATAACTTGATCTTCGTCCAAAAATGAATAATTCGTCGAAGTGGCCGGTGATTTTCCCTGGGTATGGAGTTGCCGTATCACAGCACATAGCCTTTCTTTTTGGGTCTGGTTCTCTAAAGACATTTGGGCACAAATAAAGCAGAAAAAATAAAAGCAAATCTTAATATTTTACTGATTGATGTCATGGTTAGCGCGACATTTCTAGCGACAACTGGGACTTTATCTTTTTACGGGAAATTTTTAGCCAAAACACCATTGCAGATAAGTGTTTTTACTCAACTTTTAGTTGCTTTCTTTGTTAATTGATGTTGCAACTTTGACCATTCATTCTCATAAATCGTTTACAACCAGAACATGATGCTGACTACAATCAGTCATCTTTGGCTAAAAACAAAAATAAAAATCAATTATTGATAATGGATAACGAAATTAAAAAATACCGCATGGTTTGCACCCTAACCTTTGGCGATATCTATGGGCAAATTATTGTTTGGCTGATTGTCATCTTTCTGAGTCTTGCGACCACCCTCGCCCTTTGGAGTGCAACCCGGCAAGTTTATGCCCTGGCCACCGTTGCCCTTGTTGTTGTCTTATCTTTGCCCTTTCTCTTATTTGCCTTTGTGACAACGCTACTCAATCACATTGAATTCGTGCCCATGGGCGAATCCGAATCTTCTAAAACCTTCCCAAGCCGTCGTACGCCCCCTTCCTCTACTAATCCGGCAACGGCAAGCTAGGGATGAATTACGGAAGTGATGGCCCAGCCAGAGATAACAGTTAAATAGCCCCATGAAACAGGGGCGTTAGTGGTTGCACTAGAGAAATCTGGAAAAATTAAAATTAATTCTGAGGACTTTCTGGGGCCGCTTAATGGATTGACGGTGCAGAGTCTAGGGAGATCACCGGGGCGCTACTGAAGCGTTTACTTAGGCGTAATTGATTACCGGCGGCGTTCCAGTGAATTTGGTCGAAAATTTGATAGAGCAAACAGAGGCCACGACCACATTCATCTTCTTCAGGGGGGAGGAGATCATCATTTAATTGACAACATTGAGCCTGACGGTCAAAGCCTTGACCCTCATCGGTAATAATCCATGAGCATTGTTCTGCCCCCATGTAGAAATGAACAATGACTTTTTTGCTGGGATCTAGTCGATTACCATGTTTGGCCGCATTAATCAGTGCTTCCTGGAGACCGAGTTGAACTTCGTAGCGCCAGTCACTGGGGATACGGTCTAGGAGAAGGTCGAGAATCGGGACTAAGTAGAGGGTAGAGGCAAAACTGAGGGTCGTCCAATGGGATTTTAGCGGCGGCAATGAAATCGCGATCACAGTTAATGCTCCTTTGGGGATGTGCGCAGGGATGAATGGGGAAAACTGGGCTCAGTGGGGTAGCTTATGGCATAAACCCAAAAAGTAGTGGTCACAACATAGTTTGTTTGCCTGTAGGGAATCCCGAACGATCTTGTCGTGGTTTCTGCCTTGTATTATACAAAAAATTTTAGGTTTCCACGAAATTCAAGAGAACGGCGCATTCGACATGGGGCGTTTGGGGAAAGAAGTCGGCGGGCTGCACCCACTGGATTTGGTACTGTTGGGTGGCACAAAGGTGTTTGAGGTCGCGGGCGAGGGTTGCAGGATTACAACTGATATAAACAATTTGCTTGGGTTTGCTGTGAAGGAGAGCATCGAGCACTTGGCGATCGCAGCCTTTACGGGGGGGATCAAGGAGCACGATATCAGCAGTGACATCCAGACTAGGTAGAATTGACTCTACGGTGCCAGCGTAGAATTCCACATTATGGATATCGTTGTGGTGGGCATTTTCCCAGGCCTGCTGGATCGAGCTTGCTTGAACTTCGATGCCGATCGCCTGCTGGACTTTTTTCGCTAGGGGCAAGGTGAAGGTTCCCACACCACAGTAGGCATCGACGAGGATTTCTTCACCGGTAAAGGTGAGCTGTTGAGTAATTGCCGTAAGGAGGGCTTCGGCGGCGCTGGTGTTGACTTGGAAAAAGGTTTCAGGCCGGAGCTTGAGGGTTAGTCCCGCAAAAATTTCTTCGAGGTAGGGACGACCGGCGATCGCCTTTGTGGTGTCACCCCAGATGAGGTTGCCTTTTTTCGGGTTTTCGTTCAAACAAACCCCCACAAGACCGGGATATTCTTCGAGCCAGGTTTCAGCTTGGGTTTCTAGGTTAATCAAATCACCACTGGTGGAAATTAGCGTCAACAGCATTTCCCCGGTGCGCTGACCAATGCGGAGGGCGAGGTGGCGTAATTTGCCCTGGTGTTTGGTTTCGTTGTAGATCGACCAGCCTTGGTTTTGGATGTCAATTTTGACATTTTCCAAGAGGGGATTGAGGCGCGAATCCTGTACTGGGCATTGGTTGAGGTTGATCAGTTGGTGGCTTCCTTTGCGGTAATACCCGGCTTGCACATTGCCCATACTACTGGAACGACCCAGGGGATAGGTGGCCTTATTGCGATAACTCAATGGCCCATCACCACTCAGGATCGGCTGAATGTCGAGATCCTGGAAACCACCAATGCGCTGGAGGGCCTGTTGAATTTCGTTGGTTTTGACCTGCTGTTGTAGAGAATCTTCTACCTGGAGCCACTGACAACCACCGCATTTGTCCGCCACGATGCAGGGGGGACGCCGCCGTTCTGGGGCGGGTTCTAAAACTTTTTGCAGTTGACCGATGGCGTATTGTCGCTTGAGACGGACGATCCGCACCTGGAGGCGATCGCCTGGCACCGTATCCGGCACAAACACAACTTGATCCCCATGGCGACCGACCCCAGCCCCCTGGCTATTAAGGTCATGGATGGAGAGTTCAATCAGATCGCCTTGGTGCATGGTGCTAAATTCGCTTTCAAAGTGCCTTCACACTTTAGCCTTTCTTGCGGTCAATCCGGCAGTTTTTCCCTAGAGGGTCGAGAAATAAGCCTGGGCTTCGCTTGGGTTTGGCACCATGGTGCGATCGCCCACTTGCCAATCGACGGGACAAACTTCATTGTGATTAGTCTGGACGTGCTGAATCGCTTGGAGCACCCGCAGGGTTTCGTCAAGGCTGCGGCCAAAGGAAAAATTATTCACGGTGATGTGTTGGATCATTCCTTCCGGGTCGATGATAAAAAGTCCCCGCAGGGAGATCCCCGCTTCCGGTTCGAGGACGCCGTAGGCCGTGCTAATGGTTTTGTTTAAATCAGACACCAGGGGAAAGGCTAAATCGCCCACGCCACCCATTTTGCGGTCTGTTTGGATCCAGGCGAGGTGCGCAAATTCACTATCTACGGAAACGCCCAATACTTCCGTATTGAGTTTTTGAAATTCCCCGTGGCGATCGCTAAAGGCTCCTACTTCTGTTGGACAGACAAAAGTGAAATCGAGCGGGTAGAAAAACAACACCACATATTGCCCCCGATAGTCGGACAACTTAATGGTTTTGAACTCTTGATCAATGACGGCGGTAGCGGTAAAGTCCGGTGCCAATTGTCCCACTTGTGCGGCCATGGTTATCGTGTTCCAACGCAAAATCTTTCCCCAAGGTATCACACCGCTATTTTGCGTCCCGAAAACCAGTGAAAATGGGTTACAAAACGCCCTGGGCCTTGAGGGTTTGCACCACTGACCAGGCTTTGAAGAGTTTTCCCTGGAGGAGCGCCGCCACCCCGGCGATCGCCTGAATTTCTGGGACATCCCCTAGCTCGTCTAAAACTGGCGTAATGGCCAATTCTGCCTGCCTGGGTTCCCAACGGTACAGATGGACGAAGGCGATGTAGGCATTCACCCAGGGATCGTCTAGGGCCAGTTGCTGCAGTTGAGTCAGGGTCTCGATGGTGGCCTGAGATTCCTCTTGGAGAGCATGGGCAAGGGTTTTGGCCCAATACCAATCCCGCAGTTGGGGGCGGTTGGTTGCGTTGGCTGGCGTTTGTGTGAGGCGATAGGCAAGGCTATCTTCCACTTGCTGTAAATAATCCTGGACTGGATCGTACTGGTTAAGCCGCTCCACGTGGGCAAATAATGGCTCTAACCCCGCAATGCCTTCACCAAGTTGGGGCGCAATTTCCCGAAGTTGGGTCAGCCAATCCAAGGCCACCAATTGTGTTGGCGTTAAGGCTTCGCCTGTGGCCGACAAAATTTCTACAGTGACTGTCGGTTGGTTCAAGGGGCGGGCTTCCCCGGTGGCTGGATCGAGATACTGGGCCTCCAAAGTGTAAAGGCCCGTTGGTAAATCTGCTGGCGGTAAAGTGGCGGTACGTTCAATAATTTCGAGGCGATCGCCTTTGTTCTCTGCATCCTCCCGTAGCATCCCGAAGGCCAACTGGTGATCCTGGATCCAAAACTGTTCGCCGTTTGACCAGGTGAGTAACGCCATACCCTTGGTTAAATCCTGCCGATTTCCCGACCAAGTGTAGGTAATCGGAAGAGGTTGACCGGCGATCGCCTCTGGTGCGACGGCCACATTTTGTAATGCCACAGGACTTTGAGTGGTATCAGCAGCTTCGACAGAAACCAAAGGTTGGCGACGGTGATAGAGCTTTAGCTGATCTTGATCCGGCAGCGGCCAACTCCCCTGGAGCAGAAACTCAGGATCAGTATCTAAACTCGCCGCGAGGGCCAACTGATCCGCGTTGCGGTGGGGGTCCTCTCCTGTTTTCGTGAGGAACCAATCAAAGGACTCCTTGTCTTGAGCCAACTGTTCTGGAGTACTCCCTAAATTCCGCCCATACACCTGAAAATCCCGTAGAGCGCCATAGTAATTAAGCGTGTGATTATTGGCGATCGCCACCCCAGGGATCACCCCCAAGTTACTTCTTAAATTTGGAGTTTGCTCAATAATTTCCTGGATAATTTCTGGGTGGGGATAGGTCTGCCGATCCGGATAATTAGGATCTGGTACCAGTCCCGCAATGACTGGCAAAGGAAACAATTGGATGAGCCAAAAGATTGCAGCTAAACCCACGGTTCCCCAACGCACAGGTTGCCATTTACCGCGCCACTGGGTCAGGCCATACCCCAAGAAAACCGCCACAATTGGCAGATAGGGCATGATATAGCGGCCATCTTTGTTGTACATCGCTGATAGCAGCAAATAAGCACCACCAAAATAAATCCCTAACCAATACAAACTTTGTCTTACAGGAAGTTGATATTTAGCGTTTTGGGTAGGAAAACGACGTAGTAAGTGCAACGCAATACCAACAAGGGGCACCAGCAACAGAATCCAGGCGATCGCCTGGGGTAAATCCAACCAATAGTAAACCCATGCCCCCAAGGTATTTAGAGGAGGATCTCCTTCCCTCGCTGCCGATGCGACGTTGGCGCGCTCATAGGTACTGAATAAGTAGATAAAATTTGTGCGATACCAAATTCCCCAGATCGGAAGGGAGAGCAGCAGACCGCAGAGAAGTTGTAGAACCCTTACCCATTGCTTCTGCCAGAGTTGAGCGGCCAAGGAAAATCCTGTCGGCACAAACAAAAAAAAGAGAGCGGTTTGTTTTGTCATCAGGGCACACCCAGCACTGATCCCAAACCCTATTACCCAGAGCCATTGGGCGCGACGGGTTTGCGCAAAATACCAATAGGTTAAACAACAAAATGCCAATGGCGTGACAGCAGCAAGGGGAAAATCCGTCACATAGTAAAGTCGAGGGAACGTCAAGCGGGGCATTAAAAGGGCGATCGCCGCACTCCACAAACCCACCGAACGATTAAATAATCGCTGGCCAATGCCGTAAACCACCAGCATTAGAACACCGCTAAATACCAGATTCATCAGCAGAGCTTGATCATTTCCCGGCCCAAAAATGAGTTGAAATGGCGCCGCAATAAAATGGGTGAAGGGAGGAATCTTATTGGATAAGCGCCAAAAATTCTCCCAGCCGGGGAATTGGCGAAATGCGGCAACGTAGTTCAAACTCTCCGTGAGATAGTCGGCATGATCCCAAGAAGGTACACTTTGATCGAGCCATAACCACAGGCGATCGCCGAGATTAATTCCCAGCCACAACCCCAATAAAAGTAACCCAGTCTTCCAAGGCGCTCTGGGTGATTTTGCGACCTGATCCTGCAATGTTAAAACTCCCCTGATGGATTTAGCCTAGCTGCAATGTATCGGAAAAAATCCCTCAAGGTAAAGCTTCTCGTTATCCTTGCCATAGACAAAAATAATTTCTCAAATCACCACACCTTGCTTGACCCTTGGGGCACTAGGATAAAATAATCCCCAAGCAAATCATCACCACCACAAACCCATGCCCTTTGATATTCCCGTTGAAACCCTCCTGATTGCCACCCTCTACCTCAGCCTCAGCGTGACCTATCTGCTCGTTTTGCCTGCTGGTCTCTATTTTTATCTCAATAACCGTTGGTATGTCGCCAGTTCCATCGAGCGACTTGTGATGTATTTCTTCGTTTTCTTTTTGTTCCCTGGGATGCTCCTCCTAAGCCCTTTCCTGAATTTCCGTCCCCGCCGTCGCGAAGTCTAAGGCTTTGCCGAATGAATTTTCCCATCCTTGCCAACTTCTCCCCCTAAAACCATGCGACGCATTGATATCTTGGCCATCAGTTTCGGTATTTTCATCGTGGGTGGGCTACTCTATGGTGGCCTCAAAGTTGCGGGCCTCGAAAGTTTAGATGCAGGGATCTGGTCCCAGGCGTTGCTGGTAATTGTGGTGTTTGTCTGGGTGGGAACCTATCTGTTTCGAGTAGGAACCCGCAATATGACCTTTCATCAACAGCGGCGAGATTACGAAGAAGCAGCCCTGCAGCGGCGCTTAGATGAGATGAGCCCCGAAGAATTAGCCCAACTCCAGGCAGAACTTGAGGCAACGGAAGATCAAACTTCGCCAAAAAAGTAACGGCAATCTTTACCGAAGGGGGAGTTGGGGACGTACAATAACCCCTTGTGTGTTTTTATCGAACAAAATCATGACCTCTGTTTCTGAACGTTTCCGATCCCTCAAGCAGGCGGGCCAATGTGCGCTGATTCCCTTCATTACAGCGGGTGATCCAGATTTAGAAACGACAGAACAGGCCCTCAAAATTTTAGACGCAGCCGGGGCTGATTTTATTGAACTCGGCGTCCCCTATTCTGATCCCCTCGCCGATGGGCCGACAATCCAAGCGGCGGCAACCAGGGCCTTGAGCCGGGGCGTCACCCTTGAGCAAGTTTTAGCGATCGTGCAACGAGTCCATGGGCAATTAACAGCACCGATTATTTTATTCACCTATTACAATCCGATTTTTTATCGGGGCATTGATGCTTTTATGGCCCAAGTGGCAGCGGCGGGAGTCAAAGGTTTGGTGATCCCGGATCTGCCCCTAGAGGAATCCCAGATGGTGCTGGATGCAGCAACAAGTCATGGTCTTGATTTGATTTTATTGGTGGCTCCCACCAGTCCCACGGAACGGATCGAGGCGATCGCCAAAGCATCCCAAGGTTTCATTTACCTCGTGAGTGTGACGGGGGTCACGGGGGCGAGAACCTCTGTGGCCAGCCGTGTCGGGGAACTGTTGCCGAAGTTACGTCAAGTGACCGATAAGCCCATCGGGGTTGGTTTCGGGGTTTCGGATCCAGCCCAGGCAAGACAGCTAAAAGAATGGGGCGCGGATGGCGTGATCGTCGGCAGTGCGGTAGTCAAACGCCTCGCCACTGGAACGCCCGCCGAAGGTTTAGCGGCAGTCAAAGAATTTTGTGAGTCCCTCAAGGAAGCGATCGCCTAACGATGGGCCTGTTGTAGATCGAGAAAATGAAAGATCATTCGGGGTCAGTGACGTCTAAGGCCCCCCGAATAATCACCACTGTGCGGTTTGTCCCCTTGGCGATCGCCTCCGGGATATTTCCATGGAGCGCCTTTTGAAATAAGCTTTCTCGGCTAGCTCCCAGAATGACCAGATCGTAGGTTTCTTCTTTGATTAGGCGGATTAAACTGTCAGCAATGTGGGACGAGCGAATAGGTAGGGGAATAATGGGAATTTCGACCAGGGGATCCAAGCCTCGCTTGGCCTTGACGAGCAGCGGAAAATGTTGGGGGCGTTGTTGGGGTTGATAGACCTGACAGAGGCAAATTTGGGACGGCAGGGAATAGCGCACCACCTCTGGGGACAGGTGCAGCAGTGCTGGGATGAATTCCTGGGCGCGTTCGGCGTTGGGGCCGCCCGCAATGGGAACGAGGGCGCGGATTTTTCCTGTTTGAGCCTTAAATTGGAGGGGATGGGCGTGGCTCGTTTTCACCAAAATCACGTCACAGGGCACTTTTTTCACGAGATATTCCATTACACTCCCGAACAGTTGCCCCCCTGGGTGGCGATCGCCTTGCCAACCCAAGATTAACCCCTGATCCTTGCTCGAAATTTCCTGAAGAATGGCCCCGGCCACATCGTAGGCGAGGATCACTTGGGTGTGGATTGAGATCCCCAATGTCTCCCCAAGGCGTTCCAGTTTTTCCATCAGATGCCGTTCTGGATAGGTGTTCATGTGGGCATCGGTGAGGGGATAGGTTGCTGCCACCTGCACCACATTCAGGCAATAGACCATGGCATTTTTTTCCTTGGCAATGGCTGCCGCAAAGGTGATGAGGGCTTCGGCGGTATTGGGATTGGCGATCGCCACCCAGAGTTTGCGCTTGTAATTGTCGCTGGTGTGGGTTTGATAAACGCAATAGGACGGCGTGCGCTGTACTGCATGGTGACTTTTCCCGAGGAGTTCCTGGGCCTCGGCACGAATAATATCTGACCGGGTAATAATCCCCTGGAGCTGATCATTATCGACGACAGGTAGGCGGGAAATTTGATAACGATTGAGCAGGTACAAAACATCACTAAGGGAAGCCCGGGGAGAGACCGTAATCACCTTGCGTTGCATCACCTGGGCTACCGTTAAATTCTTTCCCTGGGCCGCCATTTGGGCCAGATCCCCTTGGGTGACAATGCCGACGAGCTTGCCTTGTTTTAAAACCGGAAAACCCCGGTGGGGCGATTCAGACAGGATGGGGACTAAATCCTTTAAGTTGAGGTGGCTTTCCAGGGTTTCTACTTCCGGTTGCATCACCTGGGCGGCGGTGAGATCCGTTAACACCTGGGGGTTTTTTTCCTCCTCTAGGTGAATGCCGCTGGCTTCCAGGAGATACTCGTAGATCGAACCTTTAAAAATGCTTTCGGCCACGATGAGCGCTGTCACCGAAGCCAGCATTAAGGGGAGGACTAAATTAAAATCTGTGGTCAGCTCAAAGACAATTACAATCGCGGTCACTGGCACCCGCGCCACCCCTGTAAAAAAAGCCCCCATCCCCGCAAGGGCGTAGGTATATTGGGTCGCCTCTGGCACAAAGATCTCGGCACAGGTACCCACTAAATAACCGAGGGCCGTGCCTAAAACGAGGGTCGGTGCAAATAGTCCCCCCGGTGCGCCGGAGCCATAGGCAATCAAGCTTAGGAAAAAGTGGGCGACAAAGGCGATCGCAATTACCTGCCAGCCCGCATCCCCCGTAAGCAAAAAATCCCGTAGCCCTGCATTGTCCCGGAAAAAAGGCGGCAAAAACGCGACCACAGTGCCCGAAATCGCCCCGGCGA
>Ga0213835_100185_pt1 | contig 74065 bp, 62 predicted proteins | sample SWPATP01_FD_160576 | JGI IMG/M metagenome (GOLD analysis project Ga0213835, IMG submission 160576) | Coastal seawater microbial communities from Marineland, Florida, United States - SWPA TP0 #1 | ecosystem: Environmental > Aquatic > Marine > Coastal | place: USA: Florida | collected 2016-08-05 | reverse complement strand
CGGCGCGGCGGTTGCGCTCGGGGTGGCGGGCTTGGCGGGGCTCTGGCTGGGTGGGGTGCTGCCCGGCGGGACCGACCCGGACCGCTTTCGTTCGCCCACCGGCGAGGTGCCGGCGACGCCGCAGCGCGCGGGCGACGCGGAGGTGGGCCGGCATGCGTTGCTGAACGAGCCCTATGTGAGCTGTGGCATGCCCTGGGAGGCCTGGGTCCGCCTCGCCCCCGAGACCGACCCGCGCGACCTGCTCCCGGGCCGTGAGGGGCGCAATGCCGAGCTGCCGTATTTCATGACCGCGCATGTGAATGCCGACGGGGTGGAGGTGGTCTCGAACAACTGCCTCGTGTGTCACGCCGCGCGGGTGGGGGACGAGGTGGTGATCGGGCTGGGGGACGCCTTTGCCGATTTCACCGTCGATCCGATGGGCGCGGTGACGCAGGTGGGGCGCTTTGTCCGAGGCCCGGCGCAGTCGGCCGCCTGGCAGCACTGGGCCGACCGGGTGGAGGGGATCGCTCCGCATATCCGGACCGGGACGGTGGGGATGAACCCCGCCACCAACCTGAGCTGGGCGCTGATGGCGCGGCGCGACCCCGCGACGATGGCCTGGTCGGAGACCCCGCTGATCGACCCGCCGCCCGAGCGGCCGGTGCCGCTGCGGACCCCGCCGTGGTGGTGGATGGGCAAGAAGAACGCCATGTTCTACACCACCATCGGGCGGGGGGATCATTCGCGCTACATGCTGTTTGCGTCGCTCCTGTGCGCCGACACGGTGGAGGAGTTGCGCGAGATCGACGCCTATGCGGCGGATATCCGCGCCTATCTGGAGCAGCTCGCGCCGCCGGCCTTTCCCGGTGAGGTGGATGCGGTCCTGGCCGGAGAGGGGCGGGGGGTGTTCGAGCGGGCCTGTGCGAGCTGTCACGGCACCTATGGCGAGAGCCCGAGCTATCCGAACCGGGTGATCCCGCTGGAGCGGATCGGGACCGACCCGCTCTATGCCGCGAGCATGACCGACGGCTCGCTGGACCGGTTCTATGAGTGGGTGGAGCGCTCGCCCCATGGGGGCACGGTGCGGGCGGCCCCGGCCGAGGGGTATATCGCCCCGCCGCTGGACGGGATCTGGGCGGTGGCGCCCTATCTGCACAATGGCTCGGTGCCGAGCCTCGCGGCGCTGCTGGACAGCCGGTTGCGGCCGACCTTCTGGCGCCATGTCGCGGGGCGGGAGTACGATCCGGAGGCGATGGGCTGGCGGCACGAGGTGCTGGAGGCGGGCAAGGACGCCGCGGCGGATGCGGCCGAGCGGGCGCGGGTCCATGACACCACCTTGCCGGGGTATGGCAACGGCGGGCATCTCTACGGCGACGAGCTGACGGAGCGCGAGCGTCGGGCGGTTCTGGAGTACCTCAAGACGTTGTGAGGGGCGCGCCCGGTGGGGGCGTGGGAGGGGGGGCCGTCTGCCCCCCCGTCGCCTTTGGCGACTCCCCCCCGAGGATATTTCTGGAAAGATGAAAGGGGTTGGGATGCGCCGGGGTCAGGGGGCGCGGTGCAGGGTGGGGAGGGTGGCGGCAAGGGCGGCGATGGCGCGGGCCATGGTGTCGGGGGCGCAGTGTTCGGCGGGGTTGTGGCTGATGCCGTCGCGGCAGGCGAGGAAGAGCATGGCGACGGGGCAGAGATCGGCCATGGCCGAGGTGTCGTGGGTGGCGCCCGAGGCGAGGCGGAGGCCGCGGCCGCCCTCTGCGCGGATGGCGCGGGCGAGGGCGTTCTGAAGGGCCGGGTCGCAGGGGGTGGCGGGCTGGGCGTAGCTGCGGCGCATCGTGAGCGTGAGGCCGCGGGCGGTGGCGATGGCCTGCGCGGTTTCGGCGAGGGCCTGGCCGGCGGCCTCGCGCACGGCGTCCTCGGGGGCGCGGACCTCGACCGTCAGCTCGACGGCGCCGGGGACGGCGTTGACCAAGCCGGGGATGACGCGGAGCGCGCCGACGGTGGCGAGGAGGCCCTCGGTCGCCTTTGCCCGCGCCTCGACCGCGAGGGTCAGTTCCGCCGCGCCGGCCAGCGCGTCGCGGCGCAGCGCCATGGGCATGGTGCCGGCGTGGGCGGCCTCGCCGGTGAGCCGCACCATGTGGCGTTCGATGCCGCAGATGGCGGTGACCACGCCCAGCGCCTCGCCCTCGGTCTCCAGCACCGGGCCCTGTTCGATATGGCATTCGATCCAGCCGAGGATCTGCGCGGGGTCGCGGCGGAGCGCGGGGAGCGCGTCGGGGTCGAGGCCGAAGCCCTCCATCGCCGCGCGCAGGGTCGTGCCGCCGTCGTCGGCGAGGTCCAGCGCCGCCGGGTCGAAGGTGCCGGCGAGCACCCGCGGGCCCATCAGGGCGGTGGGAAAGCGCACGCCCTCCTCGTCGGCGAAGGCCAGCACCTCGACCGCGAAGGGCAGCGGCGTGTCGCCCAGCGCCCCGAGCGCCAGCACCGGCAGGACGATGCCAATGGCGCCGTCGAAGGCGCCGCCCTGCCGCACGCTGTCCTGATGCGAGCCCATCAGCAGGGTGGGGGCGCCCGGGGGCCCCTCGCGCCGACCGATCAGCGTGCCGGCGGCGTCGAGGTGGACCGCCAGGCCGGCCCCCTCCATCAGCTCGGTCAGCAGCGGCAGCACGGCGCGGTGCTGGTCGGTGAAGGGCAGGCGGGTGACGCCGGGGCCGGGCTCGGACAGCTGCGCGAGGCGGTGGATCCAGCGGGCGGCGTCAGCGCCGAGGTCGGTGTCGGTCATGCGTGGCGCTCCGGGTCGGTGCGGACGGGGAGGCCGGCCACCCAGCGGGCATAGTCCGGCCGGCGGGCGCGGTCGAGCAGGCGGGCCAGCGCCTCGAGCGGCGTGGGGTCCCAGTCGATCCGCAGCGAGAGCGGCGGTTCGGTGTCGCAGACGATCAGCAGCGCGGCCGAGAGGTGGCCCCGGCTGTCCCCTCCGGTCGCCTCGGCCGCGCGCAGCCCGGCGAGCAGGCGGTCGACCATGAGGCCCGAGGCGGCGGCGAAGCTCGCGCGCGCGGCCTCCAGCACCTCGGGGCCGGCCAGCGTGTTGCCGGCGATGACGAGGTCGCGCTCGCACAGCGCACCCTTCCAGTCGCGGTTCCGCGCCCCGGTGAAGGCGCCGGCGGTGCCCGAGCGGCACAGCACCGAGAGCTGCCGCCAGGCCCGGCCATCATCGGCGGCGGTGACGCGGTCCGCCACCTCCTGCGCCTCCTGGTTCCCGCGCAGGAGGTCGAAGGCGTCGTCGGCCCAGAGGGTCGAGGGGTTCTCGCCCTGCGTCGCGGCGATGCCGGTGCGCGAATCGCCCCACAGCACCCAGGCGCCGACGCAGAGATTGCCGGTCATCGCCGCGCCACCCAGCAGGCCGGTCTCGGGGTCGCGGGCCAGAATCGACAGTGTCACGGGCAACTCCTCTCTCGCGCGCAGGGGACCGCGGCACGAATCCTTTCCAGATTGCAAATTATCATGATAAATTTTCCGCAGCGAGACCAACAGGGAGTGTGCCCCATGTCTTTCCTTTCGAGCCGGCGGGTCGCCCGCCGCGGCGCGGGTCTCCTGACCGCGGCCTTCCTTGCCACCCTGACGCCGGCGCTGGCGCAGACGCCGCCGGGGGTGCTGGTGGTGGGCCAGATCGCCGAGCCGCAGGCGCTGGACCCGCATGCGGTGACGGCGGTGAACGACTTTCGCATCCTGATGAACCTCTATGACGGGCTGGTGCGCTATGCCCCCGGCACGCTGGAGGTGGAGCCGGCACTGGCCGAGGCCTGGGAGATCGGCGACGACGGCATGGTCTATACCTTCACCCTGCGCGAGGGGGTGACCTTCCACGACGGCAGCGCGCTGGATGCCGAGGCGGTGGTCTGGAACTTCGAGCGCATGCTGGACGAGGAGCACCCGTATCACTTCACCGGGCCGTTCCCGCTGTCGTTCTTCTTCGCGGCCATCGAGGCGGTGGAGGCGCCGGACGACCGCACCGTGCGCTTCACGCTGAACGAGCCCTACGCGCCGTTCCTGTCGAACCTCGCCTATCCCACGGGGCTGATCGTCTCGCCCGCGGCGGTGATGGAGCACGGCGAGGAGTTCGGCCGCAACCCCTCGGGCACCGGGCCGTTCATGTTCCGGGAGTGGCGGTCGAACGAGCGGGTGACGGTGGTGCGCAATCCGGATTACTGGGACGGGACGGCGCAGGCCGAGGCCGTGGTCTTCCGCCCGATCACGGACGCCAACACGCGCACGGCCGAGATGCTGGCCGGGGGCATCGACATCATGGTCGAGGTGCCGCCCGTGGCGCTGTCGCAGTTCCGCGGCCCGGGCTTTCAGGTGGTGGAGCAGGCGGGCCCGCATGTCTGGTTCCTGATCCTGAACGCCAGGGAGGGCCCCTTTGCGGACGTCCGCGTGCGGCAGGCGGCGAATTACGCGGTGGACAAGGAGGCACTGGTGAACGACGTGCTGGAGGGCACGGCGACAGTGGCCACGGGTCCGATCGCGCCGGCCTTCGGCTGGGCCTATGCCGGCCTCGCCCCCTATCCGCACGACCCCGAGCGCGCACGCGAACTCATGGCCGAGGCCGGGGCCGAGGGGGCGCAGGTCACCTTCTACGTCACCGAGGGCGGCTCGGGCATGCTGGACCCGGTGCCGATGGGCACCGCGATCCAGGCCGATCTGGCGGCGGTGGGCTTCGACGTGCGGATCGAGACCTATGAGTGGAACACCTTTCTCGGCCGGGTGAACCCGGGGCTGGAGGGGCGGGCGGACATGGCGCAGATGGCATGGATGACCAACGACCCCGACACGCTTCCCTTCCTGACGCTCAGGACCGATGCCTGGCCGGAGGCCGGCGGGTTCAACTCGGGCTACTACTCGAACCCCGAGGTCGACGCCCTGCTCGAGGCCGCGCGGGTCGAGACCGACCAGGACGAGCGCGCGCGCCTCTACAAGGAGATGCAGGCGATCGTGCAGGAGGACGCGCCCTGGGTCTTCGTCGCCAACTGGGTGCAGAACGCGGTCACCAGCGACCGGGTGGAGAACTTTGCGCTGGAGCCGTCGTTCTTTCTGCTCCTGCGGGATGTGGTGAAGAACTGACGCCGGTAGCGCCCGTGCCGCGGGGTGGGAGCGCGTTCCCCCTGTCCGTGGCGCGGGCGGCAGCGCCGCAGGGGGGCCTTCTGCCCCCCGTCTCCCTTCGGGAGACTCCCCCCGAGGATATTTGAGGAAAGATGAAAGAGGGTCGAGCGCTCCCGGGGGTACGGGCGATCAGGACGACGTCTGCCGGGGAGGGTCCGCCCCCGCCTTCACCCTTTCATCTTTCCGAAAATATCCTCGGGGGGTGTGGGGGGCAGACGGCCCCCCACGGACGGCAGGGCCGGGCGCAGGTGGGGGATGGAGGGCGCGATGGGCGGATATATCCTGAAGCGGCTGGTCTCGGCGGTGCCGGTGCTTTTCGGCATCACCGTGATCGTCTTCGTCATCATGGCGCTGATCCCGGGCGATCCGGCGACCGCCATCCTGGGCAGCTATGCCACCCCCGAAAACGTCGAGCGGTTGAACCGGCATCTCGGCCTCGACCGGCCGCTTTGGCAGCAGTATCTCGTCTGGATCGGGAACCTGTTGCAGGGCGATTTCGGGCGGTCCTTCGCGCTGAACCGGCCCGTGCTGGACGAGATCCTGGACCGGTTCTCGGCCACGCTGGTGCTGGCCGGCACCGCCTTCGTGCTGTGTGCGCTGATCGGGATCGTCGCCGGCGTGGTCTCGGCGGCGCGGCAGTACGGGCTGGCCGACAGGGCGATCACGGCGGCGGTGATCCTGGGCATCTCGGTGCCCTCGTTCTTTCTGGGCATGATGATGATCCTGGTCTTCGCGGTCCGGCTGCGCTGGTTTCCCGTCTCGGGGATGTATTCGATGTTCGGCGGCGGCGACCTAGCGGATCTGATCCGGCACCTCACCATGCCGGCCGTCGCGCTGTCGCTGGTGGCCACCGGCGTGGTGGCGCGGCTGACGCGGGCGAACATGCTGGAGGTGTTGCGGCAGGATTTCATCCGCACCGCGCGGGCCAAGGGCGTGCATGAGCGGCGCGTGATCTGGGGCCATGCGTTGCGCGCCGCGATGGTGGCGGTGATCCCGGTTCTGGGGTTGCAGGCGGGGTTCGTCCTCTCCGGCGCGGTCTATATCGAGATCGTGTTCCAGTGGCCCGGCATCGGGCGGATGCTGGTGGATGCGATCCTGAAGCGCGACATCCTGCTGGTGCAGGGGGGCGTGGTGTTCGTGGCGGCCTGCTATGTCGGGTTCAACATCGTGGTGGATGTGGTGCAGGCCTGGCTCGACCCGCGGATCAAGACATGAGGCTGTTCCTGCGCCTTCTCTTCCGCAACCGGCTGGCGGGCTTCGGGGCGGTGGTGCTGGGGGTCATCGTGCTGCTGGCGCTGCTGACGCCGATCCTGCCGCTGCATCCGCCGAACGCGACGAACACCGCCAACCGGTTCCTGCGGCCCTTGTCCGAGGGGCATCTGTTGGGGACCGATCATCTGGGCCGCGACCTGCTCTCGCGGCTGCTGTGGGGGACGCGGCTGAGCCTGGCGGTGGGGTTTGCGGCGGCCGTGATCGCGGCCGTCATCGGCGCGGCCATCGGGATCGTGGCGGGCTATGCCGGGGGGCGGACGGACAACGTCACCATGCGCGGCGTCGACATGCTGATGGCCTTTCCCTACATCCTCCTGGCGCAGGCCATCGTCGCCGCGCTGGGCCCCGGGCTGATGAACGCGCTCATCGCCGTGGCGGTGGTCAACATCCCCTTCTTTGCGCGCAACATCCGGGGGGTGACGGTGTCCCTCGCGCATCGCGAGTTCGTGGATGCCGCGCGGCTGTCGGGGCTGGGGCATGGGCGCATCCTTCTGACCGAGGTGCTGCCCAATGTCGTGCCGATCATCGTCATCGCCATGTCCACCACGGTGGGCTGGATGATCCTGGAGACGGCGGGGCTGTCCTTTCTCGGGCTGGGCAGCCAGCCGCCGCAGGCCGATCTGGGCAGCATGCTGGGCGAGGCGCGGGGCGCGCTGATCACCGCGCCGCATACCTCGGTGGTGCCGGGGGTGATGATCCTGCTGATCGTGATGTCGATCAACCTGCTGGGCGACGGGGTGCGCGATGCGCTGGACCCGCGGTTGCGCTCGGGCGCGCTGGCACGGCCGATGGCGGCGACGCTGGTGGAGCGGACGCCACCGCCGCCGGCCGCGGGCGAGGGCCTGCTGCGCATCGAGGGGCTGCGGACCGAGTTCCGGACCGGCCGGCGCGTCGGCCGGGCCGTGGGCGGCGTGGACCTCGCGCTCGCGCCCGGCGAATGCGTCGGGCTGATCGGCGAGAGCGGGTCGGGCAAGTCGGTCACGGCGCTGTCGGTGATGGGGCTGGTGGCCTCGCCGCCGGGGGTCATCACCGGGGGCGCGGTACGGCTGGAGGGCGAGGACCTGATCGGCGCACCCTATGCGCGGCTGCGGGCGCTGCGGGGGAACCGGGTGGCGTATATCTTTCAGGACCCGCTTTCGACGCTGCATCCGCTCTATACCGTGGGCGAGCAACTGGCCGAGGCGATCCGGGTGCATCGCCCCGTGTCGCGGGCCGAGGCGCACCGGCGGGCGGTCGAGCTTCTGGACGATGTGCGAATCCCCAATGCGGCGCGGCGGGCCGGCGCCTTTCCGCACGAGCTGTCGGGGGGGATGCGGCAGCGAATCGGGATCGCCATGGCGCTGGCAAACGACCCCGACATCATCATCGCCGACGAGCCGACCACGGCGCTGGATGTCACCGTGCAGGCGCAGGTCCTGAAGCTGCTCGACGACCTGCGGCGCAGCCGTGGCCTCGCGATCCTGTTCATCACCCATGATTTCGGGGTGGTGGCGCAGCTCTGCGACCGGGTCGCGGTGATGTATGCCGGACGGATCGTCGAGGAGGGGCCGACGGCCGAGGTGCTGGCGGCTCCCGCCCACCCCTATACCGCCCGCCTCATCGCCTGTGTGCCGGAGCTGGGGGGCGGGCGGCGGCGGCTGGAGGCGATCCCGGGCCTGCCGCCGGCGGTGGACGACCTGCCGCCCGGCTGCGCCTTCGCCCCCCGCTGTGCCAGGGCGCAGCCCGCGTGCCGCGAGGGGGAGATCGCGCTGGAGGGGGCGACCCGGCGGGTGCGCTGCCTCTTCCCCGAGCCGGGTGCGAGGGCGGCGCAATGACCGTGGCGGTCCGGACCGAGGGGATGGCCTGTGCCTTTCCCATCGGCAAGCGGCTGTTCGGGCCGCCGCGGGGGGTGTTGCAGGCCGTCCACCCCACCGATCTGGAGGTCCGGCGGGGCGAGACACTGGGGATCGTCGGCGAATCGGGCTGTGGGAAATCCACGCTGGCGCGGATGCTGGTGGGGTTGCAGCCGCCCAGCGCGGGGCGGATCGAGATCGAGGGCGCGGCGCTGAACCGCGCCGACCCCGCCGCCTTCGGCCGGCGCATCCAGTATGTGTTTCAGGACCCGGTCAGCAGCCTGAACCCGCGCAAGACCATCCGCCAGATCCTGGAGGTGCCGCTGATCCGGCTGCACGGGATGGGCCGGGCGGCGCGCGAGGCGCGGATCGCCGAGATCTTCGCGGCGGTGAACCTGCGGCCCGAGTTCCTGAGCCGCTATCCGCACGAGTTCTCCGGTGGGCAGGCGCAGCGGATCGGGATCGCGCGGGCGCTGGCGGCGGCGGCGCGGATCCTCATCCTGGACGAGCCGGTCTCGGCGCTGGATGTCAGCGTGCAGGCGCAGGTGCTGAACCTGCTGGCGGAGCTGAAGGCCGAATTCGGGCTGACCTATCTCTTCATCTCGCACGATCTGGCGGTGGTGGAGGCGGTGAGCGACCGGATCGCGGTGCTCTATTTCGGCGCGGTGGTGGAGGAGGGGCCGGCCGAGCGGGTCTTTTCCACGCCGCGCCACCCCTATACGCAGCTTCTGGCCGAGAGCGCGCCGCAGGTGGGGCGGCCGCTGGGAGGCGGCGCGGCGGGCGAGCTGCCCGACCCGCTGAACCCGCCGCCGGGCTGCGCCTTTGCCGGGCGCTGTCCGCGGGCCACGGCCCTGTGCCGGGCCGAGCGGCCGGCGCTCCGGCCCATCGAGGGAGAGCAGCGTGCCGCCTGTCACCACCCGCTCTGAACCCCGACAGTCGCGGCCCCAGCGCGTGGCCGAGGCGATCAAGCAATGGGTGATGGACGAGGGCTGGCAGCCGGGGCAACGCCTGCCCTCCGAATCCGAGCTGATCGCGCGGTTCGGCATGGCCAAGGGCACCATCCGCGAGGCGATCCGGATCCTCGAGGCGCAGGGGCTGGTGGCCTCGCGCACCGGGCCCGGGGGCGGGGTCTTCGTGCACCGGGTGTCCGAGGCGCGGGCCATCGCATTGCTGGGCAATTACTTCTACTTCGCCGACCTGTCGCTGGACGACATCTATCAGCTGCGCAGCCTGCTGGAGCCCGAACTGGCCGCCGGCCTCGCCGGGCGGCTGAGCGAGGCGCAGCTCGCGCGGCTGGAGGCCGCCATCGCCGCCAGTGCCCCCCCCGCCGTGGACCCGGACGACGAGGCCGCGCGGCATGCCGCGTCGCTCGCCTTCCACGCCGAGCTGGCCGCGATGGCGGGCAACCCGCTGCTCGGCTTCGTGATCCGGTTCCTGGCCGAGATGCTGGGCGAGGTGACGGTGGCGCGGGGCCTGCACAGCGCCACCGACCCGGCGCTGTGGGAGCGCGGGCTCGCCTGCCAGACCGAGCTGGTGGCCGCGCTGCGCGCGGGCGACGCCGAGCGGGCCCGGGCAGTCCTGCGCGAGCACATGGCGACCGCCCACCGGATGATGCGCGACCGCGAGGCCCGCCCCGCCCGGCGTTTCCTGCGCGACCGGGTCCGGGGCTGAGGGGCGCGACCGTGGTCCGTTCAGCGGCGCAAGGGCCAGTGAGACCGGATCATCGCGTCGAGGTTGACGAGGCGCCGGCGTCCTGCTGCGATGAGGGGTGTCCCGGGTGTCGTACCGACGGCGCGCTCTCCGTCGCCCGTGCGGCGATCCCGGCGCCGGGGTTTTCGGTTCGCGGCGTCCGGCCGCCGGGCAGGCCGTGGACGTCCGGCAGGGCGGCCGCGGGTGTCGGCCGGCGCACCTGTCGGCCCTGCGGATTTGCGCAGGCGGCGCGTTCGGCGGGGGGACACAGCTGCGGCGGTGCGCGCAGGCCCACCGCGAGACCTCTCCGCGGCCCGAGGACAGGGGCGCCGCCGCTCCGGCGGTCACGACTGCGGCGGCGCGGCGGCGGGAGCGGACGGGCGCGGCGTGGCCCTCTCCAGGACGGCAAGGACCTCGTCGCGGAGGACGGCGCGGCGCAGCGGCTTGGTCAGATGCGCCGCAAACCCCGCGGCGCGATATCGGGCGGCCTCCTCGGCCATGGCATGTGCGGTCACCGCGAGTACCGGCGGCAAGGGGCGGGGGCGCGCCAGCGCCTCGGCCCGCATGGTGGCCAGCGCGGTTTCGCCGTCCATCAGGGGCATGGAGATGTCGAGCAGGATCGCATCGAAGCGCGCCTTGCGCCACGCCTCCAGGGCCGCGCGCCCGTCGCCCACGGCGGTGACCTCCGCCCCGTCCCCCTCGAGAAAGCTCTGCAGGATGCGGCGGTTGGTGGCGTTGTCGTCGGCAACGAGAAAGTTGAGGCCCGCCAGCGGGCGCAGGCCCGGGTCCGCCTCGGGCGCGGCGGTGGCCTCGGCTGCGGGCGCGCGCGCAGGCGGCAGCGGCAGCCGGAGCCGCGCCTGCGTGCCGCGTCCCGGCGCGCTGTCGAGGGTGAGCGCGCCGCCCATCATCTCGGCCAGGCGCGACACGATGGCGAGGCCGAGCCCGGTGCCGCCATAGCGGCGCGTGACGCTGCCGTCGGCCTGCTCGAACTCGGACCGGACCCGCGACAGGGCGGCGGCATCCATCCCGATGCCGGTGTCGCGCAGCGCGATGACCAGCGCGCCCCGGCCGTCGCGGTCGAAGCCGAGCGCGATCTCGCCGCGCTCGGTGAACTTGAGCGCGTTGCCGACGAGGTTGTGCAGCATCTGCAACAGGCGGTGCGCGTCGCCCAGCACGGGCTGTCGCGCCGCGGCGGTGACGGCGATGCGCCAGCCCAGCCCGCGGCCGCGCGCGAGCGGGCCGTACATCCGGTCGATGCGCTCGGCCAGCTCCTCGGGGTGGAGGGGTTCGGCCTCGAGCGCGAGTTTGCCGGCCTCGATCCGCGACATGTCGAGGATGTCGTTGAGCACGGTCAACAGCGTCTCGCCCGACTCGCGGATGGTCCGGAGCATGGCGCGATCCTCGTCCGCGCAAGGGCGCTCGGCCATCAGCTCGGCCATGCCGAGGATGCCGTTCAGCGGCGTGCGGATCTCGTGGCTCATGTTGGCGAGAAAGCGCGACTTGGCGTCGTTGGCGGCCCTGGCGGCCTCGGCGGCCTCGCGCAGCGCCTCCTCGGCCCGGCGCTGGGCGGTGATGTCGGTCAGGGCGCAGACGACGCAGGCGCCCAGCCCGGGGCGGCGGACCGGGGCGGCGTTCACCGACAACACGCGGCGGGTCCCGTCGGGGAGCGTCAGGTCGAGGCGGATGTCGCGGACGCTGCGCCCCGTGGCCATCACCTGCGCGAAGGGAAGCCGCGCGAGCGCCTGCGCCGCGCCGCCGGCGCTGTCGATGCGCCACGCCGGGGCATGCGGCATGTCGCCGGCCGGGTCCGCGCGCGCGAGCCCGAGGATCGCCACCGCCTCGTCATTGGCGAAGACGATCCGGCCCTCGGCGTCCAGCGCGACGATCCCGCAGATCAGCGTCTCCATCACCCCCGAGAGGTAATCGCGCTCGCTCGCGAGTTCGGCCTCCAGCGCCTTGCGGGCGCTGATGACCGTCTCGACCGAGACATGGCCGATCAGCGTGCCGTGCCGGTCGCGACGGGGGTGGACGTCGAAATCGACCCAATAGGTGCGGCCGTCGCGGGTGCGGTTGAGGATCTCTCCGCGAAACGGCACCCCCTCCTGCAGCGCGAGCTCCAGCCGCGCGATGGTGGCGGGGTCGCTGTCGGGGTGGCGGACCAGTCCGGCGAGGTCGCGGCCGCGGATCTCGTCCAGCCGCCAGCCGGTCTGGGCCTCGAAGGCGGCGTTCGCCCATTCGACCCGGCGGTCGGTGTCGATCATGACGACGAGGTTGGTGGTCAGGGCCACGACCTCGCCGAGCTTGGCATGCTCTTCCTCGACCCGGGCGCGTTCGCTGACGTCGCGGGTGAGGATGAGATAGCCCGGCCGCTCGTCCCCGGTGGTGGGGACGCGGCGCGTGATGGAGGATTCGAAGATGACCGTGCGAGCACCCAGGGTGCGGGCATGGCGCACCCCGCGCACCTCGCCGCCGGCGTCGATGCGGGCCAGCGACCGCCGGGTCATGGCCGCGATGCCGGCCGGCAGCATCTCTTCGAGGGTGTGGCCGACATAGGCCTCGGGCGGATGGGGCAGCATGCCGGGATCACGGCACAGGATGCGTTCATAGCGGCCGTCGGCGTCGAGCTCGATCAGCATGTCGGGCAGGGCCTGGAGCGTGGCGCGCAGGCGGTTGCGCTCGGCCCGCAGGGCGTCCTCGAGCCGCTTGCGGGCGGTGATGTCGGTCTGGATCGCCATGAACCCGAGAAGCAGGCCGTCGGGGCCGAAGCGCGGCTGGATGTCGAGGTCGAGCCAGATCTCGCGCCCGTCGCGGCGGGCATTCAGAATCTCGGCCCGGACCGGCAGGCGGGCGCGCAGCGCCGCGCGCAGCCGCGCCACGGTGGCCTGGTCGGTGCGCACGGTCTGCAGCAGGCTGCCCGGGGTCCGGCCGCGCCCCTCGGCGAGGGTCCAGCCGGTCTCGCGTTCGAAGGCTTCGTTGACCCAGGTGATTCGGCCTTCGGCATCGGTGAGGGTGACCAGCGCGGCGGTGCTGCGCAGCACATGGCCGAGGAGATCGCCCTCGGTCCGGCGTGCGTGTTCGGCGCTGACATCCTCGATGAAGCTCCAGACCAGGGCGCGGCCGTCGGTGTCGTGCACCGTCATGGCGTGGACCCGGGCGCGATAGACGCTGCCGTCCTTGCGCCGACCCGGCATCTCGCCGGGGCCGTAGCGCCCCTCGGTGCGGAGTGCGTCGTGCCGCGCCTCCAGCTCTGCCTGCCAGCCGCCTTCGGCCGCGAGGCGGGGCGTGTCGGTGCGCCGCATCTCCTCCAGGCTGAGGCCGGTGAGCGCGGTATAGGCCGGGTTGACGTCGAGGAACCGCCCGGTGGCGAGGTCGGTGAGGGTGATGGCGATCGGCGAGAACTCGAACAGGCTGCGCAGGCGGGCGTGTTCCTGTCCCTGCTCCGAGGTGCATTCGGGCAGGGGGCGGAGCGTCAGGCAGACCAGCCCGTGGGCCGGGGCGCCCTGTCCGGCCCACGCCAGCGCCCGCCAGGCCCCGTCGCCGCCCTGGCAGCGCGCGGCAAAGCGCCCGACCTCTGCGCCGCGGGACAGCGCCGCCAGCATCGCGCGAAGATCGCCCCGGTCGTCGGGATGCACGACCGAGGCCAGCGGCTGTCCCACCAGGGCCGCGCCGTCGCGTCCGAGTACCCGCGCCCAGGCGGGATTCGCCGCCCGCACCACGCCGCCGGGGTCCACGAGGACGCAGGGGTCCGGCAGGAGGCCGAGACACCGTTCCGCCATGGGAACCGGATCCTGCATGGGACTCATCGCTCAGGCGTTCCCTTCCCGTGCTGCGCGCCACGCCAGCAGCCGCACCCGTGCGCCGCAGCATGCCTGCGAAGGGTTAATTGCAGCCTTCCGGCGGGCGTCGGCGGCGGGACCTTCGGCCGCATCCCCGCGCCGGCGGCCCCCGGTAACGCGTCCCTCTGCCCGCGGCGGGGCCGGTCACGGCTCGGCCAGGGTCCGGCGGAGGAGCTCGACCAGCTGCTGTCGGCGGAACGGCTTGGGCAGGGTGTCGACAAAGCCGGCCGCCAGATACTCGGCGACCTGGTCCGTCATCACATTGGCCGTCACCGCCACTGCCCGCGGCGCCGCGGTGCCCGTCTGCGCCGCGTGCTCGCGCATCATCCGCAGCGCCTCCAGCCCGTCCATCACCGGCATCGAGATGTCCAGCAGCACGAGGTCGAACGCCTCGCCGCGCCAGAGCTCGACGGCCTCGGCCCCATCGGCCGCAAACCGCGTCTCGAACCCCAGCTGCCCCAGCAGCGCCGAGAGAACCATGCGGTTCGTCGCGTTGTCGTCGGCCACGAGGATGCGCCGGCGCTCCCCGTCGACGTCGACCTCCGGCGCGGTCGCCTCGGTCGGCTCGGCGAGGCCGGGCCCGGCCGGCGGCAGCCGCAGCAGGACCTCCACCACCGTCCCCTGACCGAGGCTGCTGTCGATCCGGATCTCGCCCTCCATCATGTCCACCAGCTTGCGCACGATGGTCATGCCCAGACCGGTGCCGCCAAAGCGGCGGGCGGTGCCCGCCTCGGCCTGCTCGAAGGGCTGGAACACGCGCGCCACCTGCTCGGGCGACATGCCGATGCCGGTGTCGGCGATGCGAAACCGCATCCGGTCGGCCTCTTCGGACATGACCACCAGCGTCACCGACCCCGCCTCGGTGAACTTCACCGCGTTGCCCAGAAGGTTGTGCAGGATCTGCCGCAGGCGGGTCTCGTCGCCGATGCGCTGACCGTGCCGGGCCCGGTCCTGCCGCAGGGTGAAGGCGATGCCCCGGGCGCGCGCGTTCGCCCCGTGCAGCGATCCGAGCTGATCGAGCACCGCGCCCAGGTCGAAGGGCCGCAGCTCCAGCGCCATGCGCCCGGCCTCGACCCGGGCGAGGTCCAGGATGTCGTTGAGCAGCTCGAGGAGGCTCCAGCCCGAGCTGCGGATGGTCGCCAGCATGGCGGCCTGCTCGGCAGTGAGCGCGGTGTCGGCGAGCAGGTCGGCCATGCCGAGCACCCCGTTGAGCGGCGTGCGGATCTCGTGGCTCATGCTGGCGAGGAAGTCGGACTTTGCCCGGTTCGCGGCCTCGGCCGCCTCGCGGGCGCGGGTGATCTCGGTGATGTCGACGCGCAGGCCGACGCGCCCGCCCTCGCGGGTGCGGGTGTCGCGCAGGCGCACCATCCGGCCGTCGGTGAGGGTCTCGACCCTGGCCCGTTCGGCGCGCCGGTGCTCCTCGAGCGTCTCGGCGATCCAGACCTCCGGGTCGCGGCCCCGCCGGTCGATCATCTCGCCGACCGCGGCCGCCCGGCGCAGGATGTCCTCGAAGCTGGCGCCCGGGACGACGGCGGGCGCGGTCAGGGGATACATCTCGCGATAGCGCTCGTTGGCGAGGACCAGCCGGCCCTCGGCGTCGAACAGCAGGAACCCGTCGTCGAGCGCCTCGACGGCGTCGACGAGCTGCTGGCGGGTGCGGGCGGCGTCGTCCTGGGCGGCGCGCGCGGCCTCGCGGGCCCGGTGCAGGTCGGTGACATCGACGCGCAGGCCGACCCGGCCGCCATCGGCGGTGCGCCGCTCCACGATCTGCAGGACCGTGCCGTCCGCCAGGGTCTGCTGGATCGGGCGCTGGGCCCGGTGCGCGGACAGACGCTCCTGCAACCAGGCCTCCTCGCGGCCGATGGCATCGGCAAACTGGCCCCGCTCCAGCCCATAGCGCAGGATGTCCTCGAAGCGGGCGCCCTCGACCATGGCCGGCGCGCTGGCGGCGTAGATCTCGCGATAGCGGCGGTTGGCCAGCACCAGCCGGTCGTCGGCGTCGTAATAGACGAAGCCGTCGTTCAGCGCGTCGACGGCGTCGAAGAGCTGCGCCCGGGCCAGATCGGCGGCGGCCAGGGCCTCGGCGGCGGCCTCGCGGGCGGCCACCAGCTCGGTGATGTCGGTATGCATCGAGATGAAGCCGATGTGCCGGCCGCGGGCATCGTGGCGGGGCAGATGTTCGAGGCGGATCCAGTAGTCCTCGCCGCTGCGGCTGCGGTTGACGATGTCGACGGTGATCGGCCGGGCGGCGCGCCGCGCCCGTGCCAGTCGGGACAGCGTCGCGGGGTCGGTGCGGTCGGATGTCAGGAAGCTGCCCGGCGTGCGCCCCTGCACCTCGTCCAGCCGCCAGCCCGTGCGCGTCTCGAAGGCATGGTTGACCCATTCGATCCGCCCCTCGGGGTCGGTGATGACGACGAGGTTGCGCGTCACGCGCGCCACCTCGCCCAGACGCTCCAGCATCGCGCGCTGTGCGCGCTCCTCCGAGATGTCCTCGACCAGGCTCCAGACCAGGTCGCGCCCGTCCCGGCCGGTCACCTTCACGCCGCGCAGGCGCACCGGAAAGCGGGACCCGTCCTTGCGCAGGAGCTCATGTTCGAACGGCCCGTAGCGGCCGCACCGGCTCAGACCCGCGAGCGCCTGCGCCTCGGCCTCGGCAAAGCTGTCGGGCGGGAAGCCGCGGTGCGGCAGGGCCATGAACTCCTGCCGGGTGTATCCCGTGGCCGCGAGGAGCGCCGGGTTGATCTCGAGGAACTCCCCCGTTTCCACGTCGTTCAGCGCGATGCCGATGGGCGAGAGCTCGACCAGCGCGGTATAGAGCGCCTCGCGGTCCCGCAGCGCCTGCTCGGCCGCCACCCGCCCGGTGATGTCGCGGACCACGCAGACCATGCCGGGCGGATCGCCGGGGCGGTCGGCCGGGCGCTCTGCCGCCGACAGCTCGAACCAGGCGAGCCCGTCGGGCATCTCCATCGCATAGCGCAGCCCGCCGACCCAGCCGTTCTCGGCCACCGCCTGCATCGCCTGCCGGGCGATCGCCGCCAGGTCGGGCGGCAACACCTCTTCGGGGGTGCGGCCCAGAAAGCTCTCCGGCGGCATGGCGAACCGGTCTTCGCGGCCGCTGTGGGCGGCGGTGAAGCGTCCCTCGGCGTCGAGTTCCAGCAGGATGTCGGGCAGCGCGTCGAAGGTGGCCAGCAGCCGCGCGCGGGTGCGCCGCAGCTCCTCCTCCTGGGCCTTGCGCGCGGTGATGTCGGTGACCATCGCGATGGCCGAGACCATCCGGCCCCGCGCATCCATGCGCGGGCGTGCCGAGATGCTGACCCAGAGCGGGCTGCCGTCGGTGCGCCGCAGGCAGAAGTCGTGCCGCTCGGCCACGCCCCGCGTGCGGGCTGCGAACATCGCCCGGGCGCTGGCGTGCCGGTCCGCCTCCATGAAGTCGGTGAATGGGCGACCGAGCATGTCCGTCACCGACAGGCCGAGCATCTCGGCCATGCGGGGGTTGGCGTAGCTGGTGCGCCCCGCCTCGTCCAGCACCCAGATGCCGTCATGCGCCAGCTCGACGATGTCGGCGAAATCGCACAGGCGTGCGCGTTCCCTGCGGCGTTCGGTGATCTCCTCGAAGGTGCCGTACATCCGCACCACCCGGCCGTCCCTGAGCGCCCCGGCCCCGGTGGTGCGGACCCAGATCCGCCGTCCGGTCGCGGTGACGAACGGGAGTTCCAGGTCATAGGGCGTGCCATCCGCCTGCACCGCCGCCAGTGCCGGCTCGAGGATGGCGCGCGCCTCGGGCGGGTAGAAGGACAGCGCCTTGACCATCGAGGGCGGCTCGTCGGCGGGAACCTCGTGGATCGCGCAGGTGACCGGCGACCAGAAGTTGACGCCGGTTTCCAGATCGACCTCCCAGCTGCCGACGCCCGAGACTGCCTCGACCTCGGCGGCGCGCAGCGCGGTCTTCGGCTCGTCGCCGTCATCGGCCGCGAGCGGGCTGACCGAGGCGTGGACGAGGCTGTCCTGTGCGCTGACCACCGCGCACCATTCCAGCCGTTGCCAGCCGCCGCCCTTGACGGCGTAGCGGTTGACGAAGCGCAGCACCGGCGTGCCCTGGCGGACGCCCTCGGCCGCGTCGAGCGTGGCGGCGATGTCGTCGGGGTGGACGAAGTCGATGGCACGCCGGCCGACCATCTCCGCCGCGCTCCAGCCCAGCACCCTCTCCCAGCCGCGGCTGAGCTGCGCGATGGTGCCGTCGAGGCGGGCGACGAGCAGCAGATCGGCAGAGGCCTCGACGAGGCGCAGGACGCTCGCGCCGTCGGTCAGCTTCAAGGGCCCGTCTGCCATGTCCGGTCTTCGCCTCGCCCCGCCGACAGATTCTGGCGCCGTTGTCACGCGAGTATAACCACTTCGTGACCGCAGGACAGGGCATGCCGGACGATTTTCCCGGGCATCTCCGGGACCGGGTCATCCGGCGGCGGTGACCGCGCGGATGCTGCACGTTTTCCGGGCAATGGCCCCCTGACCGGGACGGCTGTCCCGATCGGGGGCCCGGGACGGCTGTCCCGATCGGGGGCCGGCGCACCCCCTTGCAGGGGGCCCGCTCAGCGCGGGCAGGGGCCGGTGCGGAACGTGCCGTCGCCCACCGCATAGGCACAGTCGCCCGTCGCCTGGTTGCGGGCGACCAGCGTGCCGGCCGCGGCCCCGGCCAGGGTCGAGACGATGGTCCAGTTGCGGCTTGCGCCCAGCGCCTGCGCGGTCAGGAAACCGGCGCCCGCGCCGATGGCGCCGCCGACCACCATCCGCTCCTGATCGGACATCTGGCAGCCCGCCACCGACACGGCGGCGACGGCCGCGAGGGCCAGGGTGAGTTTGCGCATGGGTCTGCTCCTGTTGTCATGTCTGCCGCCGGCTCTCCCGGCATGGGGCGAGCATAGCACCGGCCTGCGGCATTGTCGCGGGGGTGCCTCAGGCGGCGGCGCCGGCAAGCGGGCGGTCGCGCACCGGCAGGTGGACCAGCGCGGAAAAGGCGCCCACGGCCACGCCGATCCACCAGACCAGCAGATAGTCGCCGGTGATGTCGTAGAGCGCGCCGCCCATCCACACCCCGAGGAAGCCGCCGAGCTGATGGCTGAAGAAGACGATGCCATAGAGCGTGCCCATGTAGCGCAGCCCGTAGATCTGCGCGATCAGGCCCGAGGTCAGCGGCACGGTCGCCAGCCACAGCGCCCCCATCAGGAGCGAGAACAGCAGCACCGAGGCCGGCGTGATCGGCGACAGGATGAAGGCCGCCGCCACCACGGTGCGCGCGGCGTAGATGCCGGCCAGGAGGTATTTCTTCGAGTGTCGCTGGCCCAGCGCCGCGGCGGCGAGGGTGCCTGCGATGTTGGCGAGCCCGATCACCCCCAGCGCCACCGCCCCCAGCGCCGAGGTGGTGGTGATGCCGAGGCCGGCAAGCGTGCCCGTGGGGTCGATGGCGGCGCACATCTCGGTCACGAAGGCCGGGAAATGTGCGGTGATGAAGGCGAGCTGATAGCCGCAGGAGAAGAAGCCGAGGAAGATGAGGGTGAAGGACGGGTCGCGGAAGGCGGTGCGCAGGGCCTCGCTCATCGACTGGCCCTCGCCGGGCGGGGGCGGGGGCGGTACGCGCATGAGCGGCAGCACGAGCAGGCTCGCCAGCACCGCGGCGGCGAAGATGAGGAAGACCGCCGGCCAGGCGAAGACATGGAGGAGGATCTCGGCGGCCGGCGGTCCGATGACCTGCCCGGCGCTGCCGGCCGCGGTGGCGATGCCGAGGGCGAGCGAGCGGTGCTCGTGGGGGGTGGCGCGTCCGACCACGGCGAGGATGACGCCGAAGCCGGTGCCGGCGATGCCGAAGCCCACGAGGAGTTGCAGGACGGCATGGGCGCCGGGCGAGACGGCGAAGGCCGAGAGGGTCAGGCCCACGGCATAGGTGAGCCCTCCCAGGACGATGGCGCGACGGTCCCCCCAGCGCTCGGCCACCGCCGAGAAGAGCGGCTGGCCGATGCCCCAGGCGAGGTTCTGCAGCGCGATGGCCAGCGAGAACTCGACGCGCAGCCAGCCCAGGTCCTCGGCGATCGGGATCTGGAAGACACCGAAGCTCGCGCGGATGGCGAAGCTGATCAGGATGACGATGCAGCCCGCGACCAGCACGGGGGTGATCAGGGCGCTGCGCTGGGCGGCGGGCATGGTCGGCTCCGGGGGTGGACGGGTGCGTCACACTGGCGCAGCCCCGGGGGGAGGTCAACGGCGCGCGGAGATGGCCGCGCCCTCGGGGGGGGGCAGGCCCCCCGCTCGGCCGCGGCCCGCGCGCCCGGGGCGCGCGGCGCCCGGCGGCTGCGGTGGCGCGGGCGGGGGGAGGGCACCGGGCAGGCGGCAGGGGCGGACCGGCCAGGGGTGGAGCGGCCAGGGGTGGAACGGGCAGGTGTGGAGCGGGCAGGTGTGGAGCGGGCGCGGGTGGAACGGGCACGGGTGGCCTTGCCCTCGGGGCGGCGCTGGGGTTTGAAGGGCGGATGTCGGAGCCTACCGTGCCCCCGCCCGCGAGCCGCCCCGTCGCCGGTATCCTCTGGATGCTGGTGACCGGGCTGTGCTTCGTCGCGGTCACCGGCATCGTGAAGCATGTCGGGCAGGACATGCCGGCGCCGCAGGCGGCGTTTCTGCGCTTTGTCCTCGGGCTGGTGTTCCTGATCCCGGTCCTGCCGGCGCTGATGCGGCTGCGGCTGGACCGGCGTGGCTGGGCCCTTTATTCGGTGCGCAGCGCGCTGCATGTGGTCGGCGTCCTCTGCTGGTTCCATGCGATGACGCAGATCCCCGTCGCCGAAGTGACGGCGATGAACTATCTCGCGCCCGTCTATGTGACCATCGGCGCGGCGCTGTTCCTGGGCGAGAAGCTGGCGGCGCGGCGGATCCTCGCGGTGGCGGCGGGGCTGCTCGGGGCCGCGCTCATCCTGCGGCCGGGGTTCCGCGAGGTCTCGGACGGGCATCTGGCGATGCTGGTCACGGCGCTGATGTTCGGGGGCTCGTTCCTGATCGCCAAGCGGCTGTCGGAGATGCACGACGCCGGGACGGTGGTGGCGATGCTGTCGGTGATGGTGCCGGTGGGGCTGGCGCCCTTTGCGCTGGCGGTCTGGGTGACGCCGACGCTGACGCAGCTCGCCTGGCTGATGCTGGTGGCGGCCTTCGCCACCGCCGGGCATTACGCGATGACGCGGGCCTTCGCGGCGGCGCCGGTGACGGTGACGCAGCCGGTGACCTTTCTGCAGCTGGTGTGGGCGACGCTGCTGGGCATCTTCGTGTTCGGCGAGCCGGCGGACGGATGGGTGATCCTGGGCGGCAGCGTGATCCTGGCGGCGGTCAGCTTCATCGGCTGGCGCGAGGCGACGCTGAAGCGGCAGCGGGTGACGCCGCCGCCGGAGGCGACCAAGCTCTGAGGCGGGCCTCAGCCGCCGCGGTGGGGGTCTCCGAGGGCGTCGAGGACGCTGTCCCGGGTGACCCGGCCGAGGCGGGCGCCGGCGGCGTCGACGACCGCCAGCGGGCCGGCGCTGCCGCGCAGCCGGGCCATGACCTCGCGGATGGGCATGTCGGCGGGGACCGCCTCGGCGGGGGAGTCGCCTGTGTCGGGGACGAGGGCGTCGCCGGCCGTCAGCACGCCGAGCGGGTTCATGCCGGCGACGAAATCGGCGACATAGGCGCTGGCCGGGGCGGAGTAGATCTGTTTCGGCGTGCCGGTCTGGATGATGCGGCCGCCCTCCATGATGGCGATGCGGGTGCCGAGGCGGAAGGCCTCGTCGAGGTCGTGGCTGACGAAGACGATGGTGCGGCGCAGGCGCTGCTGGAGCTCCAGGAGCTCGTCCTGCAGGCGGGTGCGGATCAGCGGGTCGAGGGCCGAGAAGGGCTCGTCCATCAGCAGGATCGGCGCCTCGGTGGCGAAGGCGCGGGCGAGGCCCACGCGCTGCTGCATGCCGCCGGAGAGCTCCGAGACCCGGCGGTCGGCCCATTGCGTCAGGCCCACGAGGTCGAGCTGCGCGGCCACCCGCGCGCGGCGTTCGGCCCGGGGCAGGCCGGCGAGCTCGAGCCCGAGGCCGACGTTCTCGGCCACGCTGCGCCAGGGCAGGAGGCCGAAGGCCTGGAACACCATGGCGATGCGGGTCCGTCGCAGGCTGCGCAGGGCGGCGGGCGTGGCGCGGGTGACCGAGACGAGCTCGTGGCCGTCATGGACGCGGACCTCGCCCCGGGTGACCTGGTTGAGGCCGTTGACCGCGCGCAGGAGCGTCGACTTGCCCGAGCCGGAGAGGCCCATCAGCACCAGCGTCTCGCCCTCGGCGACGGTGAGGGAGCAGTCGTGCGCGCCCAGCACCTGGCCGGTGGCCTCCTGGATCTCGGCCCGGGAGAGGCCCTGGTCCATCAGCGGCAGCGCGCGCTCCGGCCGTTCGCCGAAGACGATCGAGACGCGGTCGAAGGCGACCATGGGGGTCATGCGCGCGCCTCGGCCGCTGCGCCGGTGGCGGCCGGGGACGGGGGGCCGTCTGCCCCCCGCCGCGGCCCGTCGGGCCGCGCCCCCCGAGGATATTTCCGGAAAGATGAAGGCAGGGTCATTTGCGGCGCTCGGCGCGGAGCATGCGGTCGAGCACGATGGCGACGACGACGATGACGAAGCCGGCCTCGAACCCCAGCGCGGTGTTGACCGAGTTCAGCGCGCGGACCACCGGCACGCCGAGGCCGGAGGCGCCCACCAGCGCCGCGATCACCACCATGGAGAGCGACAGCATGATGGTCTGGTTCAGCCCCGCCATGATCTGCGGAAAGGCGTGAGGCAGCTCGACCTTCCACAGGGTCTGGCCGGGCGTGGCGCCGAAGGCACGGGCGGCCTCCAGCAGCGGCTGCGGGGTGGAGCTGACGCCCAGATGGGTGAGGCGGATGGGGGCGGGCAGGACGAAGACCACCGTGGCGATCAGCCCCGGGACCATGCCGATGCCGAAGAAGACGATGGCCGGGATGAGGTAGACGAAGGTGGGCAGCGTCTGCATCAGGTCGAGGACGGGGCGCATCGCCGCATAGAGCCGCGGGCGATGCGCCGCGGCGATGCCGATGGGCACGCCGACCCCCATGCAGACCACGCAGGCCGAGAGCACCAGCGTCAGGCTCTCGGTCGTGGCGCGCCAGTAGCCCTGGTTCACGATGAACAGGAGCCCCAGCGCGACGATCACGCAGGGCTGCCAGCGCCGCTGGATCGCCCAGGTCAGCGCGGTGAAGACCGCGATGACCAGGAGCGGCGGCGGGGTCTGCAACGCCCAGAGGATGGCGTCGATGAGGCCGCGCAGCCCGGCCTCGATGGCGTCGAAGACCGGCGCGCCGTTGTCCTGAAGCCAGTCGAAGGCATCGCGCGCGGTGGCGCCGACGGGGATCTTGCGCTCGGTCAGCCAGTCCATGCGGTCGGCTCCGTTGCCCCGGCACGCGGCGGCGGGCTGCGCCTCAGTTCAGCGCGTCCATCACCGCCTCGAGCGCGTCGCCGCCGTCGCGGGCGGTCACGCCGGTCAGCCACGGCACCAGCGCGTCGGGGTGGGCGGCGAGCCAGCTGCGGGCGGCGGCGCCGGGCTCCATCCCGTCGTTCAGGATCTTGCCCATGATCTCGTTCTCGAGTGTGAGGGTGAACTCGAGGTTCTGCAGGAAGCGGCCCACGTTCGGGCAGTCGTCCACGAACCCCGCGCGGGTGTTGGTCAGCACCTCGGCGCCGCCGAAGTCGGGGCCGAACCAGTCGTCGCCGCCCGCGAGATAGGTCAGCTGGAAGTTGCTGTTCATCGGGTGCGGCTCCCAGCCGAGGAAGACCACCGGCTCGTTTCGGCGGTTCGCGCGTTCGACCTGCGCCAGCATGCCCTGTTCCGAGCTTTCGACCAGGTCGAAGCCGCCGAGGCCGAAGGCGTCGGCCTCGATCATGTCGAGGATCAGCCGGTTGCCGTCGTTGCCCGGCTCGATGCCGTAGATGCGGCTGCCCAGCGCCTCGGCCTGTCCGGCGATGTCGGCGAAATCGCCGATGCCGAGGGCGGCGCCGGCGGCGTTGGTGGCGAGCGTGTATTTCGCGCCGGTCAGGTTCACCCGCACCGTGTGCACCGTGCCGGCGTCGCGATAGGGGGCGATGTCGGCCTCCATCGTCGGCATCCAGTTGCCGAGGAAGACGTCCACCTGCCCGTTCGCCAGCGAGGTGTAGGTCACCGGGACCGACAGCACCAGCGTGCGGGTCTCGTAGCCCAGCGCGTCGAGGAGGGTGGTCGCGACCGCGGTGGTGGCGGTGATGTCGGTCCAGCCGACGTCGGAAAAGGTGACGGTGCCGCAGTCGGCGGCGGCCTGATGGGCGATCAGGCCGGCGGCGGCGGCGGCGATGAGGGCGGGGGTGCGGGTCATGTCGGGGCCTCCCTTGGCGCGGCTTTTTCTTGATTGACGAGTCAATCAACATGCCGGAAGCTGAGGGCGCAACCCCTTTTTGCAGGTGGGAGGGTCGGCCGTGCCCCGGCTTGGCGTGGAGCCTATACGACGCGACGCATTGGTGAAAGCCACCATTGCCGAGATCGCGCGGGCGGGCAGTCTGGATGTGACGGTGGCGCAGATCGCGCGGCGGGCGGGCATGTCGCCGGCGCTGGCGCACCACTATTTCGGCGCGAAGGAGGCGCTGTTCCTCGCCGCGATGCGGCATGTGCTGACGCTCTATGGGGCCGAGGTGCGCGGGGCGCTGGCCGCCGCCGAGGGGCCGCGGGGGCGGCTGAGGGCGGTGGTGCGGGCGAGCTTCGGGCCCGGCAGCTTTCGGCGCGAGGCGGTGGGGGCGTGGCTGAACTTCTGGGTGATGGCGCAGACGGTGCCCGAGGCGCGACGGCTCCTGACGGTCTATCAGCGGCGGTTGCGGTCGAACCTGCTGGCGGCGCTGCGGCCGCTGACGGCGGAGCCCGAGGCGGTGGCCGAGACGGTGGGGGCGCTGATCGACGGCGCGTATCTGCGGGCGGCGCTGGCCGGGGGGGTGCCGGATGCGGCGGCCGCCGTGGCGGTGGTGGAGCGGTATCTGGCCCCGGAACTGGGAGAGGCGTGATGCGGGCGCAACCGGAGGCGAGCCATTTCGTGGACGGGGCCTGGCTGGAGGATGCGGGCGGGGCGGAGATCGTCTCGCGCTCTCCGGCCACGGGCGAGGCGATCGCGCGGGTGCACGCGGCCACCCCGGCGGTGATCGAGGCGGCGCTGGCGGCGGCGGAGCGTGCCCAGCGCGCCTGGGCCGCGTGGAAGCCGGTGGAGCGGGGCCGCGTGCTGTTGCGCGCCGCCGCATTGTTGCGGGAGCGGAATGCGGCGCTGGCGGAGCTGGAGACGCTGGACACGGGCAAGCCGATCTCCGAGACGCTGGTGGCCGATGCCGCGAGCGGGGCCGATGCGCTGGAATATTTCGGCGGGATGGCGGCGACGCTGACCGGCGAGACGATCCCGCTGGGGGGCGACGGTTTCGCCTATACGCTGCGCGAGCCGCTGGGGGTCTCGGTCGGGATCGGGGCGTGGAACTATCCGATCCAGATCGCCTGCTGGAAGGCGGCGCCGGCGCTCGCCTGCGGCAATGCGATGGTGTTCAAGCCCTCGGAGCTGACGCCGCTGTCGGCGCTGAAGCTGGCCGAGGCGCTGGTGGAGGCCGGGGCGCCTCCGGGTGTGTTCTCGGTGGTGCAGGGGGCGGGCGATGTGGGCGCGGCGCTGGTGGCGGATGCGCGGGTGGCGAAGGTGTCGCTGACCGGCTCGGTGGAGACGGGGCGGCGGGTCTATGCGGCCGCCGCCGCGGGGCTGAAGGCGGCGACGATGGAGCTGGGCGGCAAGTCGCCGCTGATCGTCTTCGACGATGCCGATGTCGAGGATGCGGTCGGCGGGGCGATGCTGGGGAACTTCTATTCCGCCGGGCAGATCTGTTCCAACGGCACGCGGGTGTTCGTGCAGGACGGGATCCGGGAGCGGTTTCTGGCCCGGCTGACGGAGCGCACGCAGGCGATCCGGCTGGGCGATCCGCTGGATGCGGCGACGCAGATGGGCCCGCTGGTGAGCGAGGCGCAGATGGCGCGGGTGCTGGGGTATGTCGAGGGGGCGGTCGCTGAGGGGGCCCGGCTGGTGACCGGCGGGCGGCGTTGGGGGAATGCGGGGTGGTTTGTGGAGCCGACCGTGTTTGCCGATGTGACGGACGGGATGACGGTGGCGCGGGAGGAGGTGTTCGGGCCGGTGATGTCGGTGCTCGGGTTTGCCGAGGAGGACGAGGTGGTGGCGCGGGCCAATGCCTCGCCCTTCGGGCTGGCGGCGGGGGTGTTCACGCGGGATCTGGGGCGCGCGCACCGGGTGGTGGGGCGGTTGCAGGCGGGGACCTGCTGGATCAACGGCTACAACCTGACGCCGGTGGAGATGCCCTTTGGCGGGATCAAGGCCTCGGGCTTCGGGCGCGAGAACGGGCGGGCGGCGGTGGAGGCGTGGAGCCGCCTGAAGGCGGTGCATGTGGGGATGGGGCCGGTCGATGCGCCGTTCTGACCTCGGGCCGTGCGCGGGGTGGCCAGGGTCGCCGCCTCGGGGGCATCGAGCCCCCTCGGCGGCGGCGCCGCGGCGGACCTCCCACCCACCCACCCCGGTCCGCCGCGGCGCGCGCCCGACGGGTCGGCGTCGTGCATGTTGCAGCGGCGCAGAAGGGCTGGGGCGCCGGTTGACGGGCACGGCTGCCCGTCATCGCGCCGTGACGAGCGGCTGGGTGGGTCGCGCCCGCCTCGAGGACGCCTTCGGCGCCGGCCTTGCCCGCGCGGCCATCCTTGACCCGGGCGCGACTCACCCGGGCTGGAGAGGGTGATGGACGCCGAATACGTGGTGGTGGGCTCGGGCTCGGGCGGGGCGGCGGTGGCGGCGCGGTTGGCGGAGGCCGGGCGGTCGGTGGTGGTGGTGGAGGCGGGCGGCTCGGATGCCGGGCCGTTCATCCGGATGCCCGGCGCGCTGTCCTATCCGATGAACATGGCGCGCTATGACTGGGGCTATCGGAGCGAGCCGGAGCCGGGGCTGGGGGGGCGACGGCTGGCCTGTCCGCGGGGCAAGGTGATCGGCGGGTCCTCGTCGATCAACGGCATGGTCTGGGTGCGGGGGCATGCGCGCGACTTCGACCACTGGGCCGAGGCCGGGGCGACGGGCTGGGCCTTTGCCGATGTGCTGCCCTATTTCCGCCGGCTGGAGTGCTGGCACGGCGACGCCGGCGACCCGGAATGGCGCGGCCGCGCGGGCCCTGTCCATGTCACCCGCGGCCCGCGCGACAACCCGCTCTTCGCCGCCTTCGTCGAGGCCGGGCGGCAGGCCGGCTATCCGCTCACCGACGACTACAACGGCCGCCAGCAGGAGGGGTTCGGCGCCATGGAGGCGTCGATCTGGCGCGGGGTGCGCTGGTCCACGGCCATGGCCTATCTGCGCCCGGCGCAGCGGAGCGGCCGGCTGCGGCTGGTCCGGGCCGAGGCGCGGCGCGTGGTCTTCGAGGGCCGCCGCGCCGTGGGGGTGGAGGTCATCCGCCGCGGCCGCACCGAGGTGATCCGCGCCCGCGTCGAGGTGGTGCTGGCCGCCAGCGCGATCAACACGCCGAAACTGTTGATGCTGTCGGGCATCGGGCCGGCGGGGCATCTGGCGCAGCATGGCATCGCGGTACTGGCCGACCGGCCCGGGGTGGGGGCGAACCTGCAGGACCATCTGGAGGTCTATGTGCAGTTCGCCGCGAAGAAGCCGGTGACGCTGTGGCGCTACTGGAACCTGGCGGGCAAGGCCTGGGTGGGGGCACGCTGGCTGCTGACCGGGCGGGGGCCCGGCGCCTCGAACCAGTTCGAGGCCTGCGGCTTTGTCCGCTCGGCCGCGGGGGTGGAGTATCCCGACATCCAGTTCCATTTCCTGCCGCTCGCGGTGCGCTATGACGGGCGGGCGGCGGTGCGGGGGCATGGCTTTCAGGTCCATGTCGGGCCGATGCGGTCGAAGAGCCGGGGCGAGGTGCGGCTGCGTTCGGCCCGTCCCGAGGAGGCGCCGGCGATCCGCTTCAACTACATGTCGCATCCCGACGACTGGGCCGAGTTCCGCGCCGCACTCCGGCTGACGCGCGAGATCATGGCGCAGCCGGCGATGGCGGAGTTCCTGGACCACGAGATCAGCCCGGGGGCGGGGGTGGAGAGCGACGCCGCGCTGGACGGCTTTGTCCGCGAGCATGCCGAGAGCGCCTATCACCCCTGTGGCACCGCCCGCATGGGCCGGGCCGACGACCCGGGCGCCGTGGTCGACCCCGAGGGCCGGGTGATCGGGGTGGAGGGGCTGCGGGTGGCGGACAGCTCGGTGTTTCCGCGCATCCCCAACGGCAACCTGAATGCGCCGTCGATCCTGGTGGGCGAGAAGATGGCGGACCACATCCTGGGGCGCGACCCGCTGCCGGCGGAAAACCTGGTGCCATGGGTGGCGCCGCAGTGGCGCGAGGCGCAGCGGTGAGGCAGCGGTGAGTCGGTAACGAAAAATTAACCCTGTTGTGCGCGGGCTCGCATTTCCGCCACGATTCGACCTATACTTGTCGGCATGGCATGGGTGAAGGCAGGGATGGCCGCGGCGATCGGGCTGGTGGGCGGGGTGTGGCTCACGGGTCAGTGGCTGGACGGCGGCGCCTCGGCGCTGGGAGTGGCGGGCCCCGAGCGGGGCGCGCCGGGGGCGACCATCGTCGGGGCCGCGCGTGTGATCGACGGCGACACGGTGCGCATCGGCTCCGTCCGCATCCGCATCCAGGGGATCGACGCGCCGGAGACCGACGACATCTGTCGCCGCGCCGACGGCAGCGTCTGGGACTGTGGCGTCTGGGCCACCGAGGTGGCGCGCGAGCGCTTTGCCGGGCGCCGGCTGGTCTGTCACGACCTCGGCGAGCGCAGTCACGACCGGGTGGTGGCGCGCTGCATGGACGGCGAGGAGGATTTCGCCGCCGTGATGCTGGAAAAGGGCGCCGCGCGGGCCTGTGAGCGTTTTGCGCTGCAGCACCCGCATTCGCAGGTCTACATGACGCTGGAGGAGCGCGCCGCCGCCGAGGGGCGCGGCATCTTCGACGGCGCGCCGCCTCCGCGCGCCGGCTTCTGCGAGCCGCGGCGGGGCGATGTGGCCCGGGCGGACGGAGGCGGCGAGATGCGGCTCGCCGCGGGCGACTGCGTCATCAAGGGCAACATCAACACCGCCGGCGAGCGCATCTATCACCTCCCCGGGCAGGCGCATTACGACCGGGTGGTGATCCGCCCCGAACTCGGCCAGCGCTGGTTCTGCAGCGAGGAGGAGGCCCGGGCCGCCGGCTGGCGCCCCTCGCTGCGCTGACGCGGGCGACCGGGTCGCGGTGCGATCCTGCACAGCGGACGTGCGCCGGGGGCGGCTGGCGCAGGGGCCGGTGCGGCGCCATCTGTCGGCGCAGGTGGCTGGCGGAGGGACGATGGACGATCTGGGTACACGGGCGGGGCTGCCCGACGCGCTGCGCGTGCTGCTGCGCGACTATCCCCGCGACATGTGGGAGGGCCATCGCAACTTCGACGGGCTGACGCGCTTCTGGTTGCAGCGGCACATGATGTTCCGCGACGGGCTCGGCCGGTTGCAGGGCGAGGCCGAGGGGTTCCTCGACGGTCGCGCCGACGCACGGGGGTTTGCCCAGCGGACCGCGCGGCTGGCGGGGTTCATCCTGAACGAGTTGCACGGGCATCACCACATCGAGGATGTGCATTACTTTCCGTTGCTGTCCGGGCTGGAGCCGCGGCTCGCGGCCGGGTTCGAGCTGCTGGACCGGGATCACCACGCGTTGGACGGGCATCTGCATGCGCTGGCGGGGGCGGCGCAGGCGGTGCTGGATGCGGTGGTGACGGGGGAGGGGGCGCGGGAGGCGACCGGGGCGTTGCGGACCCAGCTTGGGGGGTTCGAGCGGTTTCTCGACCGGCATCTGCTGGACGAGGAAGAGCTGGTGGTGCCGGTCATCCTGCACCACGCGCCGCGGATGTGAGGGGTGTGGCGCATGGCCCGGGCGTGGGAGGGGGGCTGTCTGCCCCCCGTCATGCTGGCGCATGACCCCCCCGAGGATATTTGAGGAAAGATGAAGGGGGCTCAGGGCCCGGCGTTCAGGAGGGCGAGGGCGGCGGCGTGGATGTCGCGGTTGGCGGCGGCGAGGATGCGTCCGCCGCTGGCGACGGTGTCATGGGCCGGCCGGCCCTGCCAGTCGGTGACCACGCCGCCCGCGGCCTCGATCACGGCGATGGGTGCGGCCACGTCGTAGGGGTGCAGCCCGGCCTCGATCACGAGGTCGATCTGGCCGGCGGCGACCAGCGCGTAGGCGTAGCAGTCGAGGCCGTAGCGGGTGAGCCGCACCCGCTCGGCGACGCGGCGGAAGGCGGCGTGCTCGTCGGCGGTGCCGATCTCGGGGAAGGTGGTGAAGAGGATGGCCTCGGCCAGCGGCCGCGGCGGCCGGGTGGCCAGCGGCCGGGGGCCGTGGGGGCTGTCGAGCCGCGCCACGCCCAGCCCGCCGACAAAGCGCTCGCCCGTCCAGGGCTGATCGATGATGCCGAGCCGGGGGCCGTTGGCATCCGAGACCGCGATCAGCACGCCCCAGGTCGGCGTGCCGGAGAGGAAGGCGCGGGTTCCGTCGATCGGGTCGAGCACCCAGGTGAGGCCGGAGCTGCCGGCGGTGGTGCCCTGTTCCTCGCCGAGGATGGCGTCGTCGGGGCGCTCGCGGGCGAGGACGGCGCGCATGGCGGCCTCGGCCGCGTGGTCGGCGGTCGTGACCGGGTCGAAAATGGCGGCGCCGCCGGCCTTGTTGTCGGTGCCGAGGTCCGGGTGGCGGAACCACGGCAGCACCGCCGCGCGCGCCGCATCCGCGAGGGCGTGGGCCGTCGCGATGAGGGCGTCGGGCCCGTTCGAGGGCCCGCTTCCGGTCGTCTGCCCGCCTGTGGTCATCGCTCCCCCAACGCTGACCGGGCGGTAGCGCGGCGGGCAGGTCCCGTCAAGCGACCGGCCGGGGGCCGCAGGCGGCCCCGCAGCGATCAGGCCGCGTCGCCGAGCACGCGGGCGAGGTCGAACAGACGGCGGCGCTGCGCCTCGGGGATGGAGTAATAGGCGCGCAGGAGTTCCTGGGCCTCGCGATCGGCGAGGACGTCGGTGGTGGTCGCGCGCTCCTCGGCGGAGCTGTCGATCCCCTCGAAGAAGAAGCCGATGGTCACGTCGAGCGTGCTGGCGATGTCCCACAGCCGCGAGGCGCTGACGCGGTTCATGCCGGTCTCGTATTTCTGGATCTGCTGGAACTTGATGCCGACGGCATCGGCCAGCTGCTGCTGCGTCATTCCCAGCATCCATCGACGATGGCGAATGCGCTTTCCGACATGAACGTCAACCGGATGCTTCATGATGTCCTTCCTTGTCCAGAAACGGTCTGCTCGCTCGTTCTTCCAGCAAGTCCCGTGCCAAAAGGCTGCGCGCGCCCGTTATCTTTTTATAGTCCCGGCGGTCGCTTGCCTGCATGGGGAAACCGCGGGCCTGTCCGCCATCGCCCGGCGCGATACCATGGCGATAGCCAGAGGGGCGGGGCTCGCGCAAGACTTGTGTTGCATTTTGCAGTGCGAATTGCAAACAACCTTGGCGGGTGCTTCGCATTCTGCAACCCCTCTCTGGCGAGAGCCCGCTGGCCTTCGCGGGACGGCTGCGCTAGGTGCGGGAGGCTGCACCGGCCCGGAGGAACAGGACCATGCGCGCAATCGTGATCGACAGTCTCGGCGCGGAGCCGCGGCTCGACGAGGCGGCGGCGCCGCCGATACCGGGGCCCGGAGAGGTGCTCGTCCGGGTGCGGGCCTGCGGCCTGAACTTTGCCGATCTGCTGATGATCGAGGGCAAGTACCAGGAACGCCAGTCGCCGCCGTTCAGCCCCGGGATGGAGCTGTCGGGCGAGGTGATCGGCCTGGGGCCGGGGGTGAGCGGGCTTGCCGTCGGGCAGCGGATCGCGGCCTTTGCCGGGCATGGTGGGTTGGCCGAGCAGGCGCTGGCCCCGGCGGCGCGCTGCGTGCCCCTGCCCGACGACATGGACCATGTGACCGCGGCCGCGTTTCAGGTCGCCTATGGCACCTCGCATCTGGCGCTGCTGACGGCGCGGCTGGCCGAGGGCGAGACGCTGCTGGTCCTCGGGGCGGCCGGGGGGGTCGGCCTGACCGCGGTCGAGATCGGACGGCTGATGGGCGCGCGGGTCATCGCCGTGGCGCGGGGGGCCGAGAAGCTGGCCGTCGCCGAGGCCGCCGGCGCGCAGCACCTGATCGACAGCGACAGCGCCGATGTCCGCGCCGACGTGAAGGCGCTGGGCGGGGCGGATGTCGTCTATGACCCGGTGGGCGGGCCGGCCTTCATGGAGGCGCTGCGGGCGACGCGGCCGGGCGGGCGCATGCTGGTCATCGGCTTTGCCGGCGGCGAGGTGCAGCAGGTCCCGGCCAACCTGCTGCTGGTCAAGAACATCCATGTGATCGGCTTCTACTGGGGCGGGCACCTCGCCTTTGCGCCGGGGCGATTCGCCGAGAGCCTCGGCCAGCTCTTCGCCTGGTACTCGGAGGGGCGGCTGAAGCCGCATGTCAGCCATGTGCTGCCGCTGGAGCGCGCGGGCGAGGGGCTGGAGCTGCTGCGTGCCCGCAAGTCGACCGGAAAGGTCGTCGTGACGGTCTGAAACCGGGCGGCGCAGGCGCCGGAGCGGCGCCGCAGCGGGCGGGGCCCGAGGCTCCGAACGCTTTGACAACCGTTCCGCTCGGGAAACGCTTGAAACGGGCGGAGGACGCGACAATATTACCGCTCAAAGCGATTTCCGGAGGGGAACCGCTTGAACGTCATTGAACGGAGGTAACGATGGCCGACTATCAGACGCTGCGCCGCCCGGTGGCCGGTGCACGCGCCGCACAGATCGACGAGGGGCTCCGCGCCCACATGAACAAGGTCTACGGGCTGATGTCCGTGGGCATGGTGCTGACCGGCGGCGTGGCCTGGGCCGTGGGGACGACGCCGGCGCTGCTGTCGGTCTTTCGCGACCCGGCGACGCTGTCGCCGAACCTGCTGGGCTGGGCGGTGATGTTTGCGCCGCTGATCATGGTCTTCGCCTTTGCCGGCATGATCAACCGCATGTCGGCGGCGATGGCGAACTTCGTCTTCTACGCCTTCGCGGCGGTGATGGGCCTGTCGATCAGCTGGATCTTCGTCGCCTTCACCGGCATCTCGATCGCGCAGACCTTCTTCGTGACGGCCATCGCCTTTGCCGGCCTCAGCCTCTATGGCTATACCACCAAGAAGGACCTGTCGGGCTGGGGCACCTTCCTGATGATGGGGGTGATCGGCCTGATCGTGGCGATGATCGTCAACATCTTCCTGCAGTCGCCGGCGATCATGTTCGCGGTGTCGGTGCTCGGCGTGCTGATCTTCGCCGGCCTGACCGCCTATGACACGCAGGCGATCAAGAACGAGTACATCGAGCATGCCGCCACCGCCGACCGCGAGTGGCTGGAGAAGTCGGCGATCATGGGCGCGCTGCGGCTCTATCTCGACTTCATCAACATGTTCATGTTCCTGCTGCAGTTCCTCGGCCAGCGGGAGTGATCGCGGACGGAGGACGCCCCTCGGGGGTGTCTGCGGGGGCCGGCCTTCGGGTCGGCCCCTTTGCGTTTCCGCAGGCATGGGGGGAGGTCGGGACGGCGGTCTTTCCGCGACTGCGCACCGGGCCCGGGGGCGGTCCCGGGCCTCGGCGGTGCAGGGGGGCCTTCTGCCCCCCGTCGCCTCCGGCGACTCCCCCCGAGGATATTTGAGGAAAGATGAAAGGGGAGGCGGGGCGACCCGCTGTCGGGGCGGGCGTGTCGGGCCATCCACCTGGGGATGTGCGGTCCCTGGCGGCGCTGCCGATCACCGGGGCGATCAGCGGGCGGGGGGACGGGCATCGGCGGGGGCGTGGGCGAGGATGCGCTCGCACAGGGCGGCGCGGCGCAGGGGTTTGGTGAGGTATTCGTCGAGGCCGGCCGCAAGGATGTCCTCGCCGTCGCCCTCCATCGCATGGGCGGTGAGCGCGACGATCGGCACCCGCCGGCCGCTGCCTTCCTCCAATGCGCGGATGGCGAGGCTGGCCTCGCGGCCGTCCATCCCGGGCATCGAGATGTCCATGAAGATCAGGTCGGGGCGAAAGCTGCGGAACATCGCCACCGCCTCCTCGCCGTCGCTGGCAAAGGCGAGGTCGATGTCCAGATCCTTGACCATCTTTGCCAGCACGAGCTGGTTGGTGCGGTTGTCCTCGGCCGACAGCACCCGCATCGCCCGCAGGGTCGAGGGCGTCGTTGCCGGTACGGGGTCAGGGGCGGCGGCCGGCGGCTCGGGCACCACGCAGAGCCCGGCCAGCCGCCGCATCAGGTCGCGCCGCAACACCGGCTTCTGAAGCACCGTGACCGACAGCGCCGCGGCATCGGCCACGCGGATGCGCGCCGGGTTGGACGACAACAGCAGGATCGGGCCGTCCCAGCCGCGGTCGCGCAGCGCCTCGGCCAGCTCGATGCCGTCCATCGCCGGCATCTCGTGGTCGGTCACCACCACATCGGCCGGGCAGCCGCGGTCGAGCAGGCGCAGCGCCTCGGGCCCGCCATGGCAGGGGGTCACCCCGATCCCCTGCGCGGTGAGCTGGCGTTCGAGGATGGTGCGGTTGATGAGCTGGTCGTCCACGACCAGCGCGTGGCGGAGCGTGCAGGCGCGGGCGGGGGCGTCGCCCAGATCCTCGGCCGCGGCGAGGCGCAGCCGGAAGCCGAAGCAGGAGCCGCGGTCGGGCTCGCTCTCGACCCAGACGTCGCCGCCCATCAGCGCGATCAGCTGTCGGGTGATGGCGAGGCCGAGGCCCGTGCCCTCGAACTTGCGGTTGGGGGCGCTGTCGACCTGGTTGAACTCGCCGAACACATGTTCGAGGTGCTCGGCGGCGATGCCGATCCCGGTGTCCTCGACCGTGACATGGAGGTCCCATTCGTCGCCGCCGGCCTCCATCCCGACGACACGGACCATCACATGCCCGGCCTGGGTGAACTTGACCGCGTTGCCGACGAGGTTGGTCAGCACCTGTCGGATGCGGCCGGGGTCGGCGACATAGCGGGTGGGCAGGAACAGGTCGAAGTCGAGCAGCAGCGTCAGCCCGCGTTCGCGCGCGCCGGGCTGCACCAGCATCAGCACCTCGTGGATCGTGCGCTCGAGGTCGAAGGGCTCGGGGCAGAGCGCGAGGCGATGCGCCTCGATCTTGGAATAGTCGAGGATGTCGTTGATGATGCCCAGAAGCGCCTCGCCCGAGGAGCGGATGGTCTCGGCATAGAGGCGCTGGTCCTCGGTCAGTTCGGTGTCGCACAGGAGCTCGGCCATGCCGACGACGCCGTTCATCGGCGTCCGGATCTCGTGGCTCATGTTGGCCAGGAAGGCGGATTTGGCGCGGCTGGCGGCCTCGGCCCGCTCGCGCTCGCGCTTGAGGCGGGCCTCGTACTCGATCGTCTCGGTGATGTTGAGCGCGAGGCTGACGCGGTCTCCGTCGCGGGCGCGCCGGTCGATCAGACGGATCCAGGCGCCGTTGGCCAGCCGCAGGTGCATCGGCGGGGCGCGGGGCGCGTCCCAGCGGGCCAGCATGCGGGCGATCCAGTCGTCCGGCGTCTCGTCCTCGAGGTCGATGAGGCGGTGGGCGGTGCAGATCTCCAGGATGCGCGCGTACGGGATGCCGCGGGACACCTCGGGTTGTGCGCGGAACACCCGCAGCCAGGCCCGGTTCGCCCCCAGCAGCCGGCGGTCGCGGTCGAACACGGCGAAACCGTCGCGAATCGCCTCGATGGAGTCCCACAGCCGGCGTTCGGCCATCACGGCCGTGGTATGGGCCGTCGCGAGGTCGGAGAGGACCTGGTTGTGCAGGTCCCGAAACGACTCGGCCTCGGTCAGGGCGCTGGAGACAGCCTCGCGCTGGGCGATGACCTGATCGGCCAGCGAGCGCGCATGGAGCTCCATCTTCTGGTGTGCGGTGATGAGCGCCCGGGTCTTGTATTCCAGCCGCCGTTCGGCAGCCAGCCGCGCACGCCGTTCCCGCGCCAGTCGCTCTGCCCAGTCCATGCCCGCCTCCGCCCGCCGCGCTCCGCCCCCGGACACTGGCCGCTCGGGGAGTGGGCCCGCCGCGGTGCCGCGTCTGCCCCCCTCAGATCGCGTTGCCCGGCATGTCCCAGATGGCCGTGAGCGAGCGCTCGGCGATCCGCAGGAGCCGGGCCCAGGTGGCGGCGAAGGCGACCATGTCGTTGCGGCCGGCGCAGGCGTCGACATCGCCGGCCACGCGCGCCAGCGTGGTCATCCCCACCGCCTCGGCCAGTCGCGACAGCCGGCGCGCGCTGCGACAGAGCTCGCGGGTGTCGCCCCCGACATACTGTTCCTCCATCTCGGCCAGGAGCATGGCCATGTGTTCCATGGTGTTGCTGACCATGGTCTCGGCGCCCCGGTCGCCCAGCTCCGTCACCAGTTTCACCAGACGCACGGCGTCGAGCCGGACCCCCTCTTCATGATCGAGTGCCACCAGATGGCCCATCGCCGCGTCCTCCGTCTCCTGCACGCATGGGCTGAAACTGCTGCAAAGGCCTCAAGAAATGGTTTCCACGGCGACCGGGGCGCGGAACAATCCGCTCGAATTCCGCCGCGATCCGCGCTAACGCTCCGCAAAAGCAGAACAGGCCGACCGTCATGCAGCACGCCCGCCCCCTGCCCAGCTATCTTGTGACCCGCTATCGCGGCTGGCGCGCCACGCGCTTTGCCGAGAACAAGGCGTGGTTCCGCCACCTCGCAGAGGACGGGCAGCACCCGCGCGCCATGGTGATCTCCTGCTGCGACAGCCGGGTCAGCCCGCCCGAGATCTTCGGTGCCGACCCGGGCGAGTTCTTCATCCACCGCAACATCGCCTCGATCGTGCCGCCGCACGACCCCACGGGCCAGCACCACTGCACCCCCGCGGCCGTCGAATACGCGGTCGAGGTGCTGCACGTCGCGCATCTGGTGGTGATCGCGCATTCGGGTTGCGGCGGGGTGAAGGGCTGCCACGACATGTGCGCGGGCAAGGCGCCGGCGCTGGAGGGGCCCGAGAGCATGGTGGGACGCTGGCTCGACTTCCTGCGCCCGAGCTACGACCGCACCTCCCATGTCGCCGACACCGCCGAGCGGCTGGCCGAGATGGAGCGCCGCGGCGTGGTGGTCTCGCTGGAGAACCTGATGAGCTTTCCCTTCATCCGCGCCGCGGTCGAGGCCGAGCGGCTGACCCTGCACGGGCTCTGGACCGACATCGCCAGCGGCGCGCTGGAGCAATACGATCCCGCCGGCGACACCTTCGTCGCGCTCTGAGGCGATGATCCGCTTGCGCCGCGCTGCGGCATGGCGTTAGTCGCGCGAAGCGGTGACGGGGGCGGACGATGGCGGACATCCTGGCGCTGGCGGGGCAGAACCTGATCTCGCCGATGATCCTGTGCTTCGCGCTGGGTGTGGCGGCGGCGCTGGCGCGGTCGGACCTCAGCTTTCCCGAGGCGGTGGCCAAGGGAATGTCGCTCTATCTGCTCTTTGCCATCGGCTTCAAGGGCGGGGTCAGCGTGTCCGACTACGGGGTGGACGCGACGCTGGGGCTGGCGCTTCTGGCCGGGGTGGGGCTGTCCATGGCGCTGCCCTTTGCGGCCTTCGGGCTCCTGCGGGTGATGACGCGGCTGTCGGTCACCGATGCCGCGGCGGTGGCGGCGCATTACGGCTCCATCTCCATCGTCACCTTCGTGGCGGCGAGTGCCGCGCTGACGGCGCAAGGGATCGCGCATGAGGGCTTCATGGTCGCCGTGGCCGCGGCGATGGAGGCGCCGGCGATCCTGGCGGCGCTGTGGCTGGTGGCGCGGACGGGCGGGTCGGGCCGGATGGAGCCGGGGCTGATGCGCGAGATCCTGCTGAACGGGTCCATCGTGCTGCTGGTGGGCAGCTTTCTCATCGGCTGGATCACCGGCGAGGACGGCCGCGCCGAGATCTCGGCCTTCATCGACGCGCCGTTCCGGGGGGTGCTGTGCCTGTTCCTGCTCGACATGGGGCTGGTGGCGGGGCGGGGCCTGCGCGCCTCGCGCGGGGTGATCGCGCCGGGGGTGGTGGCCTTCGGGGTGCTGATGCCGGTGGTGGGCAGCCTCGCGGGGCTCGCGGCCGGGCTGGCGGTGGGGCTGTCGGTGGGGGGCGTGGCGCTGATGATGGTGCTGGCGGCCTCGGCCTCCTACATCGCGGTGCCGGCGGCGATGCGGGTGGCATTGCCCGAGGCGAACCCGGCGGTCTATCTGACGCTTGCGCTGGGCATCACCTTTCCCTTCAACCTGACGCTGGGGATTCCGCTGTATCTGGCGGTGGCGCAATCGGTGGGTGGCGTCGGAACGGGAGGGTAGGGCGATGCAGGTGCATCCTGCGAAACGGGTGGAGATCATCATCGAGGCGGTGATGGAGTCGCGCCTGACCGAGGCGCTGGCGGCGGCGGGGGTCAGCGGCTTCACGGTGATGCCGGTGCACGGCGGCTCGGGCCGGTCGGGGCCATGGTCGCGCGAGGGGCAGGTCGGCCGCGCCGGGGGGATGGTGGCGGTGGTCTGCCTGATCCGGCCCGAGCGGCTGGAGGCGCTGCTGGAAGCCACCTATGCGGTGGTGGACCGCCATATCGGCGTGATCTGCGTGACCGACGCCCAGGTCCTGCGGGCCGAGCGGTTCTGACCGGGCCGGCGCTGTCGGCGAGGCAGCGTGCCCCCCGGTTTGCGGTGCCCGGTCCCGCTGCGCGGCCGGCGCCTCGGTCTGACGGTCGAGGTCGTCCCCGGCGCCGACCCTGCGGCGATGCCGGGGCCCCGGGCGCAGCGGGCCGGCCGGCGACGGTGACGTCGCCGCCGGCCTCGGCCGCGGCCTCCGCGATCCGGCCCAGGGCGAGGCGGATCGGGTGGCTGCGGGGGTCAGCCGGCGGGGTCGGCGACCACCTCCTGGCGCTGGCTGCCCAGCCCCTCGATTCCCAGCTCGACCACGTCGCCGGGGCGCAGATAGCGCGGCGGCTTCCGGCCCATGCCCACTCCCGGCGGCGTGCCGGTGGAGATGACGTCGCCCGGATGCAGCGTCATGAACTGCGACAGGTAGCTGACCAGATGCGCCACCCCGTAGACCATGGTGCGGGTCGAGCCGTCCTGCATGGTCTCGCCGTTCAGCTTCAGCCACATCGACAGGTCCTGCGGGTCGGCCACGGCGTCGCGGGTCACCAGCCAGGGCCCGAGCTGGCCGAAGTTGTCGCAGCTCTTGCCCTTGGTCCACTGGCCCGCGCGCTCGGCCTGAAAGGCGCGCTCGCTGACGTCGTTGGCCACGGCGAAGCCGGCGACATGGGCCATCGCCTCGGCCTCGGTCACGTATTTGGCGCGGGTGCCGATGACGACGGCCAGTTCGACCTCCCAGTCGGTCTTTTCCGAGCCGCGGGGAATCACGATGGGGTCGTTCGGCCCGCAGATGGCCGAGGTCGCCTTCATGAAGATCACCGGCTCGGGCGGGACGTCCATGCCCGACTCCGCCGCGTGGTCGGCATAGTTGAGGCCGATGCAGATGAACTTGCCGGTGCCGCCGACGCAGGGCCCGAGCCGGGTGCCGGCCGGCAGCTCGGGCAGGGTGGCGGGATCGGTGGCGCGGATCGCGGCCAGCCCCGCGTCGGACAGCACCGCCCCGGCGATGTCGGGAACGACGCCCGACAGGTCGCGGATGCGGCCGGCATCGTCCAGCAGTCCGGGTTTCTCGGCTCCGGCCTCGCCCCAGCGCAACAGTCTCATGGTTCGGTTCCTTTCACGTGTTGGCCCAGCGGCCGTCTATCGCATGGCGCCGGTCGGCGACAGAGCCGCTTTCGTCCGGGGCGCGCCACCTCCCGGGCGGGCGCCGGCACGGGCATCCGCGGGCGGCTCAGCCCGACAGGCGCGGATAGTCGCTGACGAGGAGGCGCCAGGGGGCGCTGTCCTCCTCGACGGTGGCGAAGCGGGGCAGCGGCGGGTCGAAGACATTGTCGGTCTCGTCGTCGTTGACGGTGCTGACCTCGCCGATCAGACAGTCCGCGCCCTCGGCCCGAAAGGCATGCCAGTCGCCTGGCATCAGCGTCACGCTCTCGCCCGGGGCGAGCCGCAGCGTCCCGCCGGCGGGCAGGGTGCGGGCCACCCCGTCGCACAGCACCGTCACCGGTGCGGCGGTGTCGCGGCTGCCGTCGGGGGCCGAGGCGAAGAGCTCCATCGCCAGCGTCCCGCCGCCACGGTTGATGATGTCCTCGGTCTTGAGGTCGTGGCGGTGCATGGGGCTGAGCTGGCCCAGCCGGCAGACGAGCAGCTTTTCGGCATAGAGCATGCCGCGCCCGGCCCGCAGGTCCTCCGGCCGGCCGTTGCGCAGGGTCACGAGGGTCAGGCCCAGCCGGGCAAAGTCGCCGCCGCCATAGTCGGTGACGTCCCAGCCCAGCCGCCGCGCCCGGATCCCGGCATTCGCGGGGGCCGCCAGCGCCTCGGGCGCGAGCTGGCAGAAGGGCGGGAGGCTGTGGCCGAAGCTGTGGATGAAGGCCTCGGCGGCCCGCAGGATGGCGTTGATCTCGGAGCGTCGCATCGGGCCTCCCGCGCTGGTCCGCGCCGAGCGTCGCATGTCCCGGCGCCGGGGGCCAGCGTGCCGGGGTGCGGGGCGCGCAGCTCCGGCTTGACAGGCGGGAAGTCCGCTCCCTAGCCTTCGCGGGTGCCGACGCCCCGGGCGACCGGACTGCCCCCGGGCGGGCCGCCGGAAGGGCGCAGTGCGGCGTGAAGGGGATCGGTCATGGCAAGTGCGCTCGCCGGGGACACGCCGGCGCAGGTGGGTCCCTACCGGATCGGCGCGGTGCTGGGCCGGGGGGCGACGAGCATCGTCTACCGGGCGCGCCACGACGACCCGCCCGCCCATGACGCCGCGATCAAGCTGCTGCAGATCGACAGCCTGGCCGAGAGCGAGCGCGACTGGGCCCTCGCCCGGTTCCGGCGCGAGGCCGAGCTGTGCCGGCGGATGGACCACCCCAATGTGGTGCGGGTCCACGCCGCCGGGCACCACGGCATCTATCCGTTCATCGCCATGGACCTGCTGGAGGGGGCGCCGCTGTCGGACCTGCTGCGCGGCCCCCGCCTGCCGCCCCGGCGCGCGCTGCACATCGCGCTGCAACTCCTCGACGCGCTGGGCCACGCCCATGCCTTCGGCATCGTCCACCGCGACGTCAAGCCGTCCAACATGATCCTGGGGCCCGGGGACCGGCTGACGCTGGTGGATTTCGGCATCGCCCATGGCCGGGACTCCGACCTCACGCTGGTCGGCGACATGCTGGGAACGCCGGCCTGGATGGCGCCGGAACAGATCTCGGGCGAGCCGGTGGACCATCGCGCCGACCTCTTCGCCGCGGGCATCGTCGTCTATGCCCTGCTGACCCGGCAGCGCGCTTTCAGCGGCACGGTGGCCGGGGTGATGCAGGCGATCCTGCACCAGCCCGCGCCGCCGGTGAGCCAGCACGACCCGACCCTGCCCGCGGCGCTGGACTCGACCCTGGCACGGGCGCTGGCCAAGAACCCGGCGAGGCGCTTCGCCACGGCCGCCGACTTTGCCGCCGCCCTGCGCGCGCTGCTGCCCGCGCTGCCCGAGACCGCCGCGCCCGGGCCCGCCGCCGCCGCGCCGGTGCACCCGGTGCGGGACCAGACGCTGTGGCCCTCGCTGGGGCCGCGGCTGGCGCGCGCCCATGACGACGCCCTGCGCGGCCGGCTGACCGAGGCCGAGGTCGTCTGGCTGGAACGCAGCGAGGCCGAGTGGACCGGGGCGAACCCGTCGCTGCGCCGCTCGCTCGAGGCGCAGGCCGCGCAGTGGCCGGCCGCCATCGCCCGGCTTGCCGAGACGATCCTCACCGCGGCCCCGCTGCCCGAGGCGCAGACGCCGCCGCGCCCCGACTGGATGCTCCTCGTGCGGCTGGCGGTGGTCAGCCTGAAGCTGATGGAGCGGATGGGCCAGCAGGAGCTCGCCCGCGCCCACCGCGAGCAGCTTGCCGAGGACCTGTCCGAGACCTTCCTCGTGCATCTCGACCGGGTCGGCCAGACCCTCGCGCGCTCCGAGTCGCCGGATCTGGAGCGGCTGTCGATGGGGCTGTTCCGGCTGGACGTGCTGGAGCTGGCGCTCGACGCGCTGGAGGTCGCGCATGAGGTCCGGCTGGCGCAGAAGGTGCGTGCGATGGTGGCGATCCAGGCGATGCGCCGGGTCAACGAGGCGGTGACCGCCTGCACGCGGCAGGGCGACGCCATCGCCCGCTTCGACGTGGCGCTGATCATGGCCGAGCTCGAGGCGCTGATCTCCATCGCCGGCCGGCTGACCGATGCAGGCGGCCCGCCGCTGGGCCGGCATCTGGGCGGCATCGCCGCCGAGGTGGTGGGCGGCTTCATCGCCGGCGCCGGCGATCTGGCGCGGCTGACCGCGGACGAGCTGCGCGCGCCCGGGGCGACGGCCGACCTCCCGGTCTTCGCGGCCAAGCTGCGTCAGCTGGGCGCGCTCTATCGCTTCGCCCGCTGGCTGCCGGGGCAGCAGCACCGCGCCGCGGTGGGCCGGCTGGCGGAAACCATGCGCGACGAGGTCGCCACCCTGGCCCGCGGGCTGATGCAGCCGCCGGGGCAGGACGCCGCGCTGTCGGCCGTCCACGACCTCGCCGCGACGCTGGGCTGGCACGGGCTCTGCGCCGAGATCCTCCGCCATCTGCAGGAGCGCGCGCTGTCGGACAGCCCCGCGGCGCCGTCGGACCCCTAGCCATGGCCTCGCCGACCGGCGGCGCAATTCCCGGTTGGAGGGGGCGGGCGAAGTTGCTACCCTCGCGCGCAACCGCAGCACGCAGGCGGGCCGTCGGGCCGGCGTGGGGGGCGCATCGTCGGGGAACGGGGCGGATTGGCGCATGACCGAGGGGCTGACGCTGGTTCTGCGCAACCGGCTGGAGGATGTCGGAGCGATGACGCAGGCCGTGGAGGCCTTCCTCGCGGCGCAGGGCCTAGACCCCGGCCCGGCGGCGCAGGTGGCCCTCGCGCTCGACGAGCTGGCCACCAACGCGATCAGCTACGGCTTCGAACCGGGGGTCGAGGTCGAGGCCGCGGTGCACGTCACCCTCGGGCTGAACGGCTGGCCCGACGGGCCGGGCGGGGCGCGGGCCGTCTGGGCCGTGATCGAGGACCGCGGGCGCCCGTTCGACCCGCTCTCGGTGCCCGAGCCCGACACCACGGCCGGCCTCGAGGCGCGCAGCATCGGCGGTCTCGGCGTGCATCTGGTCCGACAGGTGATGGACGAGATTGCCTATGAGCGCGCCGACGGGCGCAATCGCATCCGGCTGTGCAAGCGGCTGTAGCGCAGCGCGGAAACCACGGCGGTCCGGGACCGGGCCGCGGGACAGGAACGGAAAGGCGGACGAGCGTGTCGGAAAACCTGAACTTCACCTGCGACCGGGAGGGCTCCATCGCCGTGCTGGGCGTGCACGGGCGCATCGACAGTTCCACCTCGGCCCGCTTCGAACAGGAGCTGGACAAGGTGCTCGCGGAGCCGGTCGAGGCGCTGGTGATCGACCTCTCCGCCATGCCCTACATGAGCAGCGCCGGCCTGCGGGTGCTCCTGGTGACGGGGCGCAGGTGCAAGGCCGAGAGCCGGCGCCTGGTGCTCTGCGGCCTCGTGCCGAGCGTGCGCGAGGTCTTCCACATGAGCGGCTTCTCCGCGATCTTCGACATCGCCGACAGCCGCGCCGACGCCACCGCCCGGCTGGCCGGCTGACCCCGCGCCGGGGCCCGGATCAGGACGGCGCAAGGGACTGCCCCCCGGACCGGGCTACCGTCCCGCCGCGACAGAGGGCACCGCCCCCCTTCCTTCATCTTTCGAAAAATATCCTCGGGGGGAGGCGTGCGCAGCACGCCGTGGGGGGCAGACAGCCCCCCTGCGACGCCCGGCCCGGGAACGCCCCTGCGTCGCGGGCGCCCGCGGACCCTGCCCTCAGCCCGCCGCCCCGGGCGAGGGCACCAGCCGGCGATAGGCCTCCGGGTCGGTTGCGCCCTCGGTCACCAGCACCACCGCCCGCGACTGCGCCGTCAGGCCCAGCGCCCGCCGCAGCGCCGGCTCGGCGCAGACGCCGAGCAGGGCCCCCATCGCCGCGGCCCCCGATTCGCCAGCGGTGATGGCCGGGGCATCCTCGGGCCCCGCCAGCCGGCGCATCGCCGCCACCGCCAGCGCATCGTCGATCGCCAGCGCATGGGCGAGCCGGGCCTGCAGCACCGGCCAGGCCGTGGTCGAGGGCGTCTCGCAGGCGAGGCACAGCATCAGCGTCGCGGGCGTGTCGCCGGCAAGTTCGGGCGCCGGGCACATCGCCCCCGCCGCCAGGCTGTCCACCAGCGAGGACGCGACGCGGGGCTGGACGCTCACCACCGCGGGCGCGGCGGCGCCCAGCCGGGCGTCGAAGGCCGCCAGCAGCCCGGCCACCAGCCCGCCGACCCCGGCCGGCACGAAGACATGGGTGGGCCGCTCCGCCTCGGCCGGCAGCGCGGCGAGGATCTCGTCGGCGATCACGCCATAGGCGTTCTGGATCGCCATCGGGACGGCGGCGACGGCGCCATGCCCGGTGTCGGTCATCTCCAGCACGCCCGGCGCCCGCGCGGCCTCGGCCGCGGCCGCCATGGCCCGGTCGTAGCCCCCCGCCACCGCCACCGTCTCGGCCCCGAAGCCGCGGATCGCCGCCACCCGGCCGGCACTGACCGTCCGGGGCAGGAAGATCGTGGCCGCGATCCCCGCCCGCCGGGCGCCCCAGGCGACGGCACGCCCGAAATTCCCGTCCGAGGCGCAGACCACCCGCGCCGGCGGCGCCGCGCCGCTGGCGGCCAGATGGGCAAAGGCCCCCATCGCGCCCACCGGCTTGAAGCTCGACAGCCCCTCGGCCGCGAGGCGGGACCCCTCGTCCTTGACCAGCACCGCCCCGAGGCCGAGGGCCCGCGCCAGACCGGGGCGCCGATGCAGCGGGGTGGGGCGATAGTCGGGGTCCGCCCGCACCGCCGCGCGCAGCGCATCGGCGGCCGCATCGGCACCCGGTCCCGTCCAGGGGAGAGCGCTGCGTCCGGTATTCGCCCGGTGCCGGATGCCGTCAGCCACGCTCTCGACCTCCCCTCGCCGCCGCCCCTCCGGGCCCGGGCGCCCATGGACGCGCCCCGCCTGCCGCTCTCCGACATCTGGCGCGGATAGCATGAAAAATATACTCGCGGCCTGCAGAATTCGGACATAGGGTCACAGGCATTACCCACTCTGGCGGAAGGGGCGACCGAGGTGTCATCGGATCAGCACAAACGCCCGATCCTGCGGCGCCGCAGCCGTGCGGCCGGGCCGCGGCCGGGTTGTCCGCGGGCGGAGGCCCCATGCTGAGGCGGCTCTGGGGGCCGGCGGCGCAGGTCTCGGCCGTCATCGCGCTGGGCCTCGTGCTGGGCTTCGGGGCCGCGGCGGGGCTGACGCTGGCCAAGTTCTCCGAGGCGCTCTCGGACGCGGTGGAGGCGCGCTATGCAATCCACGCCGCCGACCTGCGCGCCACCATCGAGACCGGCATCAACCTCGGGCTCGACCTCGAGGAGATCGGCGACAATGTCGAGCTGGTGGTCCGCAACCGCCTCGCGCTGGACGAGGGAATCGCCGCCATCCTGGTCACGGCCGCCGATGGCGCGCAGGTCTTCGCCATGGACCGCGCCGCCGCCGGCCTCGCGCCCGGGCCGCCGGAGGCCGAGCTCTCGCGCCGCAGCCTGGGCGTCGAGAACAGCTTTGGCGCGATCGTGGGCGAGGTGACCGTGGTCTTCGCCTCCGGCGTGAACGAGGCCACGCTGCGCGACGCGGCGGCGACGCTGCTGCGCGACCTCGCGTCGCTGGTGGCGCTGTCGGTGGGCGTGGCGACGCTGGGCTGCCTGCTGGCGCTGGCGCCGCTGCCGGCGGCGGCGGGGCGGGCGGCGGCGATCCTTCAGGGCGCCGCCTCCGACGACGCACCGGAGACGGCGCGGGCGGACGACGACCTCGAGGCCGCAGCCGCGGCCGCCGCCCGCGCCAGCCGCGAGGCGCTGGCCGAGATCGCGCGGATCGAGGCCGCGCTGGCGGCGGATGCCAGGGGGCGGGGCGCGTGATGGACCGGATCGGCCGCAGGATCTTTCGCCGAATCGTGCTGGTCGCGGTGGTGGTGATGGTGGTCGGCATCGGTCTGTTCGGGCTGCGGGCCATCACCCTCCTCAGCGTCAAGGTCGGCCCCGAGCTGGAGGCCAACGCCGCCGTCATCGGCGAGCGGGTCCGCAGCCGGATCGAGGCCGCCGTGGCCATGGGCATCCCGCTCGAATCGCTGGTGGGGGTGGAGGCCTATCTGGCCAGCGCGCGCGACGTGGGGCCGGGCGTGTCGGGCCTCGTGCTGCGGGCGGCCGACGGCAGCGTGCTGCACGCCGATGGCGCGACGGCGGGCTCCGGGGCGCCCTCCCGCCCGGCGGCGCCCGGGGCAGAGGGATTGGCGGACCGCCTCGGTGATCTCCTGGGCCGGGCCGATGCGCTGTTGCCCGACGCCGGCGCCATGCCGGCCGCGCTGGTGCTGCCGATCCGCCATGACGGCACCGAGATCGGGACGCTGGAGGTCGTGCTCGACCGGCTCTACATGGCGCGGCAGCTGCGCGAGGTGGCGCTGGACATCGTGGTGCTGGCCGGGGTGGCGGTGCTGCTGGCGGTGGAACTCCTGATCATCGTGACCTCGCGCACGCTGCGCGGGCCCCTGGGGCAGTTCGGGCGCATCGCCGGGCGCCTTAGCGGGCGCGACTTCACCGCCACCGCCGCGCCGGCGGGGCCCGGCGCCGTGGTGAGCCTGATCGCCGCGGCGAATGCGCTGGCGGCGCGGGTGGATGCCGCCGCCCGGGCGCTGCGCGAGCGCATCGCGCGCGAGGCCGCCGCGGCCGATGCCGGCGCCCGGCGGCTGACCCAGGCCGGCCTCCGCCGGGCCGAGGAGGGGTTCGCCCGGGTCGGCCGCTTCGCCTCGGACGGGATGGGCCGGCTCGCCGCCACCGACCTGATCGGCGTGCGCGGCGCGGCCTTTCTCTTCGTCTTCGCCGAGGAGCTGACGCGGCCCTTCATGCCGCTCTTCATCCGCGGCCTTGCCGGCGAGGTCGAGGGGGCCGACAGCGCCCTCCTGATCGCCGTGCCGATCTCGGCCTTCATGCTGGGCCTCGCCATCGCCGGCCCGCTGGCGGCGAGCTTTTCCGACCGGGTGGGGCGGCGGCGCTCGTTCATGCTGGGGGCGGTCCTGTCCACCGGCGGGCTGGTCTGGGCGGCCATGGCCGGCTCGCTGGAGGAGCTGGTGGCGGCGCGCGCGCTGTCGGGGCTGGGCTATGCGCTGACCTTCGTGGCCTGTCAGGGCTATGTCATCGACAAGACCGACGCGCGCAGCCGCACCGCGGGCATGTCGGTGTTCGTCGGCGGGATCATGGCGGCCGACATCTGCGGCCCGGCCATCGGCGGCATCCTCGCCGACCAGATCGGCTATCGGCCGACGCTGTTCGTGGCCGCCGGCATCGCCGCCCTCGCCGCGCTGGCCGCCATCGCGCTCCTGGACGACGAGACCCGGCACGGCCCCGGCGCGGGCCATGGCCTCGGGTTCCGGGTCGCCGGGGCCTGCCTTGCCAACCCGCGCTTCATGGCCGTCGTGGTGCTGGCGGCGATCCCGGCCAAGCTGATCCTGACCGGCTTCCTGTTCTTCCTGATGCCGCTCCTGATGGTGGAGATCGGCGCCACCGAGGCCGAGATCGGCCGCGTGGCCATGCTCTACGGCATCGCCGCGCTGCTCCTGATGCCGGTCTTTGCCGGGCTGACCGACCGTTATCGCGGGCATGGCTTCATGGTGGGGGTGGGCGCGCTGCTGGTCGGCTGGGCGCTGGTGCCGCTCCTGTTCGGCCCGTCGGTCACGCTGATCGCGGTGGCGGTGCTGGCGCTGGGCGTCGGGCAGGCCATGAGCATCCCGGCGCAGGCGGTGCTGATCACGCTGGTCTCGGGCCCGCAGATGGAGGCGCATGGCCCCGGCCCGGTGCTGGCGGTCTATCGGCTGGCAGAGCGGCTCGGCTCGGTGCTGGGTCCGCTCGTCGCGGCGCAGCTCGTGCAGGGGTACGGGCTGGCGCAGACCGGGGCGATGTTCGGCTTTCTCGCCATCGCCGTCGGCACCCTGTTCTCGGCCCTGTTCCTGACCATCGGGCTCCTGCCCGAGGATGACGGCCGCCGCCGCGCGGTCTCCCATGAAAGCGACGTGCTGCCATGACCCTGCGCCTTCCCCTCGCCCTCGCGGCCCTGCTGTCCGCCCCGGTCGCCACCGCCGGCACCATCTGCGACCGGCCCCATGTGGATGGCGCGCCGCATCTGGTGATGATGCTCTGGCGTGGCCCCACCGAGGTCGAGCGCGGGTTTCTCGGCCATGTCGAGGCGCGGGGGATGGAGGTGAACGTCACCTGCCTGTCGGCCGAGAGCAGCGGCGCCAACATCCCGGGCATGGTCGCCCGCGCCCGCGAGCTGGCGCCCGACCTGATCTATACCTGGGGCACCGGGGTGACGCTGGCGACGGTGGGCCGGGCCGACCGGGTGGACCCGGCGCAGCACATCACCGACATCCCCGTCGTCTTCACCATGGTCGCCTATCCGGTCGAATCCGGCATCGTGCCCTCGTTCGAGGATACGGGGCGCAACGTCACCGGCGCCACCCATACCGTGCCCCTGCTGGCACAGATCCGGGCGATGCGGGCCTATCGGCCGGTCTCGTCCATCGGGGTCATCTTCAACCCGCTGGAGGTCAACTCGGTCATCAACGTGCAGCAGCTGACCGAGACGGCCGAGGCCGAGGGGATCGAGGTCATCGCTCTGCCGGTGCTGCTGGATGCCGCCGGGCGGCCCGATCCGGCCAGCCTCCCGCTGCTGGTGGCGCGGCTGGCGGCGCGGCAGCCGCAGTTCCTGTTCATCGGCCCCGACAGCTTCATCGGCCAGCACCGCGAGGCGGTGATCGGCGCGGCGCTGGCGGCGGGGCTGCCGGCCTTTACCGGCACCGAGCTGGAGATCGCCGAGGGCAGCGCCATGCTCGGGCTCGTGACATCGTACTACAACCTCGGGCGATACATGGGCTCGCTGGTGGAACAGGTCCTGTTCGAGGGGGTTGCGCCGCGCGATGTCCCCGTGCGAACCCTCAGCCGCTTCACCTTCATGGTGCGCCTGCCGGTGGCGCAGCGGCTGGGCCTCTATCCGCCGCTGGAGGTGCTGGACTTCGCGCAGATCCTGCTGGAACCGCCGCCATGAGCCGGCCGACGGCTCCCCTTGCCCGCGACCTGCCGCTGACGGAACGGCGGCTGCGGCCCGACGACCTCGCCCGCGTGATCGCGCTGCACGAGGCGGCGCATCGGGCGGCGCCGGTGCCGGGGCTGTTCGTGCGCGAGACGGATGCCTTCTTCGCGGCGCATCTGGGGGCCGAGGGCGCGATCCTGGGCCTCGAGACCCCGGACGGGACGCTGGCCTGTTACTGCGTTCTGGGCCTGCCGGCGGCGGGGTCGGCCGAGAACTTCGGCCATGCGCTGGGGCTGACGGAGGCCGAGCTGGCGCGGGTCTGCCACCTCGACGGCACCGCGGTGCTGCCCGAATGGCGCGGGCGCGGGCTGCAACGGCGCATGACCCGGCGGCGGCTGTTGCTGGCACGCGCGGCGGGGCGCGACATCGCGCTGTCCACCGCGGCGCCGGGCAATGTCTGGTCGCTTGCCAACCTCACGGCCGAGGGCCTGCGGGTCGTCGCGCTGGTGGAGAAGTACGACGCCCTTCGGCTGATGCTGCGCGCCGATGCCCGCACGCCGGGGCCGCCCCCGCCGCGCTCCCGGGCGGTGCCGCTGGACGGCAGCGCCGCCGAGCACCGCGCGCTGCTGGCCGAGGGCTGGCAGGGCGTCGCGGTGGCGCGGACGCCGGGCGCGCCTGCGCTGATCTATCACCCCCCCGACGCCGACGGCGGACCCGGACCATGAGCCTGCGCGGACGCATCACCCTCATCATCACCACCTGTTTCGTCGCCCTCGCGGCGGTGCTGCTGGTTGACGGCCGCAGCCGCGAGCTCGCTGCCGAGCAGCGGCTGGAGGAGACGCAGCTCCTGATGCTCCGGGCCTCCTGGGCGGGCCTCCTGCAGGCCGAACGCCAGCGCCTGCTCGGCCATCTGGAGAGCTTTCGCCGCACCCCCGGCGCGGTCGCCAGCTTTTCCGCCGGCGACCGGCCGGGCATGGACCGCGCCACGGTGGCGATCCGCAGCGACCTGCGCACCACCCATGTGCAGGCGCTCCGCCTCGACGGCACCGCCGTCTATGACAGCCGCGGCGAGGATCGCAGCGCCCCCCTCCTGACCCCGGCCCAGGTGACGCGGGTGGCCGAGCGGACCGAGCCCGTCGCCGGGCTGATCGCGGCGCCGGACGGGACGCTGTCGCATGCGCTGGCGGCGCCGATCCTCGCCACCTCGGGGGTGGTGGGGGTGGCGGTGCTGTGGGGCGACGCGGCACGGGTGCTGGCCGAGCTGTCCGAGGCGATCGGCATGCAGACCATGATCCTCGCCCCCGACGGCAGCGTCCGCGCCGAGGCCGACGCCCGCGAGCCGCTGCCGACCGCCCGGGCGCTGGCCGCGCCGCTGGCCGCCGACCGGGTGGCGCTCCTGCGCGACGGCCCCCGCACGCTGCGCGTCGCGACCGTCAGCCAGGCCGGGATCTTCGGCGCCCCGGCAGGCCGGCTCGTCGCGCTGGAGGATGTCAGCGCCGAGATGGCCCGCCGCAACCAGCTCTGGGCGATCTCCTACACCGCGCTGGCCTCGGCGATGGTGCTGTTCTTCGCCTTCGTCAACTGGTCGCTGCGCACCGCCTTCCGCCCGCTCGACGCGGTGATCCAGTCGCTCGACGGGCTGTCGGCGGGGCGGACGGACGTGCAGGTCACCGTGCCGCCCCGCAACGACGAGATCGGCCGCCTGGCCGGCACCTTCGAATCCTTCCGCAAGGGGATGGAGGCGCGCAGCCGCCTCGAACGCCTCACCCGCGAGCTCGACGTCGCCGCCCGCATCCAGGCGCAATGCCTGCCCCGCGCCTTCCCCGAGGAGGAGGGCATCGCCTTCGCCGCCGCCATGCGCCCCATGCGCGAGGTCGGGGGCGATTTCTACGACGTCTTCCGCCTGCCCGACGGCCGCATCGGCATGGTGGTGGCCGATGTCTCGGACAAGGGCATGGGGGCGGCGCTGTTCATGGCCATCGCCCGGACGGCGGTGCGCTCCACCGCCATGACCACGCCCGACCCCGGCGACTGCGTGCGCCGCGTCAACGCCTATCTGTGCGAGGACAACGAAGAGATGCTCTTCGTCACCCTGGTCTACGCGATCCTCGACCCTGCCACCGGACGGATCGCGCTGTGCAACGCCGGCCACAACCCGCCCGCCGTGATCGAGCCCTCGGGCAGCGTCCGGCTGGTCCAGAGCACGCCGCAGCCGGCGCTGGGCGTGGTCGAGGGCGCCACCTACGGCAGCAGCGCGCTGCAGCTCGCCCCGGACAGCCGCCTCGTCCTCTACACCGACGGCGTGACCGAGGCGATGACCGCCGACGGCGCCGAATTCGGCGAGGCGCGCCTTCTCGAAACCCTCGCCGCCGCGGCCCGCGATGACGCCGAACCGCTCGTCGAGCATGTCTTCGACACGGTGGAGGCCTTCGTCGACGGCGCCCCGCGCAACGACGACATCACCTGCATGGCCCTCGTCTATCGCACCGGCTGACACAGGCGACCTGCCCTCCCCTTCATCTTTCTCCAAATATCCTCGGGGGGAGTCCTGCGCAGCAGGACGGGGGGCAGAAGGCCCCCCTGCGCCGCCCGTCCCGGGCGCCTTCGTCGCCTCAGCTGCGCGCCTTCTCGAACGCGTCCCGGGCCCGCTCGAAGGCGGCGAAGTCGAACCCTTCGGCGCGCGCCGGCTCCAGGATCAGCCGCTCGGTGGCCAGCAGCCGCACGATCCCGGCCTCCAGCCGGAGCACCACCTCGGGAGGGATCACCACGGCGCCGTGCCGGTCCGCATGCACCAGATCGCCCGGCGCCACGCGCAGCCCGAACACCGTCACCGGCGTGCCCAGCGCGCGCGCATGCACGAAGGCATGGCTGGGCCCGACGCTGCCCGCGATCACCGGAAAGCCCGCGGGCAGGTCGCCGAGGTCGCGCATCACCCCGTCCAGATCGCCCGACAGCGCCCGGGCGATCTGCGGGCCGCGCCGGGCCCGGACCTCGGGCGCCTCGGCCAGGGGGTTGGTGTCCATCAGCGCCAGCCGCGTGATCCGCCCGGGCGCCTGGTGCAGCATCTCCATCGCCACGATCCCGCCCATCGACAGCCCCGCCAGCGCGAAGCGCTCCGGCGCCCGGGCCAGGATGTCGGCCGCCATCGCCGCCACCATCTCGCCCGTCACCGGCAGCGCGTGGCGGACCGGGCCCAGCGCGTCGGCCACCCGGCCCCACATCCGCGCGTCGCACATCATGCCGGGGATCAGCACCAGCGGGGTCATGCCGCGCGGCGCGCCCCCTCGGACAGCGCGGCGAGCTTGGCCCAGGCGATCTCGGGATCGACCGCGCCGAAGCCCGCGAAGGTGCCGAAGCCGCAGTCCGACCCCGCGATCACCCGCCCGGGCCCGACGATGGCGGTGAAGCGCTCCAGCCGCTGCGCCACCAGTTCGGGGTGTTCGATGAAGTTGGTGGTGGTGTCCACCGCGCCCGGCACCAGCACCTTGTCGGCCGGGATCTCGTCCGCCCGGTCGCGGAACACGCGCCATTCATGGCCGTGGCGCGGGTTCGCCGTCTCGAACAGCACATAGCGCGCCGGCACCCGCATCAGCAGGGGAAACACCGCCTCCATGGGGATGTCGCAGCAATGCGGCCCCTCGTAGTTGCCCCAGCAGATATGGAGCCGCACCCGCTCGGTCGGCAGCCCGTCCAAAGCGCGCTCCAGCGCCGCGACATGGGTTTCCGCGATCCGCAGAAACTCGGCGTCGCTGAGCTCGGCGAACAGCATGTGCCGCGACAGCGCCAGATCGGGGCAGTCGAGCTGCAGCTCCAGCCCGGCGTCGAGGATGGTGCGGTATTCCGCGCGCATCGCATCGGCCAGCGCATCCAGATAGGCCTGCCGGTCGGGGTAATGCGCGTTCTGCAGAAACAGCGCGATCACCCCGGGCGAGGCGGCATTCATGAAGCCCCGCTCCACCCCATGCGCGGCCATCGCGGCCCGGAGATTGGCGATGTCCTTCTGCAACTCGCCCTGGCCCTTGCTTTCCACCGGGCCGGTGCATTGCGGGCGGGCGTATTTCGGCGTGCCGCCCGATTGCGCCAGCCGCTTCAGGAAGGTGGGATACATCTTCAGGTCGGCCGGCGCGCTGCGCGGGCTGTCGCCGGAAAAGCCGGTATAGCGATCCTTGACATAGGTCGCATAGCTGATCTTGGAGCACTCGCCGTCCGAGACGATGTCGATGCCGGCCTCCTTCTGCCGGCGGACGTTCTCCATCACCGCCGCGGCCATGCAGGCGTCAAAGGCGGCGGGGTCGCAGGGCTCGCCGCGCTCGCGGGCAAAGAGGAAATCCACGACGTCCTGCGTGCGCGGCAGCGAGCCGACATGGGTGGCGAGCAGGCTCATGCCAGCCTCCCTGTCGGCCCGGCGGGATCGTCGGTGTTGCGGATGCGACAGAGTGCGGCCTCGCCGGTCATCACGGGGGCGAGGCTGCACGGCAGGCCGAGGGGCACGGCGGCGGTGTCGCCCGGGTTCAGCACGGAGCTGCCGCCCTCCGATGCGAGGCGCCAGTGCCCGCGCACCGGCATCAGCACCTCGCGGCGGCGGGTCGCATAGGGTAGCGCGGGGATGGAGCCGCGCGACAGGAACGCCACCGCGAAGCCGGGGCGGTCGCGCAAGAGGACGTCCGCGCCGATGACGGGGCAGGTCTGGCGGTCCGACAGGGCCATCATGTCCCAATAACGCGCGACGCAGCGCGGCACCACCTCGGCCGTGGCGGGTCCGGGGAATCCCGCCAGCTCGGCCTCGGTCAACAGCGGCATGGGGCCGATGCCCTCGGGCAGGCACTGGCCCTGCTTCGTGTCATGGAGCCGGCCGTTGGCCCCCAGCACCAGCCCGTGATCGCGCGCATCCTCGATCACCTGCGGCGCCCAGATCACCCCGCCGCCGGCATCATTGCCGCCCAGCACTGCCATGATCATCCCGTAATCGATGCCGTTGTTCTCGAAGCCGCGGAAGATGCCGGTGGGGATGTTGAAGATGTCGCCCTCCTCCAGCACCACCTCGCCGGCCGTCCCCCACCGCCCCCAGAAGAACCGCCAGCGGCCCTTGAGCACGAAGAACACCTCGGCCGTGCGGTGCGAGTGCAGCGAGTTGCGGCAATGCAGCGGCTGGCCGGCGGCGCCGATGTTGAAGCCCGGGGTCCCGGCGATGTGGACATGCTGATCGGGGCTTTCCGAGACGCTGCCGCCGATGATGGTGAAGTTCTCCTTCCGGTCGCTGCCTGGGGTGTGGGCGTCGATGAAGGCGGGCTTGCAGGGGCGCAGCTCGCCATGGCGGACGATCCGGCGCTCCATCTCGGCCTGCGTCATCCGGAGAGAGGGCATGTCGGTGGTGGCCGTCTCGGCGGGGGTCATGTCTCACCCGTGTGCAGCGGGATCTTCTTCCAGATCGCGGTTTCGTCGAAGAGGGTGGTTTGGCGGCGAAGGCCCAAGCCCAGGGGCCGAGCTCGGCGTGGGTGGCGCCGATGACGTGGACGCGGGCGCCGGTGGGGTGCCGAAGCTGCCCCAGCCGTCGTGCCGCCCGTCCAGCGACCAGCGCAGGGCCGCGCGCGGCGGCATCAGCGGGTCCTCGCGGCTGATGAGGTGGTGGACCTCGAACCGGGCCGAGGGGAAGGCGGCGCGCAGCCCCATCCAGAAGCGCTCGGCCCCGTCGTGCGAGCAGCTCGCCACCCCGCCGGGGTAGTGCAGGCTGGCGGCCCGGTCATGGACCTGCGCGATGGCGGACAGGTCGGCCTCCATGATCCGCGTCAGCGTGTCGGCCAGCCGGGCGCCCCAGTCGCTGTCGTTGCCGCGCCCCGAGTAGGGGCCGGGGCGGTCGGCCTCGGGGGTGAAGGGGCGGGCGCAGGCCTCCGGCCCGCCCTCGCGCGCGATCTGCGCCCGGGCAAAGGCGCGGGGGTCGTGGCCCAACTGGCGCACGATGGCGCCGGTGTCGCGGATCAGCCATTCGTCGTCGATGACCCCCGCCCGCGCGTGGCAATCGGCGACGACCAGATAGCGCAGCGCCCGCCCCGTGGCCGGGCCGAAGGCGCCGTCGCCCGAGTGCGTGGCGGTGGAGAGGATGTGGTGCGACGAGAGCATCCCCGCCTCGGGGCTGCCCGACCAGATCACGTCCTGGCCCAGGAGGCGGCGGTCGGGGAACTCCGCCAGCGTGGCCATCGTGGCGGCGATCACGCCCGCGTTGCCGGTGCTGACGCCCCCGGGCGTGCGCACCACGATCCCGGGCGCATGGTATCGGGTCAGCGAGGCGAGATCGCGCCCCTCCCGGAACCGGCGCGTGATCCCGAGAATGTAATCGGGAAGGTCCCGCCACTCGGCCTCAAACCCCTGCATCGTGCCCTCCCTCCGGGCGCCGGGCCGAGCCGCGCAGGATCAGCGGCGCGTCGATCTCCAGGTTCTGGGTGGCGCGGGCGGGGTCGTCGATCTGCGCCAGCAGGGTCTCGACCGTCGCCTCGACCATGCGCATCAGCCGCTGGCGCACGGTGGTCAGGTCATAGGCCCCCCAGGCCGCCATGGGCACGTCGTCATAGCCCACCAGCGAGACATCGCCGGGCACCCGCAGCTCCATGGCCCGCAGCCGGTCCATCACCGCGAAGGCCATGTGGTCGTTGCCCACGAAGATCGCGTCGGGCGGCTCGGCGGCCTCCATCAGGGCCTGCCCGGCGGCGGCGGCGGTGTCGCGGTCGTACATGCCGTCGACCATGGCGTGCGGCGCCATCCCGGCCTCGGCCAGCCCCTCGACCAGCCCGCGGGCGCGGTCGCGGCCGGTGCTCGCCCCCTGCCAGCCGCTGACATGAGCGATGCGCCGGTGCCCGCCCGCCACGAGGAACCGCGCCACCTTGCGCCCGCCCAGCGCATTGGCCGAAGTGACCGACGAGAGCCCGCTGTCGGGCTGGCCGCGGTTGAACATCACCAGCGGGATGCCCGCCGCCGCACAGCGCCGCGTCACGTCGTTGCTGATCGCGACCGAGGCGGTGACGATCCCGTCCACCTGATAGGCCAGCAGGTCCTCCATCAGCCGCTCCATCTCGCCCGGGGCGTTGGCGGCCATGAACAACAGCACGTGATAGCCCCGCGCCTGCAACGCATGGCTCAGCCGTTCCAGCGCGACGGGGTAGAACTGGTTGTCGAGATAGGCGACCACCACGCCGATCATCCGGCTGCGGCCGGTGATCATGGCCCGCGCCAGCGAATTCGGCCGGTAGCCGAGGCTCTCGGCCGCCGCCCGCACCCGTGCCGCGGTGGCCGGCGCCACGCTGGCCCCCGGCGTGAACACCCGGCTCACCGCCGGCTGGCTGACGCCCGCGAGCTTCGCCACATCCTGCGCCGTGACCCTGCCCTGCACCGTCATCCCGCCATCGACGCACATGGCGGCGCCGGTGACCAGCGCGCTCGCGTCCGAGGCCAGATACACCAACGCCCCCATGATGCCCTGAAGCTCGCCCACCCGGACCAACGCGATCCGGCGATCGATCCAGGCGCGGCGGTCCGGGTTGTCGAAGGTCGGCAGCGTCAGGGGTGTCAGGATGAAGGTGGGGCAGAGCGTGTTGACGCGGATGCCGTGGCCGCCCCATTCCAGCGCCATCGCCTTGGTCATCCCCTCCACCGCGTGCTTTGTGGCGCAGTAGACGGCGCGCTCGGGGCCGCCGACATGGCCCATCTGGCTGGAGATCTGGATGATGCTCCCCGGCCGGCCCGCTGCCACCAGCCCCTGCGCCACCGCCTGCGCCGCGAAATAGGCGGCCTTGACGTTGACCGCCGCCACGGCGTCGAAATCGGCGTCCAGGGTGCTCAGCGCCGTGCCGGCGGCGTTCACCAGCACGTCGAAGGGTCCCCGCGCCGCGATCATCGCCCGCAGCGCCGCGATGTCGGCGATGTCGAGCGCCTCGGCCTCGGCCCCGGCGATGCGCGCCCGCGCCGCCTCCAGCGGCTCGGCGCCGCGGGCAACCATCGTCACCGCCGCCCCCGCCTCGGCCAGTGCCGCGGCCGAGGCGAGCCCGATGCCCGAGGACGCTCCCGTCACTAGCGCGCGGCGGCCGTCGAGGCGGAACGAGGGGGTGCGGGGCAGGGGCATCGGATCAGGCCGGCGTCACTCGGCCGCCACCCCATGGGGCACATTGCGGCCGCCATGGCGGCGCACGCGGATGTTGCACTGTTCGGCATGGCCGACGAAACCCTCCAGCATGCACAGCCGCGAGCCGTATGCGCCCATCAGGGCCGCGGCCTCGTCGGTGGTGATGCGCTGATAGCTGTGGGTCTTGAGGAACTTGCCCACCCACAGCCCGCCGGTATAGCGGCCCGCGCGCTTCGTCGGCAGGGTGTGGTTGGTGCCGATCACCTTGTCGCCGTTGGCGACATTGGTCCGCGCCCCGAGGAACAGCGCGCCATAGCTGTGCATGTGCTCCAGATACCAGTCGTCGCGGTCGGTCATCACCTGCACGTGCTCATGGGCCATGTCGTTGGCGACGCACAGCATTTCGTCATGCGTGTCGCACAGGATCACCTCGCCATAGTCGCGCCAGCTCACCGCGGCGGTCTCGGCGGTGGGCAGGATGGCGAGCAGGCGGTCGACCTCGGCCAGCGTGGCCTCGGCCAGCCGGCGGGAATTGGTGATGAGGCAGGCGGGCGAGTTGTAGCCGTGTTCGGCCTGGCCCAGCAGGTCGGTGGCGCAGAGCTCGGCGTCGACCGTGTCGTCGGCGATCAGCATGGTCTCGGTCGGCCCGGCAAAGAGGTCGATGCCGACCCGGCCGTAAAGCCGCCGCTTGGCCTCGGCGACACAGGCTTTGCCGGGGCCCACCAGCATGTGCACGGGCTCGATCGTCCCGGTGCCCAGCGCCATCGCGCCCACCGCCTGGATGCCGCCGAGGACATGGATCTCATGCGCCCCGCCCAGATGCATGGCGGCAACGATGGCGGGGTGCGGTTCGCCCCTGACCGGCGGGGCCGAGGCGACGATGCGCGGCACGCCCGCCACCTGCGCCGTCAGCACCGACATGTGCGCCGAGGCCACCATGGGGAACTTGCCCCCCGGCACATAGCAGCCCACCGACCGCACCGGGATGTTGCGGTGGCCCAGCACCACGCCGGGCATCGTCTCGACCTCGATGTCGGTCATCGAGGCGCGCTGCGCCTCGGCAAAGCGGCGGATCTGGGTCTGGGCGAAGCGGATGTCCTCCATGCCGCGGGCCGGGACGCGGGACATCGCCGCCTCGATCTCCGACGGCGTGAGGCGAAAGGACGGGCGCGAGACCCCGTCGAACCGCTGGCTCAGCTCGGCCACGGCGGCGTCGCCGCGGGCCTCGATCTCGCGCAGCGTGGCCTCGACGGTGGCGCGGACCCGTGCGTCGTCCTCGGCGCGCTCGGACTCGGGCTTGGCGGTCTTCAGATGGGTGATGGGCATGGGGAACCTGCGTCCGGCGGGGACCATCCGGGCGTCCTCGGCGCGAAAGCCGAGGGTGACGGGGCCGTCCGGGGCGCGCACCCCCTCCACCCGTACGTTCTCGCCCATGAACACGCCGCCCGACACCTGCCCCTCCATCAGGTTCATCGCCGGGGTGCCGATGAAGCCCGCGACGAAGGTGTTGGCGGGGTGGTCGTAGATCTCGGTGGGGGTGCCGACCTGCTGCACGATGCCCGACTTCATCACCATGACGCAGTCGACGAGGGTCATCGCCTCGATCTGGTCGTGGGTGACGCAGATGGTCGTGACGCCCAGCTCGTGGCTCAGGTGCTTGATCTGCGCCCGGGTCGAGACGCGCAGATTGGCGTCGAGGTTCGACAAGGGCTCGTCCATCAGGAAGAGGTTGGGCTCGCGCACCACCGCGCGGGCCAGCGCCACCCTCTGGCGCTGGCCGCCCGACAGCTCGGCCGGGCGCCGGTGCAGGAAGGGGCCGAGCTCGACCATGTCGGCGGCGCGGCGGACCCGGGTGTCGTGCTCGGACTGCGGCACGCCGCGCACCTTCAGCGGAAAGCGGATGCTGTCGCAGACGTTCATGTTGGGATAGAGCGCATAGGACTGGAACACCATGGCGATGTCGCGGTCCTTGGGCTCCAGGTCGTTCACCCGCTTGCCGTCGATCAGCACGTCGCCCTCGGTGATGTCCTCGACGCCCGCGATCATGCGCATGGTGGTGGTCTTGCCGCAGCCCGAGGGGCTCAGCAGCACGACGAATTCCTTGTCGGCGATGGTCAGGTCGAAGCTGTCCGCGCCGGTGAAGGAGCCCCAGCGCTTGGACAGCTTGCGCAGTTCGTTCCGGGCCATGGGTGCCTCCGCCGGAGAGTCGGAGATGCATGCGTTTGCAGGAGGGGCTGGCGGCAAGCGGCGCGACTGACAAGCGGATGATGCGGATGACTTCAAGAATTGCCTCGGGAATGCATTTTCTTGCCTGGCTGGGGGATTGTGGTCCGCTGCAACCGTATGCACGGCGGGACGGCGACCCGACGCCGTTGCCGGCGAGGGGGCGCTGATGCTGCCCCCGGGGCTCGCGCGGGGCGGGGATCCTGTCGGGCGAGAACTCGACGCCCGAGATCGCCGGCTCGACCGTGCTGGCCGCGGCGCCGAGCGCCGAGGGGCAGGGCCGGCGGGCCGCCACGCCGTGGTGGGACGGCTTCACCATCGCCGCCAACACCTCGGTCGCGAACGCCGAGGCGGGCTTTCTGGCCATGCTCAACGGCATCTCGCCCGAGCGGATCGCCGCCAACTCGGACCTCGCCGTCTGGCTGGGCGAGGGGTTCGTGCCGACGCCGGCCTCGGCCGGGGTGAACGCCTCGGCGCAGGGGGGGGCCGCGCCCTGTCCGATGACGCCCTGCATGGGGCTGATGCACACCGCGCCGGGCGACAACCTCGCGCCCTTCCTGCAGGGAACGGCCAGCGCCGAGGAGACGCTGGAGACGATCGAGGCCGCCTACACCACCGCGGCCCGCTCGCAGGGGTTCCTGAACTGAACCGACACCGGGCGGCCCCACGGGCCGCCCGTTTCCTTGCGGGGCAGGCGTCATGAAACACCGCACCTTCTTCTGGTTCATCCTGCCCTCGGCGCTGGCGATGGTGCTGTTCATCGCGCTGCCGGTGGTGTCGGTGTTCATCCAGTCGCTGCATGTCGAACACGAGCAGGTCCTGCGCACGGTCGAGAACTGCGGCCCCTTCGGCTGCGTCGAGGAAACCGTGGTCGACCGCGAGGCCCCCCGCGAGCTGCGCGAGGCGCAGCCGCTGGGCCGCTTTGCCGGGCTCGCCAACTATACCGACCGCAACCACCTCGCGCTGGCCGAACTCGCGAGCATGTGGGAGCGCTCGGACAGCCTTGGCGACTTTGCCCGCCGGGCGATGACGCTGCCGTTCTGGCGGGCGATGGCCTTCACGCTGACCTTCACCTTCGCGGTGACGCCGCTGGCGCTGGGCCTCGGCCTCGCCATCGCGCTGGGGGTCAATTCGCTGCCGCGGATGTTCCGGGGGCCGACGATCTTCGTCTCGCTCCTGCCGATGATCGTGACGCCGCTGATCGGCTCGCTGGTGCTCTACTGGATGGTGGACAGCCGCGGCGTGCTGGGCGCGCTGTTTGAGACCGTGACCAACAACCCCGAGCTGTCGCTGCGCGCCTCGCCGACGCTGACCTGGATCATGCTGATCGTCTATGGCGTCTGGTCCTCGGCGCCCTTCGCCTTCATCGTCTTCTAAGCCGGGCTCCAGACCGTGCCCGAAGAGCCGCTGGAGGCCGCGATGATCGACGGCGCCAACCGCTGGCAGCGCATCCGCCAAGTGGTGATCCCGCATCTGATGCCGCTGGCGGTGTTCATCACGCTGATGCAGCTGATGGACAACTTCCGCGTCTTCGAGCCCATCGTCGGCTTTCAGGCGCAGGCCAGCGCGACCTCGCTCAGCTACAACATCTTCAACCATCTGCGCGGCGGTGCGGCGCAGTTCGGCGCGGCGGCGACCACCTCGATGCTGACGATCCTCGGGGTGATCGTGCTGCTGACGCCGGTGCTGATCCGCACCTGGCGCGACGTCGCCCGCAAACGGAGCTGAGCCATGGCCGCCGCCCGACGCCGCTCGCGCCTTCTGGTCACGGTCTCGGCCTCGCTGGTGCTGATCTGGGTCGTCATCGCCTCGTTTCCGTTCCTCTGGACGCTGTGGGGCTCGTTCAAGGTCCAGGCCGATTTCTTCAGCCTCGCCGACTGGCGCAACGCGCTGCGCGGCACCTTCACGCTCGCCCAGACCGGCAGCGCCTTGACCGGGCAGGGCTATCACGGCGCCTGGGTGCAGGAGGAGTTCTGGCGCGCCGCCCTCAACACCTTCATCGTGGTGGCCTGCGTGGTGGTGATCTCGCTGACCTTCGGCACGCTGGGGGGCTATGCGCTGGCGCGCTCGGGCTATCGCCATACCTTCTGGCTGTTGATGATCGCGCTGGTGTTCCGCGCGATGCCGCATATCACGCTGCTCTCGGGATACCTGTTGCCGTTCTTTCAGTGGAACGTCTGGGGCCACCTGCCCACCGCGATCATCGTGCTGGTGGCGATCAACCAGCCCTTCACGCTGTGGATGCTGCACTCGTTCTTTCTCAACATCCCCAAGGACCTGGACGAGAGCGCCATGGTCGACGGCTGCACCCGCTTCCAGGCGTTCCGGCATGTGATCGTGCCGGTGATGTGGCCCGGGGTCATCACCACCGGGCTCTTCAGCTTCCTGCTCGCCTATAACGATTTCGCCGTGACCTCGATGCTGCTGAGCCAGCAGAACCAGACCATGGTGCCGCGGATCGCGTCCTTCCTCGGCTCCACCCAGGTGGAGGGGAACGTGATGTTCGCCGTCGCCGCGGTGGTGTCGGCCACGGCGCCGCTGTTCGTGCTGATCCTGTTCTTTCAGCGCCAGATCGTGTCGGGCTTGACCGCCGGCGCGGTGAAGGACCAGGGCGCGCCGGGGCCGCACCACGCAAAGACCCACCCATGCGCATTCAGACCGAAAAGTCCGTCGTGAGCGCGCATCATGCGGCGCTGGCGGCGGCAACACCCGCGCGCGTGGCCGCGGCGCTGGCCGAACACACCGCGCCGGACTGGCACTGGCGCGGGATGCACCCTGGCACGAGCGCCACGGCGCCGAGGCCGTGGCCGAGGCGTTCTGGCGGCCGTTCCTGACGGCGATGAGCCGGGTGCAGCGGCGCGAGGACATCTTCTTCGCCGGCCGCAACCAGATCGACGGTTTCGCCTCGGTCTGGGGGGTGTCGATGGGCCATCTGATGGGGCTGTTCGACGCGCCCTTCCTCGGCATCCGGCCGACGCGGCGCATCGCCATGCTGCGCCATGCCGAGTTCCAGCGGATCGAGGGCGGCCGGATCGTCGAGACCGCCCTCTTCTGCGATCTCCTGCACCTGATGCGGCAGGCCGGGCAGTACCCGCTGCCGGCGCAGACCGGCGCGCATCTGGTGCAGCCGGGGCCGGCCACCCATGACGGCCTCCTGCGCGGGCCCTGCGCCGAGGCCGAGGGCGCGCACACCCTCGACCTGATCTGCCGCATGATCGGCGCCATCAACGAGCACCGCAGCTGTTCCGGCCCGGAGGAGGAGCTGGCCCACCACTGGCACGACGACATGGTCTGGTGGGGCCCCGAGGGGATCGGCGCCACCTGGACCATCCCCCGCCATATCGCGCAGCACCAGCGGCCGTTCCGCACGTAGCTCGCCGACCGGGCCTTTCACGGCCATGTCGCCCGTCTGGCCGAGGGGAGTTACGGCGGCTTCTTCGGCTGGGCCAACCTGTCGCTGACGCCGGTGGGCGGCTTCATGGGGCTGCCGGTCGGGCCGCGCGCCGACATGCGCGTGCTCGACCTCTACCGCCGCGATGGCGACCGGCTGGCCGAGAACTGGATCTTCATCGACATGCTGCATTTCCTCAAGCTGCAGGGCCTCGACGTGCTGGCCCGGCTGGAGATCGCCTGAGCGCGCCCTCAGGGCAGGGGGATGACCTCGTCGCGGTCCTTGGGCGGCAGGTCGAAGCGGCCCTCGCCCCGGCACGCGGCCTCGCCGGTGCCCCGCCGGTGATCGCGTTCATCTCTCCCGCCGCGATCCTGACCGCGACCCGAACCTCCTGGTGCCGGCCCGATGCCCTCGACCTAGGGCCACATCGCCTCGGCCTGCCAGATCGGCAGGATGACGCCACCGCGCGCCGCGGTCGCCTCGGGCAGACGCGCGGCGTGATCCTCGGGCCGGCGCAGATGCGCGCCGAAGGCAACCTCGGCCTCCGGCTGGTTCATGTTGCCTGCATGAACAACGCTCGTCGCGGCGTCGATCCGTCCGGCGTCCGCGACGGCGTGGAGCCCGGCGGCGGCTCAATCCGGCCGGATCTTTGCGGCGTCCCGGGCCAGCGCCTCGCGCGTGGCGCTGCGGCGATACCACAGCGTCACGGCGGTCGAGGTCAGCACGATGAACAGCGCATAGAGGATCGGGATCAGCAGGACCTCCTGCTGCTGCTCGGGCGTGAAGCTGAGCGTGATCACCAGCACCGCGAGCGGCCCGTTCTGGATGCCGGTCTCGAGGCTGATGGTGCGGGCGCGGTTGCGGTCCTGCCCCAGCCCGCGTGCCAGCCAGTAGCCGAACAGCATGCCCGCAAGGCCGATGCCGATGGTGGCGGCATAGATCGTGGCCCCCGTCTGAAGCAGCAGCCCGAAGTTCCGCGGCACCCAGCTCGCGATCAGGAACAGGATCACCGCCACGCCCGTCAGCGCGCCGATCAGCTCCACCGTGGCGCCGGTGTTGGGGTTGAGCTTGCGCAGCACCATGCCCAGCGCGGTGGGCACCAGCAGCACCGCGAGGATCTGCGCCACATTGCCGGGCGGGATCACGTACTCGGCCCCCACCCCGGCCATCCCGCCATAGAACCCCAGCAGGAGCGGCACCATCACCACCGCCACCAGCGTCGAGACCGTGGTCATCATGATCGACAGCGCCAGCACGCCCTTGCTGAAATAGGCGAAGATGTTCGAGGTCGCGCCCCCGGGCATGCAGCCGATCAGGATCAGCCCCACCGCCAGCGGCGGCGGAAACGCCAGCCCCACCGCCAGCGCAAAGCCGACGAGCGGCATCACCCCGAACTGCGAGACCAGGCCCACCAGGACCCCCTTCGGCTTGCGCAGCGCGATCAGGACATCGCGCGGGGTCATGCTGGCGCCCATGCCCAGCATGATGATCATCATCATCACCCCCAGGAGGGTGGTCTCCAGCTCCGTCAGCATGTCACGTCTTCCCGGCGAATTCGGCCCGGACCTCGGCCTTGAGGGTCTTGCGCAGGATCTTTCCGATGGGCGACTTCGGCAGCGCGTCGCGCAGGACCACCGATCTGGGCACCTTGTAGCGGGTCAGGAGGGTGCGGCAGTGGGCGACGATCTCGTCGCGGGTGACGGTGCCCGGCGCCTCGGGGTTGGGCACGACATAGGCGCGCACCGCCTCGCCCGTGGCGTCGTCGGGGATGCCCACCACCGCGGCCTCCAGCACCCCGGGCATCAGCGCGATGCAGTCCTCGACCTCGTTCGGATAGACGTTGAAGCCCGACACAAGGATCAGGTCCTTCTTGCGGTCGACGATGCGCAGAAAGCCGCCCTCCTCCATCACCGCCACGTCGCCGGTATAGAGCCAGCCGTTGCGCACCGTCGCCGCGGTGTCCTCGGGGCGGTTCCAGTAGCCCTGCATCACCTGCGGGCCCCTGACGATCAGCTCGCCGGGCTCGCCGGCCGGCACGGGGGCGTCGTCGGCATCGACCAGCGCCACGTCGGTGCCGGGCACGGGGATGCCGATGGTGCCCGGGCGGGCGGCGTCCGACAGCGGGTTCACGCTGACCAGCGGCGAGGATTCCGTCAGCCCGTAGCCCTCGGCGATGGGGGTGCCGGTCATCACCGTCCAGCGCGCCGCCACCGCGCGGTGCAGCGCGGTGCCGCCGGCGATGGCCGCGACCAGCCGGCGCGGCGGATAGGCGGCGAACCACTCCTCGTTCATCAGCCCGTTGAACAGCGCGTTGACCCCGGTGATCCAGGTGATCGGATAGTTCTCGATCGCGCGCTGCACGTTCTGCACCGGCCGGGGCGAGGGCACGAGGATGTTGCGCGCACCCGCGCTGAAGAACGCCATCAGGTTCACGGTGAAGGCAAAGATGTGATAGAGCGGCAGCGCCGTCAGCACGCAGTCCCGCCCGCCCATCTTCGCCCGGCCCATGGCCAGCACCTGATCGAGGTTGGAAAGGATGTTGCCGTGGCTGAGCATCGCGCCCTTGGCCACGCCCGTCGTGCCGCCGGTGTATTGCAACAGCGCCAGATCGTCGGGCCCGAGGTCGCGCCAGAGCCCTGCGGTGTCGACCCCCGCCGCGCGCCCCTTGGCCAGCGCCGTGCGCAGCCGCACGACCGGGACGGCCAGCTCGGGCACCGGCGGCAGGGTGCGGCTCCAGACCTTCTGGATGGTACGGACGATGGCCTCGGGGATGGCGGGAAAGAACTCGGGCACGCCGGCCAGCACCACGGTGCGGATGCCGGTGCGCGGCACCACCTCGGCCAGCTTGTCGGCGAAGAGGTCGCAGATCACCAGCACCTCGACGCCGGCATCCGCGAACTGATGGGTCATCTCGGACGGGGTATAGAGCGGGTTGGTGTTCACCAGCACCGCGCCGGCCTTCAGCACCCCGAAGGCCGCCACCGGATAGGCCAGCCCGTTCGGCAGCTGCACCGCCACCCGCGCGCCGCGCCGCACCCCGCAATGCCGGTGCAGAAAGGCCGCAAAGGCGTCCGACAGCGCCTCGAGCCGGGCAAAGCTCAGGCTGCCGTTCATCCCGTTCGGCACCACGCAGGTAAAGGCCGTCCGGTCGGCATGATCGCGACAGGTCGCCGCGATCAGATGGGCAAGGCTGGGGTGGCGGAGCGGCGGCAACTCGGCCGCCACGCCCGCGCCATAGCTCGGGGTCCAGGGCCGGTCCGGCCCCTGCGTCATGGTCACGACACTCCTCCCTGTCGCACCGCGGCCCGGCTCTGCGGCCGATGCACTGTCATATCGTCCCGGCCGGCCGCTCGCCACCGTTCCCGCCACCTGCGGCACCGAACCGGGGCGGGTTCAGGGCGCCATCAGGATGACGTCGCCAAAGCGGCTGCGGGCGGTGTCGCGGATGGCGGCGGCGAGGCGGGGCAGCGCCTCGCCCAGCGGGGCCCTGCGCCGGCTCACCAGCCCGATCGACCGCACGATCCGCGGGCCGGCAATGCGCAGCACCCGGACATCCTCGGGCGCCTGGCCGATCTCGGAGCGGACATAGAGCGCCGGCAGAAAGGTCACCCCCATGCCCATCCCCGCCATCAGCCGCAGCGCATCGAGGCTGTTGCCCTCATAGTCGCCATGCAGCCGCGCCCCGAAGAGGTCGCACAGGTCGGCCACCTGCTGGTGCAGCGCATAGCCGGGGCCGAGGGTCAGCACCGTCTGGCCGGACAGCTCGGCGCGCTCGACCGTCTCGCGCCCGGCCAGCGGGTGATCGCGGGCACAGACCAGCTCCAGCGGCTCGCGAAAGAGGCGCATCACCTCGAACTCGCCCGGGGGCGTGGGCAGATGCACCAGCACGATGTCGTGCTCGCCCTGCGCCAGCCCCTCGACCAGCGCCCGCGGCGCGCCCTCGCGGATGTAGAGCTTCAGCTCGGGATAGAGCTGGTGCAGCCGGGCCACCACATGGGGCAGCAGATAGGGCCCGAGCGTGGCCGAGGCGCCGAAGCGGATGGTCCCGCCCAGCCCCGAGCGCATCACCGCCGACAGCTCCAGGATCTCGTGGATGCCCGCACGGATGGCGCGCGCACGCTCCAGCACCTCGCGTCCGGCCGGGGTCGGGATCGCGCCGGCGCGCCCACGCTCGACCAGCCTCAGGTCGAGGATCCGCTCCAGATTCGCGAGCTGCACCGACAGCGACGGCTGGCTGATGCCGCAGCGCTCGGCCGCGGCGCGGAAGCTGCCGCTCTCGACGAGGACGATGAAGTATTCGAGCTGCCGCAGGCTGGGCGTTTCGCGCATCGGCCGGATCCCTCGGTACGGACAGGCGGGGAGGGGTGTACCCTCCCCGCGACGGCGCCGGATGACCAGCCCCCCATCACCACTCGTCGTCGAACTCGTCGTCGAAGGGCAGCGGGGCCGGGGCCTCGCCCGCCGCACCGGCCGGCCCGGAGCCGAAGATCACCTCGGGCAGCCAGGTCACCGTCTGGGGCCAGATCCACAGGATCGCCAGCGCCACGATCTGCAATCCGATGAAGGGGATCGCGCCCCGATAGATCTGTGGCGTGGTGATCGTCCGCGGCGCCACCCCGCGCAGATAGAACAGCGAGAACCCGAAGGGCGGCGTCAGGAACGAGGTCTGCAGCAGCACCCCCATCATCACCCCCAGCCAGATCGGGTCCACCCCCATCATCAGCAGCACCGGCGCGGTGATCGGCACCACGATGAACAGGATCTCGAAGGTGTCGAGGAAGAAGCCGAGCACGAAGATGATGGCGAAGACGGTCAGCAGCGCCCCCACCTCGCCCCCCGGCATCGCCTCGAGGAACCCGCGCACCATGGCCGTGCCGCCCATCTGCGTGAAGACCAGCGCAAAGGCGGTGGCGCCCAGCAGGATGATGAACACCATCGAGGTGATGGACATGGTCGACACGCAGGAGCGGAACAGCGTGTCGAGGTAGGCCCGGCGCAGCCGGCCCGAGGCCGCCACGGCGATGAGCGAGAGCACCAGCACCCCCACCATCAGGTTCAGAAGCCCCGGCCCCCCGAACAGCCAGCCGGTCACCCCCAGCACCCCGAGGAACCCGACCCAGAACCAGAACAGGTTGAGGTCGCGCCGCGGATCGCCCGGGGCGCCCAGATGCGTGTCGGCCAGCAGCTTCACCGCCGCGAGGAACAGCGCCCCCAGCGCGCCGACGCTGGCGCTCTCGGTGGGGGTGGCGACGCCGGCCACGATCGAGCCCAGCACCGCGATGATCAGCACCAGCGGCGGGATCAGCGCCGAGACGACCCGGCGGCCGAGGCCGCGGCGCTCCTCGTCGGTCATTGCCACCGGCGGGCAGGTCTCGGGCGCGACGATGGCGCGAAAGATCACCCAGGCCGCATAGAACCCCGCGAGGATCAGCGAGGGGATCATGGCGCCCGCGAACAGGTCGCCCACCGAGACCGTGTCGGGCGCGAAATTCCCCATCGCGAGCTGCGCCGCCGAGTTGGCGCCCTGCAGGATGTCGGCCATGAAGATCAGCACGGTCGAGGGCGGCAGGATCTGTCCCAGCGTCCCGGCGGCGCAGATTGTGCCGGTGGCGATCTTCGGGTCGTAGCCCGCCCGCATCATCGCCGGCAGGCTCAGCAGCCCCATGGTCACCACCGTCGCGCCCACCACCCCGGTGGCGGCGGCGAGCAGCGCGCCCACCAGCACCACCGACAGCGCGAGCCCCCCGCGCATCCGCCCGAACACCTGCCCCATGGTGGTCAGCAGCGACTCCGCGATGCCCGAGCGTTCCAGCACCACCCCCATGAACACGAACAGGGGCACCGCGATCAGCACCGGGTTGGTGATGATCCCCCAGAACCGGTTGGGCAGCGCCGCAAAGAGCCGCTCGTCGAAGGCCCCCAGCCACATGCCGGCAAAGCCGAACAGGATCGCGAGGCCCCCCAGCGTGAAGGCCACCAGATATCCGGTCATCAGGAGCGCGAGGATGGCGAGGAACAGGCCGGCCGCCAGCATCTGTCCGATCAGGGCCGCATCGAAGATCATGGCGCGCCCCCCTCAGACCGGCTGGTCGATGCCGTGGCCGCCGTGGCGCAGCACGTGGCGCGGATGACCCGCCAGCACCAGCACGCCGCGCAGCACGAAGGCCAGGCCCTGCAGCGCCACCAGCGCCACGAAGGCGACCATGGCGCCCTTCAGCAGCCAGACATTGGGCAGGCCCTGCGGATTGAGCGAGCCCTCGTCGATCCGCCAGGACACCAGAAAGAAGTTCCAGGTGAACGAGCCGAAGACCCACAGGAAGGGCACCAGCACCACCAGCGTCATCACGAGGTCGGTCGCCGCCCGGCGCCGGTCGCTCCAGCGGGTATAGAACACGTCGACCCGGACGAAGCCGCCGGTCATCATGGTATAGGCCGAGCCCAGCATGATCACGGTGGCGTGCTGCCAGACATAGAGCTCCTGCAACCAGATCAGCCCGGTGCCCAGCACATAGCGCATGTAGACGGTGGCAAAGCACACCACCACCGTGCCCAGCGTCAGCCAGGCGGTCAGGTTGCCGGACCACCGGCACACCCCGTCGATGCCGGCCACCGTGCCGGCCACCAGCCGAACCCAGCCGGGCTCCGGCCCGGCCCCCCCGTTCACCATCGAAACCTCCCTGTTTTCGGCGAGCGGCCAAACGCCGCCCGCACCGCCGCATCGCGGGCGGCGGCGGCTGTCACTTTGTCGCAGCGGGGCGGGTTTCAATGGGCTTCGATAGCTTTTTTTAAACCACATTGGGGTTTGCAATAGCTTTCGATAGGATTTTCCTAATCCAGGGTTGTGAGCGGCCCGCTGCCTTGCGCGCCCGCCGGCCCTGTCCATATCGCGGGCCAGCCGGGGGCGGCGGCCCGATGCCGCACCCCCCGGCCCGACCGGCGCCGCAGGCGCCCACCAACAGGGAGGTACCTTGATGAACCGACGCGATTTCCTGACCCGCACCGCCCTTGCCGGGGCCGCCGGGGCCTCGGCCGCCACGCTCGCCGCCCCCGCCATCGCCAGCGGCGTCATCGAATGGCGCATGGTGCACAGCTGGCCCAAGGGCCTGCCGGGCGTGGGCGTGGGGGCCGAGCGGCTGGCCCGGCGGATCGAGACGATGTCGGGCGGCCGCATGAAGATCAACGTCTTCGCCGCGGGCGAGCTGGTGCCGGCGCTGCGCTGCATGGACGCGGTGATGGACGGCACCGCCGAGATGGGCCACGACGCCTCCTTCTACCATGTCGGCAAGCACCCCGCGCTCGCGATCTTCTTCGCCGTGCCCTTCGGCATGATCGCCGACGAGCAGGCCGCCTGGCTGATGCACGGCGGCGGGCAGGAGCTGTGGGACGAGCTGTCGGACCGCTTCGGCATCGTCTCGCTGCCCGCGGGCCAGACCGCCGCGCAGACCTTCGGCTGGTTCCGCCAGCCGCTCGAGAGCGCCGAAAGCTTCCGCGGCCTGCGCATCCGCATGCCCGGCCTCGGCGGCGAGATGGTCCAGAAGCTCGGCGCCACCGCCGTGCTGCTGCCGGGCGGCGAGATCTTCGCGGCGCTGCAGTCGGGCGCGGTGGACGCGGCCGAGTTCATCGGCCCCGTGAACGACCTGCCCATGGGCTTCCATCAGGTCGCCCGCTTCTCCTACGGGCCGGGCGTGCAGGAGCCGGGCGGCACGGTGCAGCTCATGCTCAACAAGGGTCGCTTCCAGGAGCTGCCCTCGGACCTGCAGGAGATCATCCGCGCCGCCTGCCATGCCGGCCACGAGGACATGAAGGTCGAATACGACCTCCACTCCGGCAAGACCATGGAGGTGCTGCGGCTCGAGCACGGGGTCGAGTTCCGCCGCCTCAATCGCGAGATGCTCGAGGCGCTGGGCGCCGCCGCGGGCGAGGTGGTGCAGGAGAGCTACGACACCGGCGACGAGCTGACCCGCCGCATCTGGGACAGCTATCTCGCCAGCCGCGAGAACACGATGCGCTGGCTGCGCTTCAACGAGCAGGCCTTCCTCAACGCCCGCGTGCTCGACTTCCCCTTCCCGACCGCGAGCTGAGGCGCGCCGCCGCCCCGGCCCGTGGGCACCGCGACGGCCGGCGGTCGCGCCGGCCGTCTCCCCCCGCCCTGCGGACCCGCGCCCCCGGCCGGGCAATCCGGCCACGCCGCCTTGCCGCAAGGCCCGGTGACCACCGGCGCCGCGTCCGTCGGCACCCACGCCCCCGGCCACGCCGAGGGCTGGAGCGCCCCGGGAGACACCCTTGCAGGGTCTCCACATCCGCCGCCCAAGTGACGGCCGGTGGGACCTTCGAGGCCCGCCGCGCGTCCTGCGGCGCCCGCGAAACAGCGTCGGCACCGGGCACCCTCTCCCGCGGCCCGCACCGCTGTCGCCCCGATGCGGTTCCGAGAGGCCGACCCTCCGCACCAGCGCTGCACGCCTTTGCCCATGCCTCCCCGGGTGCCTGCAGGCTCCTCCCGCCCGACCTGCTGCCCTTCGCGCTGGAGCCACGCCTCCCCGGGAGCCGGCCGGCTCCCACCGGGCTTTACGGCGTGACCATGACATCGGCGACCCGCCGCACCAGCGCTGCACGCCTTCGCCCACGCCGCCTCGCATGCCGGGCTGCTCGCTCCCGAGACGCGGCTGGACCGTGATGTCGGCGACCCGCCCATCTTGGCGGGCCTGCCGGCGCAGGTCCTCCGATCCAGCAGGCAGCCGGCCTGCACGTGACGGACGTCCGCACCCCATCCCGTCGATGTTCCCCGCCGGCCCGGACGCAGACATGCCGGCCCGCCGCAAGGTCGTGGTCCCAGCGACTCACCGGCAACAGCCTCGACGCCTCCACTCCCGGCGCCCGTGCCAACATCTCCGGGGTCCACGGGCCGGGCAGAGGTCGCAGCGCACCGCCGGCGCTCTGCCCGGGATGGCATGTGCGACATGACGCGAGCTGCCCCGCTCACCGGCACCTGCGGCGCGCGGCCAGCCACCCGACCGGCGCCGTGCCGGGACGGATCCGGTCCCCGACCGACAGTACCCCGCGGCAGCCTCTCCGGTCCGGCCTCCCAACCCGGCGCCGTCCACTGGCTGCGCATCCATAAGCCTCGGACCTCGCGCCCCGGCCAGCCGGGCGGGAGCGCCTGCGCGCCTCAATCGGTCGGAGCGCTCGTCTCCAAAGCCCCGCGCTCAGTCATGCACGCGGAGGCGATCCAGCTGCCAGATGCTGCGGGCGTAGATCATCTCGGTCCGGTAGGCGGGGTTGTCGTCATAGGGATAGATCACCCAGAGCGGCCCCTTGTCGCGCACCGACATGGGCCTGCCGTCGCGCAGGAAGGCGATGATGGGGGCTTCGGCCTCCACCTCGGCCATGGGGATGGTCACGCTGTAATCGTTCAGGGCGGTCGCGGTGACCAGCGGGCCGGCAGCCTCCACCGCGCGCAGGACCGCGCGCAAGGGCACCCCCTCAAAGGTGCTGACCCCGTCCGTCCAGATCGTGTTCGTGGCGAACCGGATGACCCCGAGCTCGCGCAGCATCGCGAGGTCGAACTCCGCACGGCCGTCGGCATTGCTGCGCCCGATGCTGCCGCTGACGGTGAGCACGACAGCGCCCTGCGGCGCAGGCAGGTTGTCCGCCCGGGCAGCGCCCACGAGCGTCCCCCACAGAACAACGGCAAGCAGGGCGACCCACTGCCCTGCACCCCACCCCCCGGATGCCGGACCGGAGAGCGGGGCTGCGGCCACCCGGACTCGCGCTGCGTGCATGACGTGCTCCGTACCACTCCCCCGGACATGTAGGGCAGTTGGGTAAAGGTTCCATTGCTGCCCGCGCGTGGGCATGCCGGGTGGCGGGTCAGAACGGACAGGGAGCGTGAAACCGCATCTGCCGGCCGCCGTCCGGATGGCGCAGGCGCAGCGTCTCGGCGTGCAGCATCAGGCGCGGATGCGCCCGCGCCGCCCCCTCGGCATAGAACGGATCTCCCAGGATCGGGTGCCCCAGCGACAGCATGTGCACCCGCAGCTGATGGCTCCGCCCGGTCAGGGGCGTGAGCCGGACGCGCGTCTCGGTGCCGTCGCGCCGCAGCACCTGCCAGTCGGTGACGGCGGGCCGGCCGGTCTCGTGGCACACCTTCTGGCGCGGCCGATTCGGCCAGTCGACCACGAGCGGCAACTCGATGCGGCCACGCTCGGCGGCCGGCTGGCCCGCGACCCGGGCGACATAGGTCTTGCCCACCTGGCGTTTCTCGAACTGCAACCCGAGATGGCGCTGCGCATGCGCGCTCAGCGCAAAGACCATCACGCCCGAGGTGTCGCGATCCAGCCGGTGGACCAGCAGCACCTCTGGAAACGGTCCACGCAGCCGCTCGATCAGGCAATCGGCCAGCGTGGGCCCCTTGCCCGGCACCGACAGGAGCCCGGGCGGCTTGGCCACGACCAGCAACGCATGGTCGGCATGCAGGATCTCGGGGGGCGTGTCGGGCGGGTCATAGTCCATGGCCGCGGGCATAGGCGAAATCTCCGCCCCGGGCAAACCGGCAGCGCGCCCGGCGCAACAGCCGGGGGCCTGCCCGCCGAAGGTCGACGGAAACGGCCGTGATCTGGCAGGATTCGCGCAGCCGATGCGGGTCCGCTCAACGGGTCGGAGTCAGGCCTCACTGCCAATGGATGACGGTCGCGGCCAGAGCGCAGGCCGAGAGGGACGGGATCGGGCAGCGGTCATGGCGGGTGGCGACGCGCCGCCAGCCCTTCAGGCAAGCGGACATCTTCTCGATCCTGTGGTGCAGGCGGTCGCGGCCCACGTCGTGCGGGGGCGGAACCTTGCGAGCGATGCGGGGGAGGATACTGGGCGAATTGCCCATGTCGATCAGCACGATCCCGGTTTCCTGCGCCCGGCCGGCCAGTTAGGTCATGCTGAACTGATGCCGGGTTTCCGAGAGGGTGTTTTTTCATAACCCAGGCGGCGTTTTCAGGGGCGTTCGTCCGTTCGTGGAGTGCGTCCTCCACCTCCTGCGGCGGGCGGCGCCCGATGGCGCCGTGTAGCCGCTCGTTGTTCAACCAGCCGAGGTCACGTCCGTCAAGCTGGTGTAATTTCCCGGATGGCCTGAGGTCATGATCAGGCGGCTTTCGTGGTTATGCCGAGAATGGGGTCGATCTCCTCGGTGTCGATGCGGGCGAAGGCC
>Ga0213835_100184_pt1 | contig 74391 bp, 65 predicted proteins | sample SWPATP01_FD_160576 | JGI IMG/M metagenome (GOLD analysis project Ga0213835, IMG submission 160576) | Coastal seawater microbial communities from Marineland, Florida, United States - SWPA TP0 #1 | ecosystem: Environmental > Aquatic > Marine > Coastal | place: USA: Florida | collected 2016-08-05 | reverse complement strand
CGCCTGCTGTAGTTGCTGCTCAAGCTCTTTGATGCGCTGATTAAGACGCTCGGCCTCTACAGCCGACGTCAATGCATGTGGTTCCGTTTTACGTGTGCTCATCACCGATACCTTGGGTAAGTCACTGGCTTGTCCTGAAATAGGTTTACACCTAAGCACAAGGAATAAGAAAAACGCATACATAAGATTAATTCCTACATCCTCTACTTCCCAAAACACAAAAAGCCACCTGTGTAGGTGGCTTTTTGATGGAATGTCTTGTTTTATTGGATTATGACATTTTGATCATGTATCCAACGCCGTGTAGGGTTACAAGATAGCGTGGGTCTTCCGGTTGCATTTCAATTTTTGATCTTAATTTAGAAATGTGAACATCAACCGTTCTGGTATTTGTGCTATACTCATAGCGCCATACATGTTCTAAGAGAGTATCTCTCGAAACAGGCTCGTTTGCATTTGCTACAAGGAAGCGAATTAATTCAACCTCACGTGTTGTAAGATCGATGGTTTTATCCGGACGAACCGCACGAGATTCGTTTAGCTCAAGTCTAACCTGCCCAAGATTTACAACATCAATCGGGCCCGGCTTGTTGAATGTATTTGCTCTACGGAGTCTTGCCTGAATACGAGCCAAGAGTTCTTTAGCTCCAAAAGGTTTTGTAATATAATCGTCAGCTCCGATATTTAATCCGGTTACTTTATCAATTTCCTGATCTCTTGCAGTGAGCATTATAATCGGGAAGTTGAATTTCATTTCCCTGATCTTCTTACATACCTCAAAGCCACTCATGCCCGGCAGCATGATATCTAAAAGCATGAGGTCAGGACTAAAATCCTTTACTTGCTCAAGAGCTTCGGTTCCGGTTTCAACGATAGCCACTTCATAGCCTTCGTTTTCGAGGGTATCCCGTAAGGTAAACACCAAACTGGGTTCGTCCTCTACAATCATTATTTTTTTCTTAGACGACATATTCCTTTTGTTTTAGTTCTTCCTGTTTTTCATTTAAAATGGTCATTCTCTTTACGTCACTTAATGCCGGAAATGAGACAGTAAATACTGAACCCTTTCCGTATTCGCTTTCAACGGTTATTGTTCCTCCATTACGCTCTACCAAATTCTTTACGATAGACAGTCCCAGGCCGTGGCCTTTGGTATGAGCTGTAAGAGTATCTTCAACTCTGTAAAACTTTTCGAAAATTAGTTTTTGCTTATCCTTTGGAATTCCAGAGCCAAAATCTTTTACATTTAAATATACGTTTTTATTATCTGAAAGTAACTCAATTCCTACATATTTGGAATTCGGACTATATTTGAGGGCATTTTCAATTAAATTTCCTAAAATCGTATGAAATGTATTGTGATCAACCATCACTTCTGGAACTTTAGCATCGATTTTTAAATCAACTTCCGCTCCGTTTGAGTTTAGGAAAGTTTCATGTTCATAAACATAATCTTTGATCAACTCACTTAAATCAGAAGGAACTTGTTTTAGTACTAATTGACCTGCCTCATTTTTGGCAACATCAAGAAGTTTTTCGATCATCCTGCGTAAGCGAAGTGATTCTGTGTAAATGTGTTTTCCATAAGATGTGAGTCGCTCTGGCGTTGTAACTCTTCCGTCTGACAAATTCTCACCTGCAGCTTGCATAACGGCTAGTGGAGTTTTTAATTCATGAGTTACATTCGCTAGGAATGACGCTTGTCTCATACCTAATTCACGTTCTTTTTGAGCCGTGATATACATGAAGATGAGACTCCCCATCAAAAGAAAAAAACCTGCTCCAAGGAAAATAAGATTTCTTCTAAGGGATGCTTTGGAAGCTATGACTTCAGGGGTTTCCTGAAAGATAATCCTTAGATGCCAATCTTCGAGCATGTTTGAAAAACGTTGAATATAATCGGGGCGATCTCGTGTGACATTTTGATCACCGTTCGAAGCTATTATTTGACGTTTAGTCCAATAATCGAGCCAAACAACAACGCCTGAATCTTCAGAACTGCCAAATCGAGCATTAATTTCAGGGGCTAAAAACCCATTAACGAGGTAATCATCGTTAATTCTCATAATGATGTAACTCACTATCTGACGATCAGTTGGGTTGAACATCACAATAGTCATTGTTCTATGAGAATCATGGATGATTCGTGTGTTCCATTTGTATTCCTGAACTAACACTCTCATACGCGTACGAGCCATACTTAGTCCGTCACAAATTAAATCATCAGGGTTTGAAACACTTGAAAAACTATTGCTTTCTAGAGAAAATTCTTTAATTGAATTTGGATTATTACAAATATCATGGCGAGCATCCATGAAGTAAATTTCATGAAAAAGAGGATCAGAAGCGGCTTGCCTCATAATCTCGATAAAATCAGCTGGAAAAGGTTCATTGTATTCCAACACATCCTGGAAGGCATCCATATCAACTCGCCATAAATCCCGAACAGATTGATAGAATCTTGCACGAGTTGAGTTAGTGAGTTCTTCCATCTGTCTTTTATGTTTTTCAACAGATGATGTAACCGTGCTCTCATGCAAGGCATACAACGAATAAATGTTCATACCTGTAAGACCAAGTATGGCAAATATGCCTGTAGCAAGTAGAATAAGTCGAGAGCCGGAAAACCTTTTCATAAGGTTTAGTTTTATGCGATGTTGAATTGTAAAAACTGAATGTAAGGAATATTTTAATTTTTAGTTTTTACAATTAACTAAATGTTACAAAATAGTTTCATGCTGATTGACGGACAAAAAAAAGCGTTCTAAACCAACAATTAAGTTGAACTTAAAACGCTAAAAAATTAAAAATATGATATGCAGGCTTCTAAAATCTAACCTGAAGCCAAGCTAAAATCAGTGATGTATCTGCATTCAGTGGCTTTATTTTGCCAAATTGATAGTTTAATCCCAATCGTGCTACTTCTCTATCATTTTGTTTAAAAAAGTACAATCCACCAAGTGTAATTGAATCATCTTTATATCTGGGTCCGGCTTCAGGAACTCTTCTAAATTGTTCTTTTCTTATCATGAAATAGAAATCAGGAGTCATTTTATAGCCTACTTGTGCATAGTATCCATCGAAATCGAAAACCTGAGTATCGTTTTGTTTTCCGGCGGCATATTCTATCTGAGTAAACAAACGGTCGATCCCAAAACCATCTGTTGCCAATCTTAATGAATAAGATGTTCGGTCAACATCTACCGGAGCATTACTTCCAATAATTAAATCATTTTGACGGTTCATGCTAGCATGACCACCAAGCGTAATGCCATCTACGATTTCATAATCTAATCTGATACCATACAATCCATCACCGGTTTTTCTTTGTGTGATGTTTGTACCTGCATTGGTAAAACGTCCGGTTCCGTTTCCGGCATGGATTCCATACCATAATCTTCCATGCGAACCGTAAGCCATCACGCCAATATCTCTGAAAGCATTAAACCCCATAATACTCGAAAGCTGTGTGGTTATTGGAGCTCTTTCATGGAATAATAGGAGGGATGAAAACAGGCGAGCTGTATCATGGGTTTGACCTGACATAATAAATTGTCCGGCTCTAATGTTAAGCCAAGGTTTTAAATGAACATCAAAATAGTAGTCAAGTAATGCTCTGTCAGGAGTGCTTAACTCAAGCCATACCGTTGCACTGAACATTTCATTTATGCGCGTCCTGGCGTACAAACGCCCCCTTCTCAGTCGGTAGCCATTAACTTCCCTAATAACTCCATCCGAGTCAGATTCCACTTTGTCTGTTACGATTCCCCAAACTTGTCCATAACCCCCAATGTCTGCTTTAACCTGTGCCAGGGTATTTTTTGTTGGAAAATAAATGAATGTGATAAGCCCTAAAAGTAACAGGGCTTTAAATATGATTTTCATTGATCTTGATTTAATGATTCTCGTTTATCTGCAATTAGTAAGCAATTATCTTGCTTATTTTACTCATAAAATAATATTAAACATCAGAATTATAATATAAGAGAATTTTAGACACGATGCACGATCAAGGTTGAGGTATCCACTTTGAGTCCACTCCGATTAATCCGAATTACAAAATTAGTTATACAATCTTCGTTTATTTAAAGGTAAAAACAAGAACTTAACTTTATGAACCTTCGTGTTTCCCAATGTTTCGGGACAAGTTTTGAGACTCCACGGTAAACCGGGACTTTTGTTTGTGATTCATAATTAACTTTTCGGAGCAGACTCAACTTTCAAATGAGAATCTTTATGGTTAAAGCAAAAAAAGGAGCCTGTACACCACAGACTCCTTGAAAAATTTCATTTATAAACTGATCTGCTATTTCAATTCAAGAATCAATGCGGTTCTTGCACCAACAGTTAATCGGTCTTTAAGCTCAATAGTTTCTTGGCTATACACTTCCGTTCCTTTACTGTATTTGTGCAAGATTTCGCTAAATCGGTCGAGCCTTAATTCCTGCTCATAATTCTGAGCATTCATTACCACCATTATTGTTTCAGAATCGTTTTGTCTGAAATAAACATAGACATTACGCTGTGGGATAAAGTGCGTGAGTGTTCCGGTATGAATAACTTCTTTATCTTTTCTCCAATGAGATAGCGTCCTCATATAATTGAATACCTCTGTAAGCGGAAGACCTCTTTTTTCAGCAAGTTTAACTCTGCCTTCGTGAGTAAATGCATTAATTTCATCACCGGGCCAGCCACCGGGGAAGGGGGGACGCTTGAATGGGTCGGAACTTCCTCCCCCCATATCAAACATCAATTCAGTGCCGTAAAAAATTTGCGGGATTCCTCTTGTGGTTAGCAGGAATGCAATCGCCATTTTAAATTTTTGTGGGTCATTTCCAACAGTTTCAGCATACCTCCATAAATCATGATTATCGAAGAAAATGACGTTCAAAAAAGCATTGGTATAAAGAAAATCTTGGCTTAGTGTGTAATAAAGGCGCATAAGTCCGGTATCCCAGCCCTGACCTTCATTAAAGGCCTGTGTTAGTGCTTCGTAAAGAGGGAAATCAGTAACACTCGGCAAATGTGAATTATATTCTCCGGAAACAATAGAATGATATTGCCACCAAGCGGTTGTTGGGACATTTGGCATCCAAACTTCCCCTACAATATTAAAATCAGGATACTCTTCTAAAATAACTCTTGTCCACTCAGCCATATAGTCAGGATACGGATAAGCATGGGTATCCATTCTAATGCCATCTATCCCGCTAAATTCAATCCACCAAATGGTATTTTGGATAAGATAATCAGCTAATAAAGGATTTCTTTGATCTAAATCGGGCATCTCATCTACAAACCATGCTCTAACCAAACTGTTATAATCTTTTTGGGATGCATACGGATCCATCAACACGCTTGTTCGGTAATTCGTGTTACCATAAACACTTTGGTCATGAATCCAATCACTTGATGGTAAGTCTTTGATAAACCAATGATGCGTTCCAACATGGTTATGAATCATATCAAGTATAACTTTCATCCCCATATGTTGAGATTTTTGCACCAAATTCAAGAAATCCTGATTCGTTCCGAACCTGCGATCTACTTTATATAAATCAGTTGCTGCGTAACCATGATAAAATCCGGCTCCAATTGCATAATTGTGGGGCATGTCATTTTCAAAGATGGGATTAATCCACAAAGCCGTCATCCCTAAATCTTTGATATAATCTAAATGATTGATGATTCCTTGAATGTCGCCACCTTTTCTTGCAAAAGGCTCATCCATATCCACATCCTCAAGCATTCCCGGAATATTGTTAATGGATGGATCTCCATTAGCAAAGCGGTCAGGCATAAGAAGGTAGATTACATCACTGCTATCAAAACCCTGATGTCGGTTATCTGAGCCTTCACGTTTCAAAAGCTCATACCCAACGGTTCGGGTTGCATCACCATAAGTAAAGGTGAGTTGCAACTCACCGGGTTGAGTTTGCGCGGTTACATCAACATAGACAAAAAGATAATTCGGATTTTCCACTTGAACGACACGGCGAAGTTCTACTCCCGGGTGATCAATAGCAACTCGTGATTTTCCGATATCCACACCATAAACAAGGATTTGTAATTCAGTATTTTTGAAACCGGTCCACCAAAAAGGAGGTTCGATCCGTTCAATATTAATTCCGTCTGCAAATGCCGTTGAAAAGGTGAATAGAAAGACGAAAATGAAAGAAAAGAGTTTCTTTGTCATCAGATATAAGGTTTAATTTCAGTTTTCTTTAAAATTTAATTCTAAATAGTATTCGCAAAATGCGCCGTTTAATGTAAAGTGTGCAACGATTTTTGCATTATGTTGAATGATTTGATTGAAGAACAAGTTTCTTAAATTCAAATAGTTATTCTTCATACACATCTGAGGTATATTGCACGTGATAACGCTGTTGTCAGATAGATGAAGCTTAACAGAAAGAATAATATAATGGATTTATACATTACCCGTTAACTTTTTCAGTTAAAGAAATCATATTATACAACGAATTGGTAGTAAACAGGATTATATCAGATTCCATGGCAAAGTTAATTTTACTTTTTCTCATTTTTTCAGTCACTTTTGTTGAAGTAGAGCCTCTTTTTGCACAATCTAACGATGAAGTGCGAATCGCTCGAATCCAATATCGTGGTGGTGGCGATTGGTATAATGATCCATCATCCATCCCAAATCTGATTCGATTCGCAAGACAACACATCCCGGTTAGTATCAGCGACCGTTTTGATGATGTTGCCATAGGTAGCCGGGATTTGCATCGCTATCCGTTTGCTTTTTTAACCGGTCACGGAAACATCGTTGTGAATCAGGCTGAAGCGACCAATTTGCGCGAGTTTGTTGATAATGGAGGATTTCTTTATGTGGATGATGACTATGGATTAGACCCCTACATCAGAGAGGTATTCCGACAAGTTTTTCCAAATGATACATTGGTTGAGCTTCCTTTTAATCATCCTATATATAACCAAGTGTTTTATTTTCCTGAGGGGCTTCCAAAGGTTCATGAACATGATGGTAAACCGCCTCGCGGATACGGTATATTCAGAAACGGAAGATTAGCCGTTTTTTACACCTATGAGTCAAATTTAGCGGATGGTTGGGCTTATGATGTGCATAATAATCCGGAGCATGTAACAAGAGCATCACTCCAAATGGGAGTAAATTTGCTCTTTTATGCGCTCACAAGCGAAAGATAAATGCCGTTACTTGAAGATTCAGATTACGTATCCCCGCTTTTCTTTAGCAATGGGCATCTTCAAAGTATCTATCCAACTTTATTCAGAAAAGTTACAGGGATAGGTTATCGCAGAGAACGTATTGAGACATCTGATGCCGATTTTCTTGATTTAGATTGGTCAGAAGTTACCTCAGATACACTGGTAATTATTAGTCACGGCCTTGAAGGGAACAGCACTCGAAGCTATGTTTTGGGGATGGTACGATGCATGAATCGCTATGGCTGGGATGCACTCGCATGGAATTTTAGGGGATGTAGTGGCGAAATGAACCGGAAACCTCAATTTTACCATAGCGGGGCAACATACGATTTGCACGATGTAGTAAAGCATGTATCAAGCTTGAATCGCTATAAGCAAATCTATTTAATTGGCTTTAGCATGGGAGGAAATATTACGCTAAAATATCTTTCTGATTATGTCTCTGATATCCCCGAAGAAGTAAAAGCCGCCGCTACATTTTCAGTTCCTTGCGATTTGGCTGACTCGGCTATTAAAATTACAGATTCAGCCGGTGGAATTTATATGAAGCGTTTCATGAATTTGCTCAAGCATAAAGTGCGACAAAAGGCTAAGGCATATCCCGGTTCGCTATCTTTAGAGGGATTGGATCAGATGAATTCTTTCTATGAATTTGATAATGCGTACACTGCCCCGCTTCATGGCTTTAAGGATGCCGATGATTATTGGCAGAAATCGAGTTGCAAGAAATATCTGACATCTATTTCGCGCCCGGCCTTATTGGTTAATGCTCTGAATGATCCCTTTTTGACGGAATCCTGTTTTCCGATTGAGGAAGCTGTGAGGCAACCCTTACTTTTTTTAGAGACACCCAAATATGGTGGACATGTCGGCTTTATGCGATTCCATGATTCAGGCACTTATTGGAGCGAGCAAAGGGCCGTTCGGTTTCTAAAAGAGTTTAAGTAACGTCTATGAAAAAACCGGCATGAACTCTTTTAGAGGAAGTTCATTTGAGTTGGAATTATCAGGTGTACGTTCTAAGCTAACCTGCCAAGACATCTTATCAGGACGATAAAATCTGCGCTGATAATATACTGCTTTGTCGTTAACAGTGAGGGAAACCCGGTCAAAAACAAGAAGCGGAGCTCCCTTCGACAGTTGAAGCAGGGGGGCGGTTAATTCATTAGCCACACACGCACTAATAAGATATTTCCCCCTTATAATGGGAATTTGATATTCCTCTTCTAAAATTCGGAAGATAGTTTTATCAGTAAGTTCCTGATCAATAATCAGCTGACCATAAAAAATGGGGAACCATGTAATATCGAACGCAATAGGTTCTCCATCCCCTAAACGAAGACGATCTAAACGGAGTACCATCTGACCTTCTTTAATGCCTAAATTCTGGGCAACAGTAATATTCGCAGGCTCTTGCTTCAAATCAATCACTTCAGATTGAGCTTCTTTCCCGGCCGCTTTCATGTCTTCCATAAAGTCAGTCAATCGGATCATGTTTTGCGGTTGATCGGTCTTCTTCACGAAAGAACCCAACCCTTGGCATCTATAGATGATATGCTCACTCTCAAGCGTTTGCAATGCTCTGCGAACGGTTACACGGCTAACCTCGAAACGCTCTGAAAGCTCCTGCTCAGAAGGTAGTTTCTCATCTTTATCATAACTGCCTTTTGTTATTTGCTGTTTAAGCCAGTTACTGATTTGTTCGTGTCTTGGTGTATTTGATTTAAGTTCCATAGCTTATGCTTACAAGTGTTACTTTTTAACGAAATATAAAGCAACATATATTAAATGTCAATACAAGTAGAAACAAGTTTTTGTTTGAAGATGGGGAACTTGCATGATTCATGTATATAGCCTTATTTAATTGAATATGTGATGATTTTAATATAGTGGTTTGTCATAGTCGAAGCTTGCTATGAATAATTGAAAGAAAAAAAATAACTTGTATTGACAAGTAGTAATAACCTTTGTATATTTGGTTCAGAATAACAACTCAAAGCAAAACACAAACCTTAAGTTTAACTCGTATGTTCGATTTTTTATATCAACCCTGGCCCTGGTATGTTGCCGGTCCTTTGGTTGGATTAACTGTTCCGCTATTACTCATGCTTGGTGGCAAAATGTTCGGGATCTCCGAAAATTTACGCCACGTGTGTGCCGCCTGTAATATTGGCAATGTTTCGTTCTTTCAGTATGATTGGAAGAAAAATGGTGCATGGAACCTCACGTTTGTTTTAGGAGTGATTCTTGGTGGATTCTTAGGCGGTTTTCTATTTGCAAACCCAAATCCTATTGCACTTGCAGAATCTACAGTTCAAGATTTAATGGCCCTCGGTATTACTGACTTTACGGGATTTGTACCAAACGATTTATTCACATGGAGTGCACTAACAACACCAATCGGTTGGATTGTACTCGTATTAGGTGGATTTCTTGTAGGATTTGGTGCTCGTTATGCCGGCGGATGTACATCCGGTCATGCGATCTCAGGGCTATCTGACCTGCAGCTTGCCTCTCTTATTGCAGTAATCGGCTTTTTCGCCGGTGGCTTGCTGATGACGTATGTGATTTATCCCATAATTTTTTAATCAACCAAGAATATGTTAAGCGCAAAAGATTTTATCAAATATTTATTAGCAGGTACATTTTTTGGATTTGTACTCATGAAATCTGAAGTCATTTCTTGGTTCAGAATTCAGGAAATGTTCAGATTCGATTCCTTTCACATGTATGGAATTATTGGAGTTGCTATTGCGGTAGGATTGATTTCCATCCAACTTATCAAAAAGTTTAATGTGAAGGATTTAAGTGGAAATCCGATAACCATCCCCCCAAAAGACCCAAAACAAGTAACACGTTATATTGTCGGCGGTTCTATGTTTGGATTGGGTTGGGCGCTTATGGGAGCTTGCCCGGGCCCAATGTTCGCTCTTATTGGAAGTGGCTTAACCATAATTATTGTACCAATTCTCGCGGCACTTGCAGGAACCTACACTTATGGTCTGCTCCGCGATAAACTTCCACACTGATTTTTAAACAACAAAAACAACCATCCCTAACCGGAGAAAAACTATGTATTACAAACAATTCTTTGATGACAAACTTGCTCAGTATTCCTATTTAATCGGATGCCAGGCTACAGGCGAAGCAATCGTACTAGACCCAATGCGTGATATTGATCAGTACATTGATGTTGCAACCAAAGAAAATTTAACCATCACAAAAGCAGTTGATACACACATCCACGCAGATTACATTTCAGGTCTTCGTGAGTTCGCTGAGCGCGGAGTAAAGGTGTATGGATCAGATGAAGGTGATGCCGACTGGAAATATGAGTGGCTCATTGGTAGTGACTACGACTATGAGCTTTTGAAAGACGGTGATGAAATCAAAATCGGAAATATCAGCATCAAAGCATGGCATACTCCGGGTCACACACCAGAGCACCTGTGCTACTTTGTTACCGACGGCGCCGCTGCCGATGTGCCTATGGGCGTTGTAACCGGTGACTTCGTATTTGTTGGCGACGTTGGTCGTCCTGATCTTCTCGAGTCTGCTGCAGGCATGGAAAACGTGATGGAACCATCTGCGAGAACCTTGTACAAGTCAGTTGAAGCGTTCAAGCAAATTCCTGAGTACATTCAAATTTGGCCGGGACACGGTGCTGGTAGTGCATGTGGTAAAGCACTTGGTGCGATTCCGGAGACCACGGTTGGGTACGAGTTACGTTTCAATAACTCATTGAAATCTGCAACCAGCGAAGATAACTTCGTGAAGTTCATTCTGGATGGTCAGCCTGAACCTCCAATGTATTTCGCTCGTATGAAGCGCGATAATAAAATCGGTCCAAGAGTACTCAACGGACTCCCAAACCCCCGTCGCCTTACCGTTCGTGAATTAAAGGAAATTGCAGAAGATAAAACATCAGCTACAGTAATCGACACACGTGAGAGAGATCAATTTGTGAAGGGACACATTCCCGGTTCATTACTCTCACCTTTAACGAAGCAATTCAATACTGTAGTCGGTTCTTACGTAGATGAGCATGAGAAAATGGTTTTAGTAGTTGAAGAGCACAGACTTCGCGAAGCAATTGTTGATTTAATTCGCATTGGCTTAGATCACATAGTTGGGTATGTAACCCCGGCTGATTTGAAACTTTATGGAGCGCAGGGTGGAACATTGGAAACACTCGAAACCATCTCTTTCGAGAAAATGGAAGAGTTAACTTCTGAGTCAGCTAATGCAATTCTTGATGTTCGTAAAGGAAGTGAATTCAAAGAGTTCGCCTTTGATAATGCATTAAACTACGCGCATACTCGCTTGTTCAACCGTAAGCATGAAATCCCCAATGACAAAACTTATTTGGTTCACTGTCAGACAGGTGGACGCTCTGCAGTAGCAAGTGCTTATTTAAAACGAGAAGGATTCAATGTAGTTCTTGTTGACGATGACATCAATCTGCATCGCAGCAAACAAGCAGTCGTTTAAGTTAACATCGTAAAGAGTTAAGCCGGGAATTGAACACTCCCGGCTTTTTTAAAATCAGCACAATTGTAAGTATCCAAATGTCATCCCCAATTAAAAAATTAAAAGAATTTTTTCCGATTCTCGGTTTGATTGGAAGTTATCGAAAAGAAGATTTCCGATCAGATTTGAATGCAGGTTTGGCAGTTGGGGTTATGCTCATTCCACAAGGGATGGCGTATGCAGTATTAGCAGGTTTGCCTCCAGTATATGGACTTTACGCCGCGCTTGTACCCATTATTATTTATGGTCTGATGGGTACTTCAAAGCAATTGGCAGTTGGACCCGTAGCCATGGTTTCGTTATTGGTCATTGCGGGTGTTGGTGCCTTCGCGGAAGTAGGTTCGGATAGATTTATTATGCTTGCCATCTTAACTGCGTTCGGTGTAGGTTTAACACAGTTTTTGATGGGTGTTTTTAGGATGGGTTTCTTAGTGAACTTCCTTTCCCATCCGGTATTAAGCGGATTCACATCGGCTGCCGCTATAATAATCGGAGCAAGTCAACTCGCTAATTTGCTTGGATTAAGGATACCAAGTACAAGTTTTGTTCCAGAAATTATACTAAATGTTGCTAAGAATTTCACTGATATTCATATTCAAACAGCAATCATTGGTATTGCATCGATTGCACTTTTGTTATTCCTCAAATCATGGAAGAAAACCTTTCCTTCTGCTTTGTTAGTGGTTTTTATTGGGATAATCGTTACTTATTTCTTTAATCTGCAAGAACAAGGATTACGCATTGTAGGTGATATCCCGACCGGACTTCCGGGATTGGATGTTTCATGGTTCAGTATTTCTGATTTGGGGATGTTAGTTCCTCTAGTTTTAGTAATTTCCTTGGTGGGATATATGGAGTCTATTGCCGTTGCTAAGGCGATAGCATCGAAACAGGGAGAAAAAATTGACCCGAATCAAGAGCTTGTAGCACTTGGTACGGCTAACTTAGGAGGGGCACTTTTTCAGTCTTTTCCAACTACAGGTGGACTGTCGCGAACAGCAATGAACTATCAAGCCGGAGCCCGAAGTGGAGTTGCATCATTGATAAGTGCCGGATTAATTGCATTAACTTTACTTTTTCTCACACCACTTTTCTATTACTTACCTTCAGCTATTTTGGCCGCAATCATTATAGTGGCAGTAACATCACTTTTTGATGGTAAGGAAATAAAGCATCTGTGGAGAACAGATCGCCTTGACCTCAGTATGTTTGGTATAACTTTTTTTGCAACTCTATTACTAGGAATTGAAGAGGGAATTGCCGTTGGAGTTATTGTTACGCTGATTATGGTGATTTATAAAAGTACGAAACCACATGCTGCGGTACTTGGGCGACTTGGAACGTCTAACGTTTACAGAAATATTGATCGGTATGAAGAAGCTAAAGAAATTGATGGGGTACTTATTTTTAGATTTGATTCTCAGTTATATTTTGCAAATGCTGATTTCTTCAGAGATAAAATAGAGCATTTATTGTTTGAGAGGAAAAACGCGATTCATACTATTATTATAGATGCAAGCGCTATGCCATCTGCTGATTCAACAGGTATTCACATGCTTGATAAGCTGATTAAAGATTTGAAGGAAAAGAACATCACATTTTTTATAGCAGGTGCTTTGGGACCGCTCAGAGATATTTTCAAACAATGTGGATTGATTGATGAAATAGGGCACAAAAATTTTTACTTTGACGTTAATCATGCAATAGAAAATTTAAACGGAAATGAGCCGGAGTATATCGGCTTTGAAGTTGTACAATCCAATAAATAGTCGAATATGAAATATTTTTTAATCCTCATAATTATTGTGGGTCTGGTAACACTGGCTTTTAAAACAATCATAAATAAATCAACAAGTATGCAAGTTTCAGAATTGAAAAAACTAATGGAAGAACAACCCGGCGTGGTTATTGATGTTCGCACGCGAGATGAACATGAACAAGGTCATTTAGCAATAACAGATGCTTTATTTGATATGTTGAATGGTGATTTTCAACGTCAAATTCCACATTTCGATAAAAATAAAACATATTATTTATACTGCCGTTCAGGTAACAGAAGTGGTCAGGCAGCAATGATGATGAAGCGTGCCGGCTTTGAAAATGTATTTAATATTGGTGGATTTGATGAATTAGTACGTGCAGGTTTCGAACCGGCAAAAGTTGAAACACCTTGATTGTTATATCATTCTAAAACAAAAAAGGACAGCTCATCTGATATGAGACTGTCCTTTTTTTAATTCTGAATTTACTTTAGTAAGAAAGAAGTCGCTCAGCAGCTTCGCGAATATCTTTATCAGTTGGGAGAAGAATATCCTCATAAGGAGCAGCAAATCCGATGGGGGCAAATTTAGCTGCAACACGTACCACCGGAGCATCTAATGCATCGAAGCAGCGATCAGCAATTTGTGCTGCGATTTCGGCACCAAAACCGATAAACTCATAATCCTCATGTAGAACCATTACTCTGTTAGTTTTTTTGACAGAAGTGTGAACGGTTTCGGAGTCGTATGGCACAATTGTTCTTAAATCAATGACTTCAATTTCAAGACCATCTTTAGCGTATTCTTTTGCCAAATTTAGCGCTCTTTGAACTAATGCTCCATAGGTTACTATCGTTAAATCTTTTCCTTCTCTGAGTACTTTGGCTTTTCCAAGAGGCGTCAAATAATCTGCACCTGGTTCAGGAGTTCTGGCAAATCCTTGGCGATATAAGAACTTGTGCTCTAAATAAATCACCGGGTCATTGCCTCTGATGGCCGTTTTTAGCATTCCTTTAGCATCGGTTGAATTGCTTGGCATCACAATTTTAAAACCCGGAATATGACCAAATATCGATTCAATATTCTGGCTATGGCACAATCCACCATGAATATACCCTCCACAGGGCACGCGAATTACCATTGGGCTTGCCCACTGATTATGAGAACGATAGCGAAGAGTTGGCACTTGGTTTCTTAGCATCTGCATTGCCGGCCAAATGTAGTCCGCAAACTGAATTTCAACTACAGGCTTAAATCCTTGAAGACTCAATCCACATGCTGTTCCTATAATCGATGCTTCGGCAAGGGGAGAATTATAGCAACGTTCTTTCCCAAAACGTTCTGTTAATCCACGGGTTGCGGTGAAAACTCCTCCTTTACCACCGGCTACATCCTCACCGAAAACGAGTACTTTTTCATCGCGTTCCATTTCCTCTGCAATGGCATGGTTAATTGCATCTACCATTACAATAGGTTCACCGGTAGGTACTTCATTCTCATAATCAAAAGCGAGTTCATCCTCGCAAAGAACATGTTTTAATCCATCTTCCGGTTTAGGGTCGTCTTGCGCTTTACACCATTCGGTGTCATCATCCACTTGTTTTTTGACTTCCTCGCGTAGAGCTTCGATTTCCTCACGGGTAGCTAATTTAGCTTTAATCAGCTGCTTAGCTAAAACTTCAATAGGATCATGGAACCTGTCGGCCTCAATTTCTTCTTCAGAACGGTATTTTCTATGGTCGTCAGAAGAAGAGTGAGGTAATAAACGAACAACGTGTGCATGAATTAGCGATGGACCTTCTCCGGCACGTGCGCGTTTTACGGCTTTTTCCATGGCAGCATAAGAGCTGAAGTAATCAGTACCATCTACTTCAAAAATTTCTAAATCAGCAAAGCCACTGACAGTTTTTGAAATTGAATTGTTACTTGTCTGTTCAAATACCGGAACACTAATGGCATATTTATTGTCCTGAACCACAATAATAGCCGGTGCCTTATCACGAGTAGCCCAGTTCAAAAGTTCAAAGAAAGAGCCTTGAGACGTGCCGCCATCACCGGTTGAAATATAAACGACATCATCATTACCCAAATATTTAGCACCCTGTGCAATGCCAAGTCCGGGTAGAAATTGTGCTCCAATAGCACTGGAAACAGATACAATATTAAGTTCTTTGCTATTAAAGTGAGAAGGCATCTGCTTTCCGTAGCTCGTATCCGTAACTTTTGATAAATGCGCAGATAGAAGCTCCCTTGCCGTCATACCCATCCCTAAAGAAAAAGCCATGTCGCGGTAATAAAGCATACCCCAATCTTTTCTGGGGATTAGATTTTTGGCCGCTGCTACTTGGATGGCTTCATGACCTGAACCACCAATATGAAAGAACCCACGCCCCTGTTTTAATAAAGTGAGCATTTTGTCATCCAGCCTTCTGGATAACATCATTGTTCTCAGCACTTCCATTAAATGCTCTTTACTGAACTTTTTTATGGAAGCTGGTTTAATAGTGTAAACTGAGTTTTCTGGTACCAATGAAGTGGTTCCATTTAAAATATTAACACTCATTTGGAATAATTTAATAATACATTTTTATGGGGGAAAAAATCATGCATAAAATAACACTTTCGCAAGTAGCTTCCCAATCCGGTTAAATAGTTTTACAGCTTTGAAATTATACTCTAATCCTCAGAAAATCGCTTTTTTAGGATAATTTGCGAGATTACAAAATAAGATACTATATTACTGTACAGACAATATGGATTTATTTTTTCTATTATGCTATTCAAAAAAGCAAGCTTTTTATTCGTCAAGATAATTTTGTTACTGATAGTTGCTTTAACAACGCGTGTCGATGCTCAGTTTCAGACCGGTTCAGAAATCATATATGCCTATTTCATTGAAGATCCACTTACAACAATACATATTAGCTGGATTGATCAAATGGCACAAGCTCGGAGCTTTCAGTATAGACTTGAAAACACGAATGCTTGGATAACATCATCAAATGTAAGATCAAACAGGATTCCCGGGTCATCTAATTTTGTCCATAAAGTTCGACTTTCGAATTTAAATCCCGGTGAAAACTATGAATTTCGATTAGGTCAGTCAGAAAAATTACATCGGTTTAAGATGATGCCTGATAATTTAAATGAACCGTTATCTTTTGTTAAAGGTGGTGATATGTATCATAGTTCTTCTCTTATGATTCCAATCACGGCTGCGGCTTCAGCAAGGAATCCCAATTTTGCAATTATTGGAGGAGATTGGGCCTATGCTGATGGTGATACAACAAAAGTAAATCGTTGGTTCAGGTTGTTCGAAGTATGGCAAGAATATATGAGTCCGCCTAATGGACATATTGTGCCATTTGTTCCGGCAATTGGAAATCATGAAGTTATAGGTGGATATAACAAACCACCCTCGCAAGCACCTCTATACTTTACTTTCTTCAATTTACCTGAAAAGCGTGCATATTATTCGTTAGATTTTGGGGATTATTTAAGCCTTATCATATTAGATTCAAATCATACGAATTCTATAGATGGTCTTCAAAAACAATGGTTGAGGCAAGAATTGGAAGTGCGTTCTGATATTCCGCATGTTTTTCCTGTATATCATGTGCCGGCATTTCCTTCATTCAGAGTCTATACAAATCATCACAGTACGATGGTTAGAGAGCATTGGGTACCAATATTTGAAGAATTCGGGATTCAGCTGGCAATGGAAAATCATGACCATACTTTTAAAAGAACTAAACCCATCAAAAATCTGAGTGTAGATCCAGATGGTATCGTTTACATAGGGGATGGTGCATGGGGTGTTAATACCCGAATGGATGAAGATGCTCCGAACCGATGGTATCTCGAAAAAGTAAGTGGAACGCATCACTATTGGAATATAACGTTGTATGATAATTTGAGATTTATAGAAGCCTATGATAGAAATAATGAGCAATTAGATGCTTTCTATCAGCAAATTAGTAGTCAGGGACTTCCAAAGCCACAAAATCAAACTCCTTTAATACCCGGGGAATTATTTTTGGCTCAGAACTATCCTAATCCATTCAATTCCTCAACCTTAATCTCATTTGTTGTGCCATTTAGCGAGCAACCTGAGAAAGTACGCTTAGATATTCATAATATTCAAGGACAAAGACTGGCAACGTTAATAAACGATTTTCTTATTCCTGGCTCGCACTACATCAAGTTTGATGCTTCAAGTTTGAGTTTATCATCCGGAACTTACATGTATAGATTGCAAATAGGCAATAAGACGAGAATCAAGCAAATGCAGCTAATTAAATAACTTAGCTCAATTTATTTTTTCAAAGTTCAGAAACAATTATATAAGGGGATTTTTGCTTATATTTATTCAGAATGGTATAAAAACTATAAGTATAGAAATATCAGTAATTTGCAATATCATTCAGTGATAGAAAAATTCTAAATTAAGTATTTGATTCCTTTTATATGGATGTATTAATCTCTGGCAAAACATCTTTTAAAGTTGAAGTTCCTTATAAATTATTTCATACCGGAAGATCAATTCCAAAACCCCTAATTATTTATTTACACGGATACGGTCAAAATATTGCTAATTTTGAAGAGCAAATGAAGCCATTCTTAGAGTTAGAAGCCTATCATTTGTTTATTCAGGGTCCTTATGCTGATTTAGCAAATATTAAGAAACGTGGAAAATGGGGTTTCGCTTGGTATTTATATAATGGCAAGCAAGGTTCATTCATTAAGTCCTTGGAATATACTTCAGAGTTTATTCAGGGGATAATCGACAATATTCTAAATTATATTAATGTAACCCGAATTTGCGTTATAGGCTATTCAATGGGCGCATATCAAGCCGGTTACTTTGCTGTTTCAAGATGGAAACACGTTAATGAGCTTATATTGATGTCAGGTCGTTTAAAGACGGAAGCTTTTTCAAATAAAAAACTTAAAAAAGCAAATCATATTAATGTGCTTGCAACACATGGTCAAAAAGATGATGTAATTGATTTAAAAGCTCAGCAAAAAGAAATAGAATTATTAAAAAACAGCGGTTTTAATGCAAATATCGTAAGTTTTGATGCCGGACATAAGTTAACACCCAAAATGATTGAAACGGGAGTTTCATTTTTGCAGAAAGTGAGTTATAAAAAAATCTAATTTATAATCTCATTGAAATCATGTAACTTACGTTTTAATAAATTTACACACGTTACTTCACATTATTAGCAAGACGTTTTCTATGAAAGTATTGGTTGTTGAAGACGATAAAGTAGTAGGCTCTTTGGTTGAAAAGATCCTTGAGAAAAAAAATTATGATGTAGATTTGGTAGCAACCGGTTCATTAGGTCAGGAGTTAGCTACTCATGGCAATTACGACTGTATTGTTCTTGACCTAGGTTTACCTGATATTGACGGTCTGGAAATTTGTCGAAATCTAAGAGACAGGCAAGTGGATACACCACTTCTTATTTTATCAGCTTATGACGCTGTTAACATAAAAGTTAGTGGTCTTGATTTTGGTGCGGATGATTACCTTACCAAACCTTTCGATAATACCGAGTTAATCGCAAGGGTGGAAGCACTCATTAGACGTTATCGCGCTGGTAAGAGTAAAGAAGAATTAGAATGTGGAGAGCTTAAAATCAATATGATAACAAGAAAATTCTATGTCAACGGTAATGATGTAGAGTTAACAAATAATGAATTTGATTTGATGGCTTATTTCCTCAAAAATCAGGATAGAGTAATCAGCATTAATGAACTGGCAGAAAACGTTTGGGAAATTGGTTTTGACACAAGAACGAATTACGTAAATGTTTATCTGAGTTATATTAGAAAGAAAATGAGACCTTTTACTTCCAAAAAATACTTCAAAACAGTGCGGAAGCAAGGGTTTAAAATAAGCGCAGATTAAAGGATAAGGCCGGTTTTTACCGGCTTTTTTTATGAATAATATTCATTCATCAAACGAATACCAAGAAGCGTTTATCCAATATTTGAAGGGATTTTTAACACCTGAACGCATTGATAGAATAGAGTCTGTTATATATCACAGAACAGATAGGATTACGGTAATGCTTGAAAATATTTACCAATCACATAATGCAAGTGCAGTTCTTCGAAGTTGTGATTGTTTTGGTATTCAAAATATCTATACAGCTGAAACAATTGATAGATTATCATTTAGTAAAGCCGTTACAAAAAATGTAGAAAAATGGTTAACGCTACATCGTTTCAACAAAGATGAAGAAGATAATACCACAAACTGTATTCATACGCTAAAATCAAAAGGGTATGTACTCGTTGCTACTTCGCCTCATGAAACATCAATGCTTCTTGATGAACTTCCTTTAGATAAACCTATAGCATTGATGTTCGGTCGCGAGAAAACAGGATTAAGTCAAGAGGCAATTAATGCAGCAGACTATAAAATAAAAATACCCATGTTTGGGTTCAGTGAAAGTTTGAATATTTCAGTTAGTGCAGCAATTGCACTGCAAGCACTAACAAAGAAATTAAAGTCTGATTTTCCTGAAGAAATATGGAAGCTTTCGCAATTAGAGGAAACCGCTCTTAGACGTGAGTGGTACCGAAAAGCAGTTCGAAATGCAAAAGCGCTTGAAGAAAACTTCTTATTAACGTGGCAAAGATGAATCGTTATTCAGAAGCTATCGTTGTTGCATTATTCATGCGCATGAAAGCTCGATACTCTTGTGGTGTCAAGTCTATAAATAAATAATTCATCGGATTTACAGGGCGTCCATTATGAATAATCTCATAATGAAGATGAGGGCCTGAAACGCGACCGGTTCTTCCTGTGTAACCGATTAAATCACCACGCTTAACTTTAGCACCGGGTCTTATACCATCAGCGAATCCGGAAAGGTGTGCGTATCGTGTTACGTAGCCATATCCATGATCTAAATCAATGGTAAGTCCATAGCCGCCAAGACGATTGGCGGCGAAAAGAATAGTACCGTCTCCAGGTGCAAAGACAGGAGTTCCAACTCTTGCACGAAAATCAAGTCCTTCATGCATTCTTCTTACTCTATACACAGGATGTACTCTCATCCCAAAACCACTCAATATTTCACCGTCCACCGGACGCATAACCGGCATGTGGCGTAACATCGTTTGATTCTCGTTATAGAACTCTTTTATTTCCTCTAAACTTAACTGCTGAATATTAATCTGTCGCTCTATTACCTCTAAATTAAATGCAGTATTCCTGAGAAGTTGAGCAGTTGTAGCATTATATCTATCGAAATGGGAATACAAATCAGCCCCACCCATACCTGCCAATCGCTCATCGTAAGTAATTGGATCAATCCCTAAAATTGTGCGATAAATCTCATTATCACGTTCAGCAAGAGTATTTACCTTATTTCTGAGGTGCTCAATATCTGTATTATTCTGAATAAATTGCCTCAGCAGTTCTCTGTTTTCAGCTTTGAGTGCAATTTCTGAAGGCGATCCGGAAAAGAAGGCAAGCGTACTAATGAGTACTCCGGCCATTACAATACCAACAGTAATCCATGTTGTTAACGTGTGTATGAGCTTGTCTCGTCCCGAATATGTGACACTAACGAACTCACAACGCTTGGAATCGTAGTAATAGTAATGCTTCAAAATTTACAGATTTAGATTATCTTTTAAAACTTTCTAAGATACGAATTCTGAGTGATAGTGCCAAAAACTGTTGGCATTATATTCTTGTTCTCTAATAAAATCAAATACATAGGGGGTTAATTGGTTCTTAGGCCTCTTAGGGCATAATATTGTTCCAAATACAGAATATCTTCAAAAATGTCATCAAAATTAAAAGAAGGCCTGATATCATTTAAACGTTTAATCTCACCATTTCTATCAATTAGAACATAAAAAGGAATACCACCGGCTCTGTATTCTTGAAACATTTTCTGAGAAAATCCTTCACCTGCATAAAGCTGAATCCAAGGTAGGTCATATCTTTCAAGTGTTTGTTCCCACGCATATTCATTCTCGTCTAATGAAATAGATACAATAACTAAATTATTTTTAGAATACTTTTTATGCAAACGTTGCATGTAGGGGAATTCCTCAAGACATGGAATACACCAACTGGCCCAAAAATCTAGTAGGATATAACTCCCTCTGAAAGAATCCAAACTATGAACTTCCCCGAATTGATCTTTTAACTCGAAATCGGGTGCCATATTGCCGGGTTGAACTTGTTTTATGTCATCATAAAGAGCTGTTAGAAAACTAAAGTAGGTTTCATCATGTTCTAATTTTTTTGATAAAGTTCGGTAGTGAGGATAGGCTTCCTGAAAGGGGCCTTCAGCTATAATTTCCGCAAGCAAATACATTAAGGCGTGGTTGTATGCATCTTCATCCTGAATAATATCAAGTAAGGCTAGTTTCACTTTTGTAAGCTCATCGAATGACTTACGCTTCCAATCATACTCCATTAAACTTCTGCCAATACGTGCTTCAGTTTTATACTTTATATGAAACGTCTTTGACCACGCATCAGCAAAATCTCGAATTCCGGCTCGTTGAGCAGTTAAAGAAGCATAACTGAAAAAACCAGAATTGAGGGCGTAATTAAGAAGTTGATTTCTGCTGAACTCTAACGGAAATTCTTTTTCATGTTTTCGAATTCTGATTTCTTCTAATTTTGCAACAATGAACTCTCCGTTATTTCTCAAAACCATTTTTTCAAAAGGGGTACCGGCTAAAAACTCCTTTGCTAAATCAACCCGTAAACGCATCATATTTACATAATCGTTGGGTTTACCAGTTAAAAAATTTCTTCGTTCAGATCTGGAATGACGCTCAAGATTGGTGATTTGAGATAAATAAAGTTGATATTGTTGGTTCAATTCCCTCGAACTTCCCCTTACACTTACATCAAATGGGTATCTGCCGGATGGAATTGTAACTGTTGTCCTTTTTCCGGGTTCTAATAATATTGGATAATCTACATCAAAAAGTCTCAAAAAATAGACCGTCGCCTCCTCAATAATTAAATCAATTTCAAATCGGCCGTTCTGATCTACTGGGATGATAAATAATTCAGGTTCAGCAAACTTGTAGTGTAAACCTGGTTTTGTTAGACTAATTTGTTCCAATCCGCCGTCAATTTGGCCACGTAATTGGCCAATGTCATCACTAATGCATGAATGAAAAAATAAAGAGCACAGCAGTATTGTGCTTGACAAGTATATTCTATTTTTTTTGCTCATTCCCATAACTAAATAAACAAAAAAAAATGTCAAACTGATAGATAGTATATGTCACTTAACTTACTTTAACAGTCCATATTAAAGTTCTTCTCAATTACGTTAGAAATGATTCCATTCCTTATTTAAATCCCTAAAAGACAATGATATTTATCGTTTTTAAATGCAAGAAGTAAATAACAATCGTATTCTTTCAGAAGCTATTTTTACAATCATTTAAGTGAGGGGGTAGCAATACGTCTCATTTCTTTGTGTATTTTTGAACTAAACCCAAATAACAACGGAATTTATCTCATGACCAAATTAAAAATCATCCTTTCGTTGATCCTTTTTTCGCTTATCCTTCCTTCAACAGTATTTAGTCAACCCTACAAGCTCGTAGTTTATAACATTGAAAACCTTTTTGATGCTGATGGCTATGCCGTTTTTGAAGACTATCGTCCTTTTGATCGGGATGGAAATCCTCAATACACTCCTGCTCATGTCTTGACAAAAACAAAAAATGCAGCCCGATTAATGGCGCGTTACAATAATGGATTGGGTCCTGATGTACTCGTATTAAGCGAAATGGAAAGTGATTTCACGCCACTTCCATCCGGTAAATCATGGGATATTCAAGCCTTTTTGGAACAATATAGCGATGTTTCGCTTTCTTATATGTTGGGGGATGGTTTGAATGATGCCATAAAAGACCTTCCCTCCGAGCTCCTTTTGCTCAAAGCTTTTTTTGATTTAGGAATGACCGGCTACGATATTGCCGTGGCATACGATCGCGATCCAAATGGGAGACCCAATCATATTCAAAAGAATGTGATTTTCTCAAGGCTTCCCATAAAACATGAAAAAACAAGAAGTCATGTGATTGAAGATGCACGCCCGATTCTTGAAGTGTGGTTAGATGTCCATGGATACGACTTGGTCATATTTGCAAATCATTGGAAATCTCGCGCTTCTGACGCTGAAGTGGAGAAAATCAGAGTGCAAAATGCTACCATTTTAAGAAATCGGTTAGATGAAATCAAGGCAGAGATCCCGCATGCCGATATTATCTTGGGTGGCGATTTTAACAGTGATTACAATCAATCACACCGCTATCCCTACATGGAAGTTACTGCCGTGAATGATGTCCTTCGTTCGGTAGGAGACGAGCGTAAAGTCAAATTGGGAAACACCAATGCAGTGTATAATCTTTGGTATGAATATGACATTACGCGTCGAGGATCAGATACGTTCAGAGGCTATTGGGGTACGTTGATGCAGATTATGATTAGCTCGGGGATGTACGACTATTACGGTATTCAGTACGTTGATAATTCCTTCGCCGTGGGAAGATTTCCGGGTAAGAATGTTCATGCAGGCAGCTACACTCCAAACAGATGGCACTTCTTCGATACCGGTGGTGGCTACTCTGATCACCTCCCCATTAGCATGAAATTTACAGTAGTTGATAAGAAAGACAACGAAAGAAAACTCACGTTAGAAAATCCGGGAGTGAATGATGACCATCTTTGGAGCCCAATTCCTGTAACGTTTACTATGCCGGACTCATCCTACATCTTCTTCCCCGATTATTATGCTGATAAAAACATTCGTGCTATTGACTATTTCGGTGAACTCTTTTTCATTGAATCTGAAATTACCAGAAATACAACCGTAAAAGTAAATGGAGAGTTGTATCAATTATGGTCGCCACGACAAGAAATTCGGGAGCAACTGTTTTCGATGATCAGAAATGGCGAAACGGTTAGTCTTATAGGACGCCTTGGTATGTTCAGGGGACAATGGCAATTTGTGATTGAAGACGAAATTTTCATCAATCCGGAATGGTAATATGGCCGGCTTAATACTCTCACTTGAAACAGCGACTCCAATTTGTTCCGTTGCCATTGCGGATGTTGAGGGTAATATCCATCATAAATCTGCAACGGGAGCCGGCGTGCATTCCGAGAAAACATTACTGTTTATCGAATCACTCCTAAAAGAACTGAATGCAAGCATTTCTGATGTTGATATCGTACTCGTAAATAAAGGACCCGGTTCTTATACAGGTTTGCGCATAGGCTCAAGTGTGGCTAAGGGACTTCTTTTTGGTAAAAAAGTCAAGTTATTTTCCGTCTCCACATTAGAAGCTACTGCTTTTGCGATGTTAAAAAAATATCCTGAGGCAACATCTGTACATGCCGTTTTAAACGCCCGAAGAACCCATCTTTATCACCAACAATTTGTAATGAAGGATGAAAATTTAGTTGAAAAACTTCCTCAAGAAGTCAGATCATTACAGGAAATCGAATCTCTGATAAAATCGGGAGATATCATAGCGGGTGACGCAACGCAACGGCTGTCATTGACAGATAAAAATGAAATTCAAGTTTTCAGTACTGAGCAATCCATTAGTGCTGTACATATGATTGAGTACTTCCTTCATCAACAGCAGAAAAGAGTGATGATAGAAGAGGATGCGGTGAGTTTTGAGCCGATTTACTGAGGCTAAGAGTAATTCTTTTTTATCAAATGGTTTTTTAGGGTTATTTTAGGGGATTGAAACATCAACCAACAAGAATTTATCGGAATAAAATGACGTGGTTTAAAAGAAAAGGTTCGAACATTGTAACTGATACTCCAAAGGAAATGCCGGAGGGTTTATGGATAAAAGTTCCATCAACTGGTGAAACCATTCACAGACGTGAGCTTGAAGATAATTGTTGGGTTGACCCAAATAGTGGGTATCATTTTGCTATTGGTAGCAAAGAATATTTCGAAATTTTGTTCGATGATGGCAAATTCACAGAGATTGGGCATGATATAGTTCCTACTGATCCCCTAAAGTTTGTTGATACAAAGAAATACAACGAGCGCCTTGTAGCCACGCAAAAGAAAACCGGTCTGAGCGATGCCGCCCGAGTTGGGTATGGAAAACTCAAAGGAATTGAAATTGTTATTGCCTGTATGGATTTCCGCTTTATTGGGGGAAGCATGGGCTCAGTAGTCGGTGAGCGACTTGCCATTTCAATCGATCATGCCATCAAATACAAAAAACCATTGATTATTATTTCTCAATCTGGCGGTGCAAGGATGATGGAGAGTGTTTTATCACTCATGCAAATGGCTAAAACATCCGCAAAATTGGCAAAACTAGCTGAATTAGGAGTTCCTTACATCAGTTTGATGACCAATCCGACTACAGGTGGTGTTACCGCAAGTTATGCAATGCTTGGTGATTTCAACATTGCTGAACCAAACGCACTTATTGGGTTTGCCGGTCCTCGCGTTATTCGTCAAACCATCGGGCAGGATTTACCGGAAGGATTCCAAACTTCTGAATATTTACTTGAGCATGGATTTCTGGATTTCATTGTTCATAGACCCAAAATGAAGAATAAAATTGCTCGCCTACTGAAAATTCTTCAACACAAATTTGAAACAGAAGCGGAATAGTTCAGCTTCGTTAGTTATTTGAAAAACCGTCATTATCAATTATGAGATTTGCTGATTACGCAAAAATTTACCTGAAAGCGGGAGACGGTGGTGCCGGTTCTGTTTCATTCAGAAGAGAAAAATTCATTCCAAAAGGTGGTCCCGATGGAGGTGATGGAGGCAAAGGTGCGGATATCATTATTCGGGGAAATGCACATCTTAACACACTTCTTGATCTAAGGTACAAGAAGTTTATCAAAGCACCCGCCGGCGATCGAGGTACAGGCGCTAATAAAACCGGTTCGGATGGTTCACCTATCATATTGGATGTACCACTTGGTACTGTTGCATACGAATTTGAAACACGCAGGCTTATTGGGGAAGTAACCGTAGAAAACCAAGAGCTCGTTTTGGCCAAAGGGGGCATGGGAGGGAAAGGTAATTCTTTCTTCAAATCCCCAACCTTACAAACGCCAAAATTTGCTCAACCGGGTGAAGAAGGGGAGGAAGTCGTTGTTGAGCTTGAGCTAAAATTAATTGCTGATATTGGCTTAGTTGGCTTCCCAAATGCAGGAAAAAGCACCTTTTTAGCATCAGTTTCAGCGGCAAAACCCAAAATCGCGGACTATCCGTTTACCACACTTGAGCCAAACTTGGGTGTCGCCCAACTTTCAAATTACAGAAGTTTTGTGGTGGCAGATATTCCCGGAATTATTGAGGAAGCACACAAGGGTAAAGGACTCGGAATTCAGTTTCTACGTCATATTGAGCGCAATAAAGTACTCTTATTTTTGGTCTCCAGCGATGCAGATGTGCAAAGTGAATATGATATTCTCCTAAATGAGCTTAAAGAATACCGCGCTGATTTACTAGAAAAGCCAAGAATCCTTGCGATTTCAAAAATGGATTTACAACCGGGCTTTGAATTGGAAGAATATCCCGAATTAGACATTCCCGTGATTCCAATATCTTCAGCGACCGGTCATAATCTCGAGCAACTTAAAGAATTACTTTGGAAAGCATTGAATAAAGATGAATGATGCGCTAAAAGCTCAGATTGCTTTATCCTTAATTTCCGGTTTGGGTGCGCAGCGTATCACCCGACTTATTCATCATTTCAAAGAACCACAGCGCATTTTTAAAGCAACCATAAATGAGTTGCTACGCATTGATGGTATTGGCAATGGCACGGCTTCAGAAATTTCAAAATTTAAAAATTGGGATGAAGTCGATCGTATTCTCAATTACGCCGATAAACACAACGTTTGGCTGCTTTCCTACGCGGATGAACGTTACCCCGATCGTTTAAGGCATATTTATGATCCTCCGGTACTTTTGTGGGGGATGGGTAACCTAAAATCACTATCTGTTCCCGGAATTGCCATAATTGGTACCAGAAAACCCAGCGCTTATGGAAAAGAAATGGCCGAAAAATTCAGTAAAGAGCTAGTCTCAAACGGATTGAGTGTTATTAGTGGATTGGCGTATGGCATTGATACCATTGCACATCAGGCATGTGTAAGTGTGTCGGGACAAACGGTTGGCGTTTTGGGATCGGGAATTGATCGTATTTATCCTTCCTCAAACACAAAATTGGCGCAGCGTATTGTTGAAATGGGGGGAGCCGTAATTTCAGAATTTCCCCCGGGAACAAAACCCGATGCGGGCAATTTTCCCGTAAGAAATCGAATTGTGAGTGGACTGAGTTTAGGAGTGTTGGTCATCGAGTCCGGTTTAACCGGAGGAAGCATGATTACAGCAAATCTTGCATTAGATCAGGGCAGAGAAGTCTTTGCCGTACCACACGAAATTTCCCGAAAAAGTGGAGAAGGCGGAAACGCGCTCATTAAACGATCAAATGCAAAGTTGGTTTCTTCTTTGGATGACATCCTTTCGGAACTACAGATTTCAGGATACATCAATCAGGTGCAAAAAGCTGAACCCAAGTGGAAGAATGAAGATCTTACGCTTGAAGAAACCGCTATTTGCGAGCAGCTTGGAGAAGAAAGTGTCCATATAGATGATCTTGCCGCTGGACTTGGAAAGCCGGGGCATAGTTTGCTTGGTATCCTCCTTCAAATGGAGTTGAAAGGAATCATTAAAGCGCAACCGGGGAAATACTTCAAAGTTGCCTGACACCTATCGCAAGCGCTGATTCTCAAAAAACGTATTGAAGTTACCCATTGGAATAGGCCCGCCATGATATTTGAAAGGCTCGCCGTATTGTACACCAATGAGCTGACCGTAAATTCTTCCACGACTTTTAATCATCTCAAAAAACTTCTTGTCAGAAATGTAGGTTTTGGGTCCTTCAGCTGAATCATCCACATTGAACTGAGTGCCAAATGCAAGAATGGCTTGTTCCTTTAAATGCATCGTTTCGCTGATATCAAACACGATATCGGGTTCAAATGGGGTATCTTGCATGTAATAGAAAATGTGCTGTGGACGATGTGGGAGTTGTTTTTCCCCATTCAAAACAGTCTCAATTTTTACTAATCCGGAATAGAAAAGTGCATCAAGCGAAAGTTTGTGAGCATTTCCATGGTCGGGATGCCTGTCATTTGGGGCGTTGATAAAACAAATAGTCGGTTTTATAGCTCTTACAGCTTTAATGATTTCCAATTGCAGCTCACGTGTGTTTGTAAGTAGGGTGTCAGGCAACCCAAGGTTGTATCTGCTGACACCTAAAATCTTTGAAGCTTCTTCGGCTTCTTTAAGACGCAGTTCGGGCGTGCCACGACTTCCCATTTCTCCTTGGGTTAAATCTGCTATAGCTACTGAATGACCTTGTTGTACTAATTTCGCAAGCGTGCCGGCACATGAAAGTTCTGTGTCATCAGGATGTGCGGCTAATGCTAAAATATCATGTTGCTTCATATATGATAGCTGTCAAAAGGTTTTTAAAAAAATCTAGAAAGCGGGTTAATTTAATAAGATAACCTATATAATCTACGAAAGAGCATAGAATTCACTTTAGCTTATGCCTCCAATTTCGTATAATACAACGATTAAATTAAAATATTTTTCATCGCAAACAGTAACAAAAATAGAGGAAATTTATGGATGAGCAAATTACTTCACGTATCAATGATAAAGTTAATGAACTCAAAGCGCTTGTCAACCACATAGTCACTGAAGATGAGTTGAAAAATGCGTTTGATACTGTAAATAGTGAAGCGAAAAAATTAGTTCAGGAAAATCCAATACCGGTACTATTGGGAGCTGTTGTATTTGGATTTATTCTGGGAAAAATCATTAAAAGGTGATGATGGAACAACCTGACTCTAAAAATCCGGTTAAAAGACTTTCCGCTGATATTAAACATTACATCGAAACGAGGCTTGAAATTGCCTCATTAGAGTATCAAGACAGAATTTCAGGTTTAGTATCTGCTTTAATTAGTGATGGCATAGGTCTATTACTTATCGGGTTGGGATTGTTTTTCATTTTGATTGCTGGCGGACTCGGATTGGGTTACTTGGTCGGAAACAAGGCGTTAGGTTTCCTGTTATTGGCATTAATTTTGGTTCTGCCGGGTTTATATATCTATAAATTCAAACGTAACAAGCTTAAGCGCGTATTAAAAGATAAAATATCAGCCTTTATTGACAGAAACCTACGAGATAAGCCATTAGAATAAATCGGTTATGAGTGAAAAAAATCTAAGCATAGAAGAAAGAAAAAAACAACTTGAAGTTGAGTTAATGAAGCTTCAAAGTAATATTGAATCATCCGTTTCAGACTTAAAAGAAGATGCTAAAAAGCATTTTAGTTTAAGTCATTTGGTAAAAAAATATCCTGTAACCGTACTTTCTGCGGCATTAGTTGTTGGCTTTATTGCAGCTGGAAGAAAATCATCATCTACTTCAGAACAAAGGGTTGATGAAACTTATTCTAGACCATCGACAACTCGACCTATTAAAAGAATTGAGCCAACGGTTTCCTCTTTACTCATGCTTGAATTAAAAAGATTGATTACCCAAAAGGCAATTTCGTATGCCACCGATTATTTAGACAACTTTATTGAGAGTAAGACTAAAAAAAACGATAAAGAATAATCTAATTTTCTTCCAACGGCCTGTTTGGAAGCATCCCAATACAATAAAAGAAGTAAAAAGTACAGGTTGCAGACAAAACTGTATCTGATATTCAACTAATTTTGGTCAACTTTGGTTATCAGGGTTTAGCGTCAAAACAATTAGATGTATATGAGGCGCAACATGTTTACATTTTTTTCGTCTAAAAGAATCATTCAACTGTAACCGCAATTCAACTTATTCGACATGAACTATAAGTCACTTTGGCTATTATTATTTCCTTTTTTGTTTTTCATCAGCACTTGTGAGGTAATCGCACAAGAAAAACTTACACTGGAAGAGGCAGTACAAATAGCCTTGAAGCAAAATATAGCCCTGCAACAAGCACAAAATAACTTAGGCCGTAACCAAGCAGATATTAGCGCTGCAAGAGGTGCTTTCTTACCTAATTTAAATGCTTCCACGTCTGCAAACAGAAATACAGGGCAGCAGTTCAACCAATCTACTTTGCAACTTGAGTCGGTAACTACATATAGCATGTCAGGTGGCTTTAACTCTCAAGTTCCTATTTTTACAGGATGGCAGAATATTTCAAATTTGAGACGAGCTCAAACAGACTATCAAGCAAATCAGAATGATTTCACCCGTCTTCGTGAGGAAACCATCTTTTTAACAGCTTCTGAATTTCTTCAAGTACTTTTGAACAAAGAGTTGCTTATGATTGCCAAGGAAAATTTAGAAGCATCAACGCAACAGCTAGAGCAAGTAGAAGCACAAGTTGAAGTTGGAATGCGGCCAATTGTAGATTTATTTAATCAGGAAGCTGTTGTAGCAAATAATGAACTTTTAGTGATTCAAAGAGAAAATGCTCTCAATATTAGTAAAGTTCGCGTTACAAGAATTCTACAACTTGACCCACTAAAAGACTATGAATTTGTAACACCGGGTATAGATCAGGAGAGTTTAGCACCTCAAGCGTTTGATTTACCGGTATTAATCCAAACAGCACTCGCTAACCGTCGTGATATTGCAAGCCGTGAGCTAAGAATTCAATCTTCGGAATACGCTCTGCGCTCTGCAAGGAGCGGATGGATGCCAAGACTCACAGCCGGCGCAAATCTAAACACAAGCTATCTTGACACATATCGTTTTTTAGGTGAAAGAAGATCTTTTGCAGATCAGTTTTTTGATGAAAGAGTAAGTTATAGTGTTGGCTTAACGTTAAGCGTACCTATTTTTGATCGCTTTCAAACTAGAACGAATGTAGTTAACCGTAGAATTGATATTAAAAATGCTCGCCTCGCGCTACAAGATCAGCAGTCTTTAGTATTTCAGGAAGTAAGACAAGCGTACAATGACTACATTTCACTCATTCAAGAACTCAGATCAACGGAAAAGGCGCTCATTGCAGCAGAAAAAGCTTTTGAAACGCAGCAAGAACGTTATAACGTAGGTTCTGCCACTTTAATTGAACTCACAACTGCCAATACAGAATTTGTAAACGCAGCATCAAACCGAGTACAAACTATTTATAGGTTTGTATTTCAGGAAAAATTACTTGAATTCTATCTCGGAAGAATTTCTGAAGAGTTAACTTTGTAATATTAAGTTTTGCTCTCAATTAAAGAATAAAAGTGAAACATAAAAGCTCGTAAACCGTACACATTTATCGAGCTAACAGAAACTTAAAGGGCTCTCGAGCCCTTTTTTATTTTTAGACAGGAAATTATGTCAGACCACATCATCCAAATCAAAAATATCCAAAAAATCTACCAAATGGGCACACAAACGGTGAATGCTCTGAACGGTGTGGATCTCAATGTGAAGAAAAATGAGTATATCGCTATTATGGGGCCTTCAGGTTCGGGGAAATCAACACTAATGAATATCATAGGTTGTTTAGATACCCCAACGTTTGGAAGCTATATTCTCAATAATAGAAATGTGAGTAAACTTAGCGATAATGAACTAGCAGCGGTAAGAAATAAGGAAATTGGATTTATTTTTCAAACGTTCAACTTATTACCAAGGTCAAGTTGTTTAGCAAATGTTGAGTTGCCTTTAATCTATTCAGGGGTAAAATCATCTGTCAGAAAAGAAAAGGCAAAAGCTATGTTAGAAAGTGTGGGTTTGGGGGATAGGACTCATCACAAACCCAATGAGCTTTCCGGTGGACAAAGACAGCGTGTTGCTATTGCAAGAGCTTTAATAAACTCACCATCTATTCTGTTGGCAGATGAGCCTACCGGTAACCTTGATTCTCAAACAGGTATAGAAATTATGAGGTTATTTGAGGAGCTTTATAAAGCCGGTAATACCATCATTTTAGTAACTCACGAAGAAGATATTGCAGCGCATGCACGAAGAATTGTTCGCTTAAAAGACGGTGTTATTGAGACAGATAGTGCAATAACGCACTCAACAGCAGGCAAAGTCTTAAGTCACTAAGTTATGTGATAAGGCAACTAACGTAGATTTTAAAAACAAAAAAGCGGAACCCATTAAGGTATCCGCTTTTTTTTGTACCGCGTACGGGATTCGAACCCGTGCTACCGCCGTGAAAGGGCGACGTCCTAGACCCCTAGACGAACGCGGCATTCAATAAAAAAAATGTTAATATAAATGTGAGGGAGCCCAAAGGGAATTGAACCCTCGACCTCCAGGGCCACAACCTGGCGCTCTAACCAACTGAGCTATGGGCTCCGTTCTGGTAGTAAGATAAGGAAAAAAATGGTACCGCGTACGGGATTCGAACCCGTGCTACCGCCGTGAAAGGGCGACGTCCTAGACCCCTAGACGAACGCGGCATTTAAGCAAACATTAACCGAGGCGACAGGCGGATTCGAACCGCCGTACAAGGTTTTGCAGACCTCTGCCTAGCCACTCGGCCATGTCGCCTTATTGTGGTACGCCCGTCAGGACTCGAACCTGAAACCTACTGCTTAGAAGGCAGTTGCTCTATCCGGTTGAGCTACGGGCGCTCTTAATAACCAGTACAGTAAAAAAAGATCAAAGTTGTCGGGGCGACAGGATTTGAACCTGCGACCCTCTGCTCCCAAAGCAGATGCGCTACCGGGCTGCGCTACGCCCCGAACAAGCTTAATTAAGCAAGACTCCAAATATAAAGGTAAAACGAAAGATTAGCAATAAAAAAATCTTGCATTAAAGGAATATTTGATGGAATTTTCAACAGGCTCAAATTAAGACAACTTTTAGGGAGCTGACTGTGAATAATGCTTCCTGTCTGAACTTATTTTAAATATATTTTTTATCACACCTCACATAATCAAACACTAATGATAGTAACTATAGATGGACCTGCCGGTTCAGGAAAAAGTTCAACTGCTAAATCTGTTGCTACTAAAACAGGTTGGTATTACTTGGATTCGGGCTCACTTTACAGGGCATACACATTACTTTATCTTAATTACGGAGATTTAAATGAATTTCTTGATAGCCTCTATAAACATAATGTAACATTGGAGGTTGATCATAATCATGTTCAGACGTTGTTAGATGGCAATGTGCTTGGTGATGCAATCAGAACGCCAAATGTTTCTCAAAATGTAAGTAAGATATCTGCACTTTCTGAAGTAAGACGAAAAGTGAATGCAGAAATGAGAAGAATCGTACAGAGGCATGATTTCATAGCCGATGGCAGAGACCTGGGTTCAATAGTCTTTCCTGACGCTGTTGCTAAGTTTTTTATGGTTGCTGATATTCATATAAGAGCTGAGCGTCGTTATCAAGAATTGGTTGCTAAGGGAATGGATGTTTCATTGGATGAAATAAAACAAAACCTCGCCGAGCGTGATTATCAAGATTCAACAAGGGATGAAGCGCCTCTTATAAAACCGCACAATGCGATTGAGATAGATACCACCAAATTGCCTTTTGAAGAACAGGTTGAGATTATTTCATCAGTCATTAAAAAACTAAAATAAAATCTTAGCTTTAAGGCTGATTTTATTTTAAAAAATGATTATATTTAATGCTCTCTAAAAATTACCATTTTAGAGAATTAACAAAAATAATAACCCTAATCCCTTATTTTGTTTTCGAACAGTATAAGTGGCAATTATAACAGGAAAATAAATGTCCCAGGAAATTAAAGAAGAAGTTACTACTACTGAAGAAGTCCAAGCAGAACAAGCCGAAGCAGCAGTAACGGAGCAAGTTGAAGAAACAGTAACCGCTCAAGAAGAAGTAACTCAAGAAGAAGCTCCAGCAGAAAAACCAAAGCTGCACATTTTTACAGGTCAAAAGAGCCAAAAAGTTTATACCCTCGATGAGCTTCAGGAAGCATCTGAAGATTACTCAAATGCTGAGTTCGAGGATTTAGTTAAGATGTACGAAGGTACTTTAACATCGATCACAGAAAAAGAAATTGTTAAAGGTCGTATCATCGCTCTCGACGAAAAATATGTTATCGTTGATATTGGATTTAAATCAGAAGGAATTGTCCCACTTAACGAGTTCAGAAGTTCTGATAATGTAAAGCCTGGCGACGAAATTGAAGTATTCCTTGATAGAGTAGAAGACCGTGAAGGGCAACTCGTATTATCACGTCGTAAAGCAGATACGCTTAGAGTATGGCAAAGAATTGAAGAAGCGCACAATAACCTTACTGTTATTGAAGGCCACATTAAACGTCGTATCAAGGGCGGTATGGTGGTTGATGTATTCGGTATCGATGCATTCCTTCCAGGTTCACAAATTGATGTTCGTCCGGTTCGCGATTTCGATGCCTACGTTGATCGTACAATGGAATTCCTTATCGTTAAACTCAACATGTCAAGCGAGAACGTTGTTGTTTCTCACCGTGCACTTGTTGAAACAGATCTCGAAGATCAACGCCAAGAAATTCTTGCTACAATGGAATCTGGTCAGATTCTTGAAGGTATTGTCAAAAACATCACTGATTTCGGTGTGTTCATTGACCTTGGCGGGGTAGATGGTCTTCTCCACATTACAGACCTTAGCTGGGGACGCGTTGAGCATCCGTCAGAAATCTGTAAGTTGGATCAGCGTCTGAACGTTGTTGTTCTTGAGTTTGATGAAAACAGAAAAAGAATTTCTCTCGGTCTAAAGCAGCTACAACCACATCCATGGGATGAAATCGATGCAAAATATCCTGAAGGAAAGAAAGTTCAAGGTAAAGTGGTTTCTATTGCTGATTACGGTGCATTTATTGAACTTGAAAAAGGTGTTGAAGGTCTAGTTCACATTAGTGAAATGTCTTGGACACAACATATCAAGCATCCATCACAGTTAGTAGAGAAAAACCAAGTGATAGAGTGTATTATTCTTAACATCAACAAAGATGAGAAGAAAGTATCTCTTGGTGTAAAACAACTTGAAAACGATCCTTGGAAAGATATCACTGCGCGTTATCCAATCAACTCTAGGCACAAAGGTGTAGTACGTAACCTTACTAACTTCGGTGTATTCGTAGAACTTGAGCCTGGTATCGACGGATTGGTTCATATTTCTGACCTAAGCTGGACAGACAAAGTAAACCACCCAACTGAAGTGGTAAATAAAGGTGATGAAATCGAAGTTATCATTCTTTCTATTGATTTTGATAATCGCAGAATCTCACTTGGTCACAAGCAAATTTCTGAAAATCCATGGGATGCATTCTCTCAAGAATATCAAGTTGGTAAAGAGATAGAAGGCATTATTACAAAAGTAACCGAAAAGGGTGCTTTTGTTGCACTTCCACACGGACTTGAAGGCTTTTTCCCTGCAAAAGAATCAGAAGCTCCTGAAAGCTTCAAAGAAAACTTTAAAGTAGATGGCAATGTGAAACTAACGATTCTCGAATCGGATGAGCACACTAGAAACATTACTTTAAGTGAGAAAGACTCAAGCAGAAAACGCGCTCAGGAAGAGCTTAAGAAATATCAGAAGAAGAAAGAACAACAAGAGCTTTCAGGTGCATTAACCTTAGGTGAAATGTCCGGTCTTTCTGATCTAAAGAAAGAGTTATCTAAAAAGGAAGATGCTCCAAAAGCAGCAAAATCAAAAGCCAAAGCTGACGAAGGCGAAGATAAAGCTGAATAATGGAAGCATAAACGATGCTCAAAATTTATATGTTTAAAAAAGAGGAACCACGTGTTCCTCTTTTTTTGATTTAATGTAATTTAACTATGAACACTATTCAAACTGCCGGTTCCATTCAGGAAACATTCAACCTATTAAAAATAAAACTAGGAAAACTAGTTCCAGAAGCAGAGCTATTAGAAAAAGCTGAAATTGCCTATGAGATTAACAGACTAAAAAAAGAGAAAAAGGCTGTAATCTTAGGTCATAATTATATGGAACCTGCTTTGTATCACAGTATTCCTGATTTTGTAGGTGATTCTCTACAATTAAGTCGAATAGCAGCTGAATCAACGGCTGATAGAATTGTATTTTGTGGTGTTCGTTTTATGGCTGAAACTGCAAAGATTTTGAATCCAAACCGGATGGTATTACTTCCGGCTAAGGTGGCAGGCTGTTCGTTAGCTTCAAGTATAACGGCAGAAGATGTTAGAAACTTAAAACAGCGTTATCCCGGAGTACCTGTGGTAACTTATATCAACACCTATGCAGATGTTAAAGCCGAAACGGATGTCTGTTGTACCTCAAGTAATGCTGTTGATATCGTAAGGAAGCTGGATTCTGATATGGTAATTTGTATTCCAGATGAATTTCTTGCAAAAAATGTAGCAAGAGAAACGGGGAAGAAAGTCATCCTGCCAAGTGAAGCTAAAGGACTTCGTGGTAAACATTTTTCTGATAGTATGATTGTTTGGGATGGAAAATGCGAGGTGCACGAACAGTTTACTGTTTCTGATATACTCTCTGCTCGTGCTCAGTTTCCTGATACGGTTGTGTTAGCCCACCCTGAATGTCCACCCGAAGTGGTTGAAGCATCTGATTATAGCGGATCAACAACAGCTATGGTTGATTTTGTGGCTAAATCAAATGCAAAACGATTTTTAATCCTAACCGAATGTAGCATGAGTGATAATATTGCTGCTGAAAATCCGGATAAAGAAATGTTAGGATTGTGTAGCGTTCGTTGCCCGCACATGAACGAAATTACCTTAGAAGACACCTTAACATGTCTGAGGGAAGACAAATATCAGATAGAATTAAATGAAGATATTCGTGTTAAAGCCAAACGATCTATTGACAGAATGTTTGAATTAAGTTGAATTTCAAGTTCACAAAACAAAAAAGGCATCCATAGGATGCCTTTTTTGTTTACATAAATAAGATATACTTATTTGTCTTTATAGAAATAGATTTTCCCATTTACAGAGTCTTTACCACTTCTGATTTTGAGTCCATTTTCACGATTGTAAGTATATACAACATTTCTCATTGAGTTTAACTCTTTGTCACTTGTATAGGTTACTTCAATAGCATTTCCGCCTGGCTCAAGTTCATTTAATGCTTCAATGAGTGGCTTAAATTTTGAAGAACTTTTTTTAGTAATACGTATTTCTGATCTTGGAATATTTTTTCTGATTTTCATATATAATAACCTGCAAAATTTGATTTTTAAGATTCCTAATTATACGATTATTATATTTATTTAACAAGTTAATTGTAAACCCTGTATTTACGGAACATGTACAGAGTTTAGAATTTTTTGTACAACATCTTCAGGAGTAATATTCTCAGCCTCTGCTTCATAAGTAAGAATAACTCGATGACGTAATACATCTAAAGCAATAGTTCTTACATCATCAGGAGTTACATAACCTCTGTGTTCAAGAAATGCATGAGCTCTTGAAGCCAGGTTTAAATTAATTGATGCTCGTGGTGAAGCTCCAAAGTTTATAATATTCTCTAATTCAGGCATATTATATTTTGCAGGTTTTCTTGTCGCAAAAATTAAATCAATAATATAACGCTCAACTTTTTCATCCATGTAAATATCATTGATTGTTTTACGAGCTTCCAAAATCTGTTGAGGGTTTGTTACTTTCCTAAGGTCACTTCTTCGTTGAGTACGAGCCATTTTCCTCATAATGAGCAACTCTTCGCTCTCGGTTGGATATCCGATTTTTAATTTCAACATAAAACGGTCGACCTGTGCTTCCGGTAGGGGGTAGGTACCTTCTTGTTCAACCGGGTTTTGAGTAGCTAATACAAGAAAAGGATTATCAAGTTTAAATGTCTGATCTCCAATAGTGACCTGCTTTTCTTGCATACATTCAAGTAAAGCACTTTGAACTTTAGCAGGTGATCGGTTAATTTCATCCGCTAAGATTATATTAGCGAAAATAGGTCCTTTTTTTACTGTAAAGTCGCCAAGTTTTTGGTTATAAATTAGCGTCCCCATTAAATCTGCCGGTAATAAATCTGGCGTAAATTGAATGCGCTGAAATTTAGAATCGATAACCTGAGCAAGAGAAGATACAGTTAATGTTTTTGCTAGCCCGGGCACGCCCTCAAGTAAAACATGCCCATCTGTTAAAAGACCAATGAGGAGCCTGTCAATCATATATTGTTGACCTACAATTGTATTGGATAACTCATTTCTGATTGACTCAATAAATCTACTGCTATCTTGTATCCGCTCATTTAATTCTTGAATGTCAGTTACATAATCATTCATAATAGATTCAATTTCTTAGTTTTTATAATGATTGTTGCATGAAAAAATGGTATCATTGCCACCTGAATTTGAAAACGCCAAATTAACACAATTATGATGGATTTAATAGAGTCTTTTTTACTCGGAGTACTTCAAGGTGTAACAGAATTTCTTCCTGTGAGTAGTTCCGGTCATTTAGTTTTGGCTCAAGAACTTCTACAAAGAAACTTAGATCAAGGAATAACATTCGAAGTTGTAGTGCATTTTGGGTCTTTGTTTAGTATCGCAATATTCTTTAGGGAACGCATATTTACCATTTTGAAAACAGTCTGGGACTTTTTAATTGTTCCTTCAGAATGGAAAAAAAACTGGAAAGAACAGTACAATGTAAGATTTGTCTTTTATGTATTGTTAAGTATGATACCGGCTGGTTTTGTTGGATTTATGATGAAAGACTACATTGAAGCCGCATTCTCAAATCCTGTTCTAGTGTCAGTAATGTTATTGGTTACGGGTGGTATTCTATGGTCAACGAAATATCAGAATGACGGCACTAGAATGGTAACGCCTGCAAGAGGATTTATTATGGGTTTGGCGCAAGCTTTTGCTGTTATTCCAGGCATAAGCCGTTCCGGTACCACCATTACAACCGGTGTTTGGCTAGGAATGAAGAAAAGTGAAGTCGCAGATTTTTCATTTCTTATGCTTTTGCCAATTTTAGGAGGCGCAATGATTCTTGAGTTCAAAGAAATGCTCGAAACAGGTATGTCTAATCAACCTGTTGCGGAATTAACGGTCGCATTTTTTGCTTCTTTAATCTCCGGTCTTATAGCACTCAAGTATCTGATTAAATTGTTTAAAGGTAAAAGCTTACACTACTTTTCTTATTATTGTTGGACCGTAGGTATTCTAGGGATTATTTATTTCGCATTTTAGGTCAAGAAATAAAGCCAATTTGTAGTTGAAGGCTGAGTGATTTTTGGGTACATTTGGGCTTGAAAAATTTTTGATAAAAACTAAGCATGGAAACATTCTTTTTTGTCTTTATTGCCACATTTGCTGTTGGAACTGCAATGGCAATGGTATTTAGTAACAACACGGTAAATAGTGCACTCTATTTAGTTTTGCACATGTTATCTGTTTCAGGATTCTACTTGTTGTTGCAAGCTCAATTCCTTGCTGTAATTCAAATTCTGGTGTACGCCGGAGCTATTATGGTATTATTTCTTTTCGTAATCATGGTTTTAAATCTAGGTGATGATGAAAAGATTCAGTCTAAGATTAACTTCAAGGAGTTTTTCGCCATTATATTAGGGATTGTTGTGCTATCTCAACTGCTATATATTGCAGGGGGTTATACGGGGATTCTTCCTGAACTTTCAGTTGAACAGGCTATGGCTGTTGGAACTGTTGAGGCTATCGGAGATGAACTCTTTACAACTTTTCTTTTACCATTTGAAGTAACCGCAATTCTATTAACTGCTGCTGTAGTAGGAGCTATGCTTCTTGCTCAAAAAACTAAAAACGTCGAGGATTAATGATTGAATTAGAATGGTATCTGGGCGTTAGTGCAATCCTATTTACGATAGGTGTACTTGGCGTTCTAACCAAAAGAAACGCAATAGTTGTTTTCATGTGCGTCGAATTGATGCTTAGTGCTGTTAACATCAGCCTTGTAGCTTTTAGTAGTTTCATGGGGGATGTTCACGGAATGATTTTAGTGTTCTTCGTTTTATGCGTTGCTGCTGCAGAGGCCTGTGTTGGTCTGGCAATTGTAATTGCAATATTCCGAAATAACATTACTGCTGATATCAGTAAAATCAATTTGTTACGCTGGTAAAACAAAAATAATTATACAGTCACAGAAACAAACTACTTAATGAATCCAATGGCTGAATATGTCTGGCTGGTGATTGCAATACCATTAATTGGTTTCTTAATCAATGGTATTCTTGGTCTTAGCTTTGAAAGCTACCGAAAACGAAAAACTCTAATTGGTTCTATTGCAACAATTGCTGTTTTTATCCCTTTTTTGATTGTTTTTTCCATTTTTATGGGGATGACATCCGAAAGTGAAGCTGTTGTTGTTAAGCTCTTTACATGGATAGAAGCAGGAAGCTTTAGTTCTGACATTTCTTACAGAGTCGATCAACTTTCAATAATCATGGGATTGGTTGTAACCGGGGTCGGTTCACTGATTCATCTGTATTCCATGGGTTATATGAAGGATGATGAAGGGTACTGGAAATTCTTCGCATATCTGAACCTGTTCATTTTCGCTATGTTGAATTTGGTTTTGGGAAATAACCTTATTCTTTTGTTTTTAGGATGGGAAGGTGTAGGCGTTTGTTCCTTTTTGCTGATCGGTTTTTGGTATGGCGATATGGCTAAATCAGACGCTGCAAAAAAAGCATTTGTGTATAACAGAGTGGGTGATTTCGCTTTTCTTATTGCCATGTTTCTCGTTTTCAAAACGGTTGGTAGTCTTGAGTTTGACGTTATCTTTGCGAATCTTGAGTTATTTTCTTCTGATGTGACATTCTGGATTGCCTTGCTTATGTTTATTGGTGCAACCGGTAAAAGTGCCCAAATCCCACTTTTTGTTTGGCTTCCGGATGCGATGGCTGGTCCAACACCCGTATCCGCGCTTATTCACGCGGCAACTATGGTTACATCGGGAATCTATTTGATTTCCAGATTCTCATCTATGTATGTTCTCACACCTGAAGCCATGCTAATTGTGGCCGTAATTGGTGGACTAACAGCAATTATAGCCGCTACAATAGCCTTGACTCAGTATGACATTAAAAGAGTACTTGCTTATTCTACGGTTTCCCAGCTCGGTTTTATGTTCCTTGCACTTGGTTCTGGTGGATTCATTGCTGCCATGTTCCACGTGGTGACTCACGCTTTCTTTAAGGCTTGTTTATTCCTTGGTTCAGGCTCTGTAATTCATACAATGCATCACGTTGAGCATGAATTGCATCACCATGGAAAAGATGTGCATTTTGATCCTCAAGATATGCGTTACATGGGAGGCTTAAAAAAATATATGCCTTCAACTTACTGGACATTCCTTCTTTCTACATTTGCAATTGCCGGTATTCCAGTATTTTCTGGATTCTTTTCAAAAGATGAAATTCTTGCCTTTGTATTCAATGCCGGAATGGGGCAATACGGATATATTTATCTTGGTCTATGGGGATTAGCCGCATTAACGGCCTTCTTAACGGCATTCTATATGTTCCGTCTCACATTAACCACTTTCCACGGAACCTTCAAGCTCCCGGTAAAGATTAAAGAGGCAGCAGGTGCCGAGAAATATCTTCATGAAAGCCCGGCAACAATGACTCTTCCACTTTGGGTGTTAGCTTTTCTAGCGGTTGTTGGTGGTTTCATGGGTGTACCGGATTTCTTCGTGACATCTTTTGGAATTGATGCTCACATCAATTGGTTGCATGGGTGGTTAGATGGCGTAACCTCTGATGTGCCTCTCGTTCTTCCTTACTCCATAAAATGGATTTTAGTTGCTCTAGCCATTGCAGTAGCTGTATCAGCCACAATGCTTGCTTATCGCAAATATGATAATGATAAAGGTGAGGCAACAGATGCTGCGATTCAAGAGCGTTTTGGTTCACTCTACCAAGTATGGACAGATAAATACAACTTCGATGAAGCTTACGAGAAAACAGTTATCAATCCCGTTGCTACATTTTCAGATCGAGTACTTGCGGTATTTGATATCAAAGTTGTAGATGGTTTTGTTAATGCAATTGGAGGAGTTGTTCGCTTTTTTGGAAGTCTCCTAAGATTCATGCAAACCGGTGTGATTCAAACATACGCTATAGTTTTTGTAATCGGCGTAATTTTGGTAATTAGCCTGTTAATTTTATAGTCAGAAAAAGTATAATTGATGGAAACTCTATTAAACATTACGATTTATTTACCTCTTTTAGGTCTTCTGGCTATCCCGTTTCTCAAAAATGATGATGCGATCAGATGGGTTGCCTTAATAGTAACATCGTTGACATTTGCGGTATCACTTCCGTTAATTTTCAACTTTGATGTTGCAGGCTCACACATAGCACAATATGTAACAGAATCCGGTCAACTTATACCCGGTTTTGACATAAAATATATTGTTGGGCTTGATGGATTAAGCTTGTTACTTTTCATGTTAACAACTTTCTTCGGACCTATTGTTGTGCTTTCATCTTGGACTTCCGTAAAGAAGCATATCGCCGGTTTTTACAGTATGTTATTATTGCTTCAAACGGGGTCATTGGGAGTTTTTGCAGCACTTGATCTTGTGTTATTCTACATCTTTTTTGAATTAACACTTATACCAATGTACTTTCTGATTGGAATTTGGGGAGGTGCCGGAAGAATTGCCGCAACTATCAAGTTCTTCCTCTACACATTAGTTGGTTCTCTTATCATGCTTGTAGCATTGGTCTATGTTGGTTTCCATGCCGGTGCCATGATTAATGATGGGGTATTCATCTCTGATTGGCGGGTCTTGTCAGGTATTGATTATCAAATCGGATTGGTAGAACAAACCTATTTGTTTTTAGCTTTTTCCTTGGCCTTTTTTATTAAGGTTCCCTTATTTCCTTTTCATACATGGTTGCCTTATGCCCACACCGAAGCACCAACAGCGGGCTCGGTTGTACTTGCTGCTATTATGCTTAAAATGGGTACCTATGGTCTCATCCGTTTCTGTTTGCCACTATTTCCAAACGCAATGCTCGAATTTGCTCCTTACATCGGATTATTAGCGGTAATTGGAATTATTTATGGTGCACTTGTAGCCATGGTTCAAAAAGATGTTAAGAAATTAGTTGCTTATTCATCTGTGAGTCACCTTGGCTTTGTTGTCCTTGGTTTATTTGCGATGAACGCAATTGGTGTACAAGGAGCAATCATCCAAATGATTAACCACGGTTTATCTACAGGTGCATTATTCCTTATTGTTGGAATGATTTATGACAGACGTCATACCCGCATGATTGCAGACTTCGGAGGGTTATCTTCTGTGATGCCAATTTTTGCAGTTATGTTTATGATTGCGACATTTTCCTCAATAGGATTACCCGGACTGAACGGATTTGTGGGTGAGTTTTTGATTCTTTTAGGTGCATTTAATTCCGAGGCCTTAGACAGTATTTGGTTTGCTGTTTTTGGGACTACCGGAGTAATTCTCGCTGCAGTTTATATGTTATGGATGTTCCAACGAGTAATGTTTGGACCAGTAAAGCATGAAGAAAATAAGGTACTTAAAGATCTAAACGCTCGTGAAATAGGATTGTTAGTTCCTGTGATGATTTTTATTGTTTGGATTGGCGTACGTCCTACACATTTCACGCAGTATTCAGAGCATCAGGTAACTGTATTGCTTGAAGAAGCAGAACAAAAAAGAATCATGATTCTTCAGGCTTCTGAAAATGAAAATTTACCGGCATGGGCCGGAAGATTTTATGATATCACTCCAAAAGTGGTAGAATTAATGGATCAGAAATGAGTACTCCACTTTCAATATCAGAGTTAACTGACGAGCTTTCTGCGTTGAAAGGTTGGATGCTTCAAGATGATACCATCAAAAAGACCTTTGTATTTAATGACTTCAAACAAGCTTTTTCATTTATGGTAAAGGTTGCATTTGAAGCCGAGGCATTGGCTCATCATCCCGATTGGTCAAATGTTTATAAAACAGTTCATATCACATTGTCAACACATGACGCAGGAAATAAAGTGACAATGAAAGATATAGAACTTGCAAAAAGAATTGATGAACTGTCAATATAATACCGAATGGATATTTTAAACGACTTATTTAATTATTTACCGGCAGCGATTATTGCAGTTGGCGGATTAGTTGTAATGATGCAAGATGGGTACAAAGTACGGTCTCAAACCATCTATAGCACTACAATGGCTTTCTTAGGAGTAGCTTTGCTGATTGCAATTTACGATTTATTCACGGCTGAAAGAGCAGAGTTATTTAGTGGTATGGCGCTTTCGGGGGGTACAGCTGCTTACGGTACATTTATTGTAGTTTTTGGGGCATTTTTCACAGTAATTTTAACACACGATTATCTAATCGGAGTAAAGCATAATTTTCCTCAAGTATATCCATTGCTGATGTTTTGTACCGTTGGAATGATTTCTTTAGCTACTGCGAATGATCTCGTAATGGTTTTTGTAGGCTTAGAGACTATGTCTATCTGTATGTATGCTTTAGCTGGTATTATCCGTGATAAGCGTTTAGGGGTTGAATCTGCGCTTAAATATTTTGTGATGGGTGCTTTTTCAACAGGATTCTTTTTATACGGAATTACTTTATTGTACGGAGCAACGGGTTCAACAAGACTTGTTGAAATTGGAGCATTCACTGATGGAGGATTAATTTATTGGGGGGGAGTGGCACTTTTATTGGTTGCTTTCTTCTTTAAAGTATCAGCTGTTCCATTTCACATGTGGACACCTGATGTGTACACCGGTTCACCAACCACTATTACAGCGTACATGTCAACAGCTGCCAAAACGGCTACATTTGTAGCTTTTGTTTTAGTGCTTGAAAGAGCGCTTCCTTTTGCAGCTGAAAGTTTAGTTGGTGTGTTTTCAGTAATTGCTGTCATGACAATGATACTAGGTAATGTTGTTGCTATGGTTCAGGATAATATCAAAAGAATGTTAGCCTACTCAAGTATTGCCCACGTAGGTTACTTAATGGTTGGATTAGCTGCTGGTACAACGGAAGCTTACAGTGCTGTACTTTTTTACCTGCTTGCTTATTCCTTCATGAATATTGGCGCATTTGGCGTTATTGCTTACTACGAGAAGAATCATGACGTGCATTTTAACAGTATTGAAAGTTATGCCGGACTTGGCTATAAGCAGCCTTTGATCGCAATTGTAATGTCTGTGTTTTTATTTTCCCTGGCCGGTATTCCTATCTCAGCGGGCTTTAATGCCAAACTATTGGTATTTGCGGCAGCCGTAGATGCTGGACTTATATCTTTGGTAGTAATAGGTGTTTTGGCAAGTGCAGCAAGTGCATATTACTATCTAAGAGTGATGGTTTACATGTACATGAAGCAACCGAAAGAGGAAGTTACATTAGTAAAACCAAAATTAGTTTATTCTGTATCGTTGGTATTATTAGCAGCATTAACCCTTTATTTCGGTGTTATGGTTGGTGGAGTTATGGAAATGCTCAATGGATATTTCGCTCATGACGTATTTACAGCCGTGAAACCATAATCATTGAACTAATTAATTTTTCAGAAAAGCTTGGTCAGTTGATCAGGCTTTTTGTGTTTTATTTAATTGAAAATCAAGAGAATTAGCGTTATATTTCGGATCTGCCTGCTATTGGAAAGTCCAATGGCTGTTTTTTCTTTAAACACCCAAAGGTAATTATGAAAAAAAACTTTTATGAGCATACGTTCATTGTGAACACCGTTCTCGATGAAGCGGATGTAAAGGCTACCATTGAAAAACATATCAATTATTTGAAAGACAATGGTGTCGAATTTGATGAGATTAGTGAGTGGGGAATTCAGCGCCTCGCTTATGAAATGGATGGAAAAAGAAGTGGCTTCTATGTAAATGCGTACTTCACCGCTCCAACAGACCTTATTGCAAAATTTGAGCGTCAGTTACAGATTGATGACAACATCATTCGTTATTTGACCATCAAATATGACAACAAAATGCTTCGTCACCGCGAATTGCAGAAAAAAGGTCAGGTTCCGGAAGTATTCCCGGAAATCCCTGTTGAAGGTGAAGAGGTTGAAGAGTAATTCATTCCAAATTTAAAGCATACAGGAACCACATTATGTTAAAAAATCCACAACACCCTAAAAAGGGTAACCTGCGCACTAAAGAGTGCAAATTCACTAAAGCAGGAATCGAATATATTGATTACAAAGACGTAAAGCTTCTAAACCGCTTTACCAATGATCAGGGTAAGATTTTACCAAGACGTGTAACCGGAACAAGTGCAAAATTCCAGCGTCAGCTTACCAGAGCTATCAAAAGAGCTCGTCATATCGGTTTGCTATCTTTTGTAACCGAGAACTTACGTTAACCTTAACCGTTTAAAATTCCTATGAAACTCATACTTAAACAAGATGTAGAAAAGCTGGGAGATGCCGGAGATATCGTAACGGTTAAAGATGGTTACGGACGTAATTTCCTTATCCCAACCGGAAAAGCTATTCTTGCAACCGCCGGTGCTGTCCGCGCACTCGAAGAAGAAAAACGTCAACGCTCCAGAAAAGTTGAAGCTACAATCAAAAATGCTCAGCAACTTGCTGCTCAGATTGAAGGTGTATCAGTAACTGTTTCGGTAACAGCCGGTGAAGATGGAAAAATCTTCGGTACTGTTACAACGCAACAATTAGCTGACGCGCTCAACGAAAAAGGATTCGACATCGACAGAAGAAAAGTTAGTCTTGATACCGATGTTAAATCACTTGGTGAGTACACAGCAAGCGTTGATGTATTCAAAGAGATTAAAGCTAAACTCAAATTCTGGGTTGTTAAAGCTGACTAAGCTTTTTTTATCTAAGCTATTATTAGGCCGATGGTTTCCATTGGCCTTTTTTTTTGCAACAAAACTGCTAAATTGATGGTTGTTAAAAATGATCTGATTATCAGATTGCATTCAACCACCAATTTACCTGCCTGAACATCATTTGCAGTGCTCAATCACATCACATAAACATTCAGTTTCTCGCATACTGGGGATTTTATTTATAGTAATTTCTCTATCAGCGATTCAGAGTATTGTAAGTGCGCAACCCGTTTTACGTTCAGAAAAATCGTTTACGATAACAGAGCAGGATACCACTATTTTTCTTGATTACTGGGTTGTTAGAGAGTCACTGCACGTGTTCTATATTGAAAATGATTCATTGCAAATTTTGTCTAATGAATTCTGGGAATTGAATACATCAACCGGAAAATTAGCTATTTCTTTTTCTATTTGGCAGCCAAAAGCAGATTCAGTTACTCTTTTTGCCCGATATGAACGTTTCCCATTTAATATCAGACCTGTATTTAGTACAAGAGAATTAGTTCTTTTTGATAAAGGTGAATCCCAAGAGAATGAACTTACCATAGATCAAATTGCTAGGAGACGCGTTACTCGTGATGATTTATTTGGTTCTTCTAATTTGCAACGTAGCGGAAGTGTGAGCAGAGGGATAACAGTTGGTACTAATCAAGACGCAACCTTACAAAGTGGACTCCGATTTGAATTAAGCGGGTTTATCACGGAAGATGTTGAAATCATTGCAACCCTGACGGATCAAAGCACACCCATTCAACCCGATGGCAGCACACAAAATTTACGTGAACTAGACCGAGTCTTTATCCAACTCAGAAATCAGCATGGAACATTACAATTAGGTGATATTGATGTAAATCTCAGAAATAGTGAGTTTGCTCAAATAGGCAGAAGATTACAAGGTATTGGAGTTGAAACAGATTTAGGCCACATTGGTAGCTACAGCTCTTCTGCTTCGGTAGTAAGGGGAAGGTTCAGAGTACAAGAGTTTGCGGGCAGGAACGGGGTTCAGGGGCCATATAGATTGACAGGCGCAGAGGGGGAGCAGTTCATTATTGTCTTAGCTGGCTCCGAAAGAGTATATTTGAATGGCGTTAGGGTAAATAGAGGTGAAGAAAATGATTATATTATTGACTATAGTTTGGGAGAAATCTTCTTCACATCCAACAGAATGATAACGGATGTTACCCGAATTACCGTTGATTTTCAATATGTAACACAACAGTATAACCGAACATTAATTACTGCTGAAGCAGAAAATAATACTCTAATCAATGGTAGGCTATCGTTTGGTGCAACTGTAATCAGAGAATCTGATAGTAGAGATTTAAATACTGAATTCGGGTTATCTGAGCAGGAAATTGAAATCCTTCGACAGGCAGGAAATAACCCTGACAATGCAATTGTTCCTGGTGAACAACGAGTAGGTTTTATAAGGGATGCTGATTTTATTCTATATGCCAAAAGAGATACCCTGGTGGCCGGTCAGCAGTTTGAAATCTTTAAAAACTTACCCGGAGATTCAACAGGTGTGTGGAGAGTCCAATTTAGTAGAGTGGGTAGTGGCAACGGGTCGTATAGAAGAAAAAACACCACCGTTAATGGAATTGTATATGAGTGGGTTGGACCGGGTAGAGGTGAGTACGAACCATTTAGACGCATACCGGCACCTCAAATGCATCAAATGGCGGCCTTAAGGTCGCGATTCAGAGCTACAGACCATTTAGAGTTCTTTGGAGAATGGGCTGTTAGTGAGTTCGATCGAAATCGTTTCAGTTCAATAGACAATGAAACAAATACAGATATAGGGTATTTAACAGGGGTTCGACTACGACCCATAGAGACTATTATTGGGATAGTTGATTTTAGATTAAGACATCGTTATACGGGAGATAATTTTGAATATTTTGACCGAACCCGAGAAGTTGAATTCGAACGAAGATGGGATATTACCCGAGGACAACAGGTAAGAGAGCAGATAACCGAAGCTGATTTAGGAATAGCATTTACAGAGCTTACAGATCTAAGATTGCAATCAGGTTTTTTGTCACGTTCAGATGTCGAAAGCTATCGTCATACCTTGAACTTCCAAACTCAGGAACCAGGTATTCCGGTTACTAGATATCAGGCAGAATTTTCACAAAGCTCTATTACTTTGACTGATACTAGAAGTAATTGGTTTAGGAATATAGCTGATACCAGATATTCTATCCCAATAAATAATCATATACTTACACCATCGTTTGGCTTTGAAGCAGAAGATAGAAAAAGGCGTTTTGGAAAATCTGATTCATTATTGACCGGCTCATTCACGTTTTATGATTTGAGTCCGGGAATCGGATACCGCTATGGAAACAGCTTTCAAGCAAGCACCATATTTAATTTTCGGGAAGATCGAAGAGATGCAAATGGCAATATGTTATTTGAAGCACGAACTCGAGGGATAGAGTTTCGAACTCAATTAACACCAAATGAGCAGCTTAGAATACGCAATACCTTAATTTTCAGGGATAAAGAATTCTCGGATTTTTTCATACAGAATAATCAATCTGAGAACAATAGGAGCGTTTTACTTAGAAATGAATCAGATTTCAGAACACAAAATGAGTTCCTTGAGATTGCACTTTATTACGAGGGAGGCACTGAAAGTAGACCATTACTTCAAGAAACATTTATCGAAGTTGGACCTGAGATTGGGAATTTTGTTTGGATTGATTTGAATAATGATGGAGTTCAGCAGATTGAAGAATTTTTCCCTGCTCAGACTCCAAACGAGGGTACCTTTATTCTTCAGTTATTGCCCTCAGATGAGTTATTCTCTGTTAACTCAATCAACACAAGGCTAAGAACAGTGGTGAAGCCAGAAATGATTTTTCGCAATAATACTGGGGGATTACCGAATATATTATCAAATATTGAATGGACATCTGTTCTTGAGATTCGAGAACAGAACAGAGAAGCAAGTTTAACAGATATTCTCTTCTTTAATTTCAGATCATATCAAAACAGCAATAATACAATTGATGGAAGGATATTCTGGTTGCAGGATTTTCGGTTATTCAGACCATATCGAAATATTGACAGCAGAATTAGTATTGATGGTAGTAAAGGGATGAGAAGAAGGTCGGCCGGACTTGAGGAAAGTCGATCATCAACCATTCGAATAGAAAATAGTTACAGGTTTTTACGAAGATGGTCAGCCTCTTTAGAGCTGAATAAAGGGAAAAATGAACTGATAAGCGAACAGTTACTGTCGAGGAGTTATCAGATTGAGTTTGCAGGCGTAAAACCGTCGTTAAGATATGATTACACGCGTTCATTGCAAATAGGTACCGGACTCAGCTATAATCAGAGAAGGGATGTTTTACCACAAATTCCTGCGCGTTTAAATGCATATACCGTTTTCTCGGATGTAAACTGGTTTTACAGAAATAAACTGCAAGCTTTTTTTAGAATTGAGTACCGCTCGAACCAATTAAGAGGGTTAAGTAGTCCAACCGGAGCATTTGAGTTAACAGATGGAGCCGGCGTTGGGAATACATGGATGTGGTCTGTTCAAGGAACTTACAGAATTAATGAATATTTGCGAGCAAGTTTAAATTACGACGGCAGAACTGTAACAGACAGGCCTGCAATCCAAACAATGCGTTTTTCATTAAATGCCATTTTTTAAAATTAAATCATGCATAATTATCCGATTTTTAATAACTTTTGTTCACTTGCGAGATTTTCGATAAAATTCACTAAATGTCAAAGTCTTTTTGACATTTACCGAATAATCATCTATAATCTCGCATTCAAATTTCAACTGACAATAACTAAACATTAGATAAATCGGAGTTTCGTATGATCTTCTCCTTTAGTGTACTTCTTATGCAAGCCGCAACCAGCGAAGGTGCATTCAGCCAATTGGTTCGATACTTTAACGAGGGCGGTATATTCATGTGGCCTGTATTGATTTGTGTCATTTTAGGTCTCGCCATCTTCCTCGAAAGACTAGTAACCCTTAACCGTGCTGATATAAACACTCGCCAGTTCATTCTTGACGTTAAAGAAGCACTTACAAACGGTGGAATTCCTGCCGCTCAAGAACTTTGTGCCAGCACACGCGGACCAGTAGCATCTGTTTTCAATGCAGGTCTTCTTCGCGCTGATGAAGGTTATGAAGCAGCAGAAAAAGCAATTGTTTCTTATGGTTCCATCGAAATGAGTTTCCTTGAAAGAGGGCTTGTTTGGTTATCCTTATTTATCGCTCTTGCACCACTTATCGGATTTACCGGAACGGTAATTGGTATGGTTCAGGCATTTGATGCTATTGAGGCAGCCGGCGATATCTCCCCAAGTATTGTTGCGGGTGGTATCAAGACAGCGCTTCTTACCACACTTGCCGGTCTTATTGGGGCTATTATTCTACAGGTTGGCTACAACTACTGCGTTTCAAAAATTGACAGACTCGTTGTTGACATGGAAGAGAGCTCAATCGTATTGATTGATTCTATCGCTATGCTTGAAAAGCAAGGCAAGTAATCTGTAACAACAGATTCCAATAATTTCAACTAATAACGTATCTGTATTATGGAAAACTTAACAGTTATTGGACTTTCAATCGCCATCGGTTTATTGGTAATCGGAAACTTAGGTATCCTAGTTTTTGGTTCCAAGAATATCATTAACGGGAAGCATAAACCGCAACAAATCGCGTTTTTCTTTCTTCCCGCATTGATTCTTGCGATCACTTACCTTTCAACCGGAAATATTGAAGTTGCAGCTATTCTGACCCTCATAATTATGATTATTCTGATGTTTGTCGGGATCCTCATATCAGGTTCAAAAAGCTTAATTTCGAACTTTTAGAAAGGATTCACCTGTATGCTTAAAAAGAAAAAAAGCAGAGAAGGAGCAGAGGTACCATCCTCATCCCTCGCTGATATTGCGTTTCTTTTATTGGTGTTCTTTCTCGTTGTAACTACCATTGATATCGACACCGGTATCGGTTTGGTACTTCCACCACCTCCGGATCCGGAGAATCCTCCACCGGAAGTAAGAGAACGTAACATGCTCAAAATTCTAATGAACGCACAAGGGCAAATTCTCATTAACGATGAGAGAGCAGCTGTTCGCGACGTTCAAGATAGAGTAATTACGTTTGTCAATAACCGTGGTGTAAACCCTAATCTCTCTGAATCTCCGCGTCAGGCCGTTGTGTCTATCAAGACAGACCGTCAGACTAGATATGACTTCTACATTGAAATGTTAGACGAAGTACGTGGAGCGTATCGCGAGATTTGGAATATGGAAGCTAGAAGACTAGGTTACAGAGATTTTAACCACTTCCGCGATATACACGGTGAAGCGAATGATATTCGTCGTGAGTTTCCAATGAACATCTCGTTGGCAGAACCTGATCCGGGAAATTAAGAACTAACTCGCTATGGCACATTTTAAGAAAAAACAAGCAAGCACAAAGCAGGAAGTTCCAACTACTGCGATGCCGGATATTATCTTTATTCTATTGATTTTCTTCATGGTCGTTACCGTACTTCGTGAAGTTGAACTTCTAGTACGTCAAAATCTGACTAATGCTGAAAATATTGAGAGAATTGAAGAAAAACGTCTCGTTAGTTACATCTATGTTGGTCCTGAAATTCTCGGTGGTGGTCAATTTGGAGAAACAAGAATTCAGATTGATGACGCACTCGTTGATAGAGCAGACTTCAGAAGTATCCAAAACGTTATGCGTGAAAGAAGAATTGATGAACCACGTCTGATTGTTTCACTAAGAGTAGATGAAGAATCAGAAATGGGAATTGTAAGTGACATCAAACAAGAATTGAGAAAAGCTGATGCGCTTAGAATTAACTACTCCACTCGCAGAACTGCCGGTACTGATGTGAGTATGTAATACTCAACCAAAATTTACATATCAAAAATAGGCTGTGCAGCAATGTACAGCCTTTTTGCTTATATAGAACATTATGCAACAAACAACATTTTCTACTATTGAAAGTATAGGACGAGAGGCTTTAATTAATAAGATAGCTTCCAAATTTCCGAAACATGAGGAAAATTTGATTTATGGAATTGGGGATGATGCTTCTGTGATAGATTCTACAGCAGGTACAAAGTTACTGTTAAGCTCAGAACTATTTACGGAAGGAGTCGATTTCGATCTTACATACATGCCAATTCAGCATCTTGGATTCAAACTTGTTTCACTTACAGTTGCGGATATCTACGCTATGAACGGCAAGCCGGAAATGATACTTGTGAATTTAGGTTTGACAAATAAAATTTCTGTTGAAATGACGGAAGCATTTTATGAGGGTATTCAGCAAGCATGTCAACTCTATAATATAAAACTTGCAGGTGGTGATTTAAGTGCTGCACAACATGCAGTAACTATCTCATTAACAGTAACGGGAACGTCTGACGATCCTGTTTACAGATCTGGAGCAAAACAAGGCGATGCTATATGTGTTACCGGAGACTTAGGTGGAGCTGCAACCGGTCTAATGATTCTGTTAAGAGAGAAAAAACATTGGGAATCTTCCGGTGAACAAACAATGACACCTGAACTTGAAATGTATGAATATGTAGTAAGAAGGCAATTGGTACCTGAAGCTAGAAAGGATTTCATAGAAGCATTAATAGAACATGGAGTTATCCCTAGTGCCATGATTGATTTGTCTAAGGGATTGGTTTCAAATCTTAAAGAGATTCTGAAAGCGTCAAATTTAGGAGGAATAATTTATGAAGCTGCCTTGCCAATAAGTCCTGATACACGCTATGCAGCTGATGAACTTGAAGAAGATATTGATAGATTTGTACTCTATGGAGGAGAAGAACCTGAACTATTGTTTACTCTAAGCGAAGAGGATGTAAAACGATTTTCTGAACTATTTAAGGATTTCGTCGTGATCGGAAAAACGTTGTCTTTAAATGATGGGCTTAAGATGCAAACCGCTGAAGGACATAGAATGACTTTATAAATTTAAAGGAATGAACATCTAATACGTTCTGTTTACGAGTGTTGGAAGTAATTGATTGTGATATTCACTATATTTACAAGCTTATTCCAATATGAAAATAGATTGAAGCGTTTATCATATATACACTTATTATTGTTTAATTAAGCCAATTAATGTCCGAAAAAGAAATTAAGAAACCCGAAGGTAATACTCCAAAAAAAGGCGCACCTGAAGATCAGAAGCCTTCTATCCCTAAGTTTCCTATCTGGATTTATGTTGCCATTTTCTTAGGGTTAATTCTAATTCAACTATTTGCCTTCTCACAAGATCAATCAACAAGAGTCGAGTACAGTGACTTCTTAGAACACGTAAGGCAAGGGTTTGTTGAGAGTGTTGTAATTATTAATGGAGTACAAATTGAAGGAAAGTATAAACAAAGGTTTGTTGATGACGGATTAGTAGGACGTCGAGTAGAATCAGAGCGTCAACGTTGGAACATGTCGTCACAGGATACCGGAAATCGATTTACCGCTACAATGATTGAAGGGGATGAATTAAGACCATTGTTAGACGAGCATGGTGTTCGATATGACGCAAAAGTCCAAGAAAATTGGTTTGGTAGTCTATTTATTTGGCTAATCCCTGTCGCACTTATTATCCTTTTTTGGATTTTTATTTTTAAAAGGATGAATCCAGGGCAGCAAGTGCTAAACATTGGAAAGAATAAAGCTGCACTATACGACAAACAGAGTGAGAATAAGGTTACTTTTAAGGATGTAGCCGGTCTAGAAGAAGCGAAAGAAGAAGTTGAAGAAATTGTAGAATTTCTTCGTAATCCCGAAAAATTTTCAAATCTCGGTGGGAATATCCCCAAAGGCGTGTTACTTGTTGGCCCTCCGGGAACAGGTAAAACACTCATGGCAAAAGCCACAGCCGGAGAAGCCGATGTACCTTTCTTCAGTTTAAGTGGTTCTGACTTTGTTGAAATGTTCGTTGGAGTAGGTGCTGCACGTGTTCGTGACCTATTCAAGCAAGCTAAGGAAAAAGCACCGTGTATAATCTTTATTGATGAAATAGATGCCATTGGGCGAAGTAGAGGAAAGAGCGCGATGGCGGCATCTAACGATGAGCGAGAGAATACATTGAATCAGTTACTTTCTGAGATGGATGGCTTTAAGACAGAAAAGGGAGTGATCATCATGGCGGCAACTAACCGCCCTGATATTTTGGATTCTGCGTTATTGCGTCCGGGTAGATTCGACCGTCAGATTTTAATAGATAAGCCCGACTTGAAAGGGCGAATGGCTGTGTTGAAAGTGCATCTAAAGAAAATTAAAACATCTGATAACATAGATGCGCAATTAATTGCATCGCAAACCCCTGGATTTGCTGGCGCAGAACTCGCTAACATGTGTAATGAAGCGGCACTTCTTGCGGCACGACGCGGAAAGAAAGCAGTCGAAATGATTGATTTCCAAGATGCAATTGAACGTGTTGTGGCAGGATTAGAGAAGAAAAATAAGATTATTAGTCCTAATGAAAGAAAAATTGTGGCGTATCACGAGGCCGGACACGCTATAGTTGGTTGGTATCTAGAACACACAGACCCAGTGATGAAGGTAAGTATAGTGCCAAGAGGTTTAGCCGCTTTAGGCTATACCTTGCAAACTCCCCTCGAAGATCGTTTCCTGATGACTAAAGAAGAACTCATTGATCGGATTTGTGCCTTACTTGGTGGAAGAATTGCAGAAGAGATTGAATTTGGTAAGATCTCCACCGGAGCTCAAAATGATCTTGAGCGAATTGCTAACATGGCTATGGCTATGGTTACAGTTTATGGAATGAGCGATAAAATTGGATATATATCATATTACGATTCGCAAAATCCTGACAGCGGAATTTTTGGTTTCAATAAGAAATATTCAGAAAAAACAGCAGAGCTCATTGATCAGGAAGTTCAGGATATTATTAACGTAGCCAGAAGAAGAACTAAAGAGCTTCTCCTTAAGTACAGACATAAGCTCACTGAAATGGCTGAAACACTTCTTGAGAAAGAAATTTTAACAAGTAAAGACTTAATTGAGCTTCTTGGTGAGCGTCCACATGGAAATTATCCTGTTCAGATGGAAGATATTAGCAAGATAACTCAGATTAAAAATGGAAAAGCGTCGAACGCTAAGGAGCAAGCTGAGGTTAATTCAGAAATGATTGAAGATTCTGTAAATGATGCTAAGACAGAGGGCGCAGACGACGAGTCAATTTCCAATTCAGAATCTGAAAACAAAAGCAAAGATTAATTCACAAGTTAGCTGTATTTGTTAACTTTAATAAAAACATAAGTTAAGGGAAATATAAAAATAAACAACTTTTCTCTTGCTTCAAGTCTGAAAAAAAGTATAGTTTTATATCATGAAAAATTTAAGACAAAATATGACTCACCGATGTATGTGCTGCTTATAGCAGGGCTGGTGATCTCCATATTTTGTCAATGAGTTTATCCAACCCTTTTATCTATCGTAAAAGGGTTTTTTATTGTTCTTTTAATTTCATTGACAACTCTTATTAAGAAAGGCAGAGGGATCAGGCCCTATGACGCCTTAGCAACCGCTTCGATGTAAAAGTCGGAGGTCAGGTGCTAATTCCTGCCCTGGAGTAACTCCAAGGGAAAGATGAGAGAAGAATCGTTTTTTATTAGGTGTAGATATATCTACAATACATTCTAAAAAGCCTCTTCCGAATCTTTCCGGAAGAGGCTTTTTTCATTTTAACGATTCAAAAAAATAGTATGAAATCAACATTCGGAAACTGGTACGAAAAAAAGATGCTCGCAACGGAAGAACTTGCGGCAGAAACTCAACGCATCAAAGCGTTACTTGGTGAAGTGAAGCATATTGCGATTGTTGGTATTTCAAAAAATGAAACCAAAGACAGTCATTTTGTTGGCAGGTACCTAAAAAAAGCCGGATACAGCATTTATCCTGTAAATCCGTCTGCAACAGAGATTCTCGGGGAAATCTGCTATCCGGATTTAAAGAGCATCCCTGTTCCTATTGATATAGTGGATATTTTTAGGAGACCGGAAGATGTTCCGCAGGTTGTTGAAGAAGCTTTTAAGCTAAATCCTCGTGTTATTTGGCTACAGTTGGGTACAGGAGAACATCCCCAATTAAAAGAAATTTCTGAATCCAAAGAGATTCAATTCATACAAAAAAGATGCATTAAGGCAGATCATCAATTTCTAATCAGATCATAACATCAACACTAATAAACACAACTATGAGTACAAATAATCGCAAATTAAGATTTGAAACCCTTCAGCTTCACGCTGGACAGGAGCCGGATTCAGCTACCAATTCCAGAGCTGTGCCGATTTATCAGACAACTTCCTACACCTTTAATGATACCGAACATGCGGCTACGCTTTTCGCTTTAAAGGATTTCGGGAATATTTACACCCGAATTATGAATCCAACTACAGATGTGTTTGAGAAGCGCATTGCCGCTCTCGAAGGCGGTGTAGCTGCTGTGGCGACCTCTTCCGGTCAGGCAGCACAGTTTCTTGCCATCAGCACCATAGCTCAGGCTGGAGATAACATCGTGGCTACAAGCAACCTCTATGGTGGAACTTATAATCAGTTTAAAGTGTCATTTCCTCGCTTGGGTATCAAGGTGAAATTTGTTGACGATGATAGTATTGAAGCCTTCGAGAACGCCATCGATGAAAATACCAAAGCTATTTACGTGGAAAGTCTCGGTAACCCGAGAAACAATATTCCTGATTTTGGTGGATTGAGTGCCTTGGCGAAGAAGCATGACATTCCTCTCATCGTAGATAACACTTTTGGTGCCGGTGGAGCCATTGCACGTCCGATTAAGCACGGCGCCGATATTGTTGTTGAATCAGCGACCAAATGGATTGGTGGTCATGGTACTTCAGTTGGCGGAGTTGTAATTGATGCCGGTACATTTAATTGGGGAAATGGGAAATTTCCTTTATTCACACAGCCTGCGCCCGGATACCACGGACTAAATTTCTGGGAAGTATTCGGATTTGATGGTCCATTCGGTAACATAGCTTTTGCAATTAGAGCACGTGTTGAAGGGCTTCGTGATTTTGGGTCATCTCAATCTCCATTCAATAGCTTTTTGTTACTCCAAGGCTTAGAAACGCTTTCACTTCGTGTTGAGCGTCACACAGAGAATGCGCTCAAACTTGCCAAATGGTTGAAAGTACACGATGCAGTTGCGTGGGTAAATTACGCCGGATTAGAAGACCATCCTTACCATGAGGCCGCAAAAAAATACCTTGAGCCGGGTCGTTTCGGTGCTGTGTTAACGTTTGGTGTGAAAGGTGGATATGAAGCCGCACGGGGTTTCATTGAAAATGTGAAGCTCGCAAGCCATTTGGCCAACGTGGGTGATGCAAAGACGTTGGTCATACATCCATCATCAACAACACATCAGCAGTTGACTGAGGCCGAGCAGTTGTCGTCAGGTGTAACCACAGATCTGATTAGAGTTTCTGTAGGAATTGAGCACATTGATGACATCCTCGAAGACTTCGAAGAGGCTTTTGCAAGTATTCAAGTCTTGGCATAATTGAATGAATTTTCCGGAGGGAGTCTCAATAAGCAACTTCCTCCGGAATACTACTCTTTAACGCTTCATTTTACTCAATGAAAACTATAGGATCACACATATACACGCACAGTACTGCTTTCATTACAGAAAATGGGAGCACTCTGCCCGGATTGCAACTTGCTTATGAAACCTGGGGAAGTTTCAATGCGGAAAAATCAAATGTGATTCTAATCTGCCACGCCTTAACCGGACATGCCAATGCTAAGGAATGGTTCAGCGGATTATTCTCAAAAGATGGCATCCTTTCAACGGATGATTATCTTGTCTTATGCATCAATGTGCCGGGGAGTTGCTACGGCTCAACCGGGCCGGCAAGTATTCATCCTGAAACCGGAAAAAAATATGGAAATCAGTTTCCTGTTTTGACTATCCGGGATTTTGTACGAGCCCAACAACTCATCCTCGACGCGCTTCAGATTACTGAAGTACAATTGGCAATTGGCGGATCGATGGGAGGGATGCAAGCTCTTGAATTTGCATTGATGGATAAGAGAATTAAATCTGCCGCCGTTTTAGCTGCCGGTGCGCGTCATGAGGCGTGGGCTATCGGCATTAGTGAAGCGCAACGATATGCTATCTACGCCGATCCAAAATGGAAAAATGGAGACTATGACGAACAACCTAAAGACGGACTTGCGGCGGCAAGAATGATGGCGATGGTTACGTATCGCTCTCAAAAGCAGTACAATGAGCGCTTCAAAAGAAACATACAAGATGATGACCGTTTCGAAGTAGCTTCTTATTTGCAATATCAAGGCAGAAAACTTGCTGAGCGATTCGATGCTAATTCCTACATCCGGCTAACTCAGGCAATGGATAGCCACGATGTTGGTCGTGATAGAGGTGGCATTGACCGTGCATTGTCAGCCTGCAACATTCCAGTATTGATTGTCGGAATTGATAGTGATCTGCTGTATCCGACAGACGAACAAAAACTACTTGCGGAACATCTACCGAAAGGGGTCTATAAAGAAATTTCATCCCCTTATGGCCATGACGCTTTCTTGATTGAATTTGAGAAGCTTAATCAAATATTAAAATCTTTCATAAACACTGAAATCCCGGTTTAAACCTTTGAATCAACTTAATTTAACTACGAAAATGCATAAAATCACTCTAAACGGATCTGTCCATAAAGACTTAACCAAGATTATTAAAGCGGTTTCTTCCATTAAGGCTTCAAGACCATTTGCGCCAGTATCAGTTTTGGTATCGGAAGATGATGCTGTTTCTGAACAAAGCGATGTTTACAGCGCTCCATTTCCGCATCAGCTTTTTGGACAATCCATATCGGATCAATCTACACAGACCTCTGTTATCAAAGTATTCGTTGCTGGAACGGGTACCGTTGGGGCTGAATTTGTGCGTCAACTATTCGCTTTGGATGATCATGCATTCAGTTGCATCCTTATTGGTATCTGTAACAGCAGGAAAGTGATTCTCAGTGATAGTGGATTAAAAGAAGATGCTATCCATGAGTTAGCCGATGCAACACTATCTCATAAAACAAATTGGGATGAGGTCATCTCTTTTCTGAAATACAGAAATACCGGAAATTTAATCTTTGTGGATGCAACGGGCAGTAAAGAAGTCTCAAGTCGATACGAAGATTTGTTAGATGCCGGAATTCATGTAGTCACAGCAAGCAAGCTGGCAACTACGGAAAGTCAGAATCGCTACAATCGACTGAATTCGTATGAGCAGAAAAATACGTTCTTCAGATATGAAGCGACCGCCGGAGCCGGATTGCCGGTTATCCAAACAATTAAGAACCTGCGTTTGACCGGTGATCGTATAACCAAAATATCCGGTGTTGTATCCGGTACAATGACCTACATCTTCGATGCATTACAACGGGGAGTTTCCTTCAGCGAAGCAGTAAAAACAGCCGCTGATAAAGGATACGCTGAGCCTGATCCGCGTGATGATCTTTCTGGAGAGGATGTCGCTCGTAAATTCCTGATTCTTGCCAGAGTGGCGGGCTATTCTGTTGATCGATGCTCATTTGAAGCTGAAAATCAAACACCAGAAGCACTCAGAAATGTAACTCGAGAAGAGTTTTTAGAAAAACTATCTGATTATGATGCAGAATGGGCGCAACGTATCAGTGAAGCAAAATCCAGAAATGAGGTGTTGAGGTATGTTGGTGAGTTGAGTAACGGCGAAATCAAGATCGGCGTAAAAAGTGTACCGATTGACTCTCCGTTAGGAAGTTTAACAGGAACAGATAATCAAATATCGATCTACACCAATTTCTATAAAAACTCTCCAATTACGATACAAGGCCCGGGAGCCGGAAGGGAAGTAACGGCGCAAATAGTATTGTCGGAGGTTTTGCAAATTGCCGGTAGGCTTACTCGAAAAGGAGAGCAGATACTCGCATAGATAAAGGGGCTTTTAAAGCCCCTTTATCTTTTTAAGGGATGCTACAGTGCAGGATTATTGAATTTAATAATAATTAAATAATCACAATAAAAGTTTGCTACGTTAACAATAATTAATTATCTTTAATAAAACACATTGAACTAGCATCTAAACTCAAATTACTATGGCAACGATTCTTTTTTTGACTACTGGACTTCTCGCAGGTTATGTGATAAGTACATTTAAAAGAGCTAACGATTCAAATTATATCACTCAAAAGCAGGCTAGGGATTTAAACTGCCTTTTTAATCACTTTTGGAATGGGAAAAAAGAGGATGAACTCTTCGCATGGCAACGAGTAAAAAATCATATCCTAAATTGGAAGCCTTATCCTACGAAAGCAATGATTGCTTACATAGAAACCAGAATATCAATTCTAGATACTAACCATATAAAAAGCGAGATATTTGTTGAAGCTAACGGTAAAATAACAGGTAACCCAGTTGATTTATATAATTCAAAGCTGATTTAACTAAACTGCATCATATTTCTTTCTGATAATCCATTCCCCTGTAAGTAATAGAATTACAGCTAAAAACCACCAATAATGGTGAATCACACGTTGAGTAGTACTGAATATTTCGCTTCTTCTGTCAAGAAGTCCACGATTTACAAGAATAGCTTGAAATTCATCTAAGGTATCAAACACGAAAAAGGCTCCGCCGCTTTCCTCAGCAATAAATTGCAATAGCGCATCTCTTCTGACAGTATCCATTAATTCGAGAATACTTTCGGTTATAACAAATGAGCCTGTTTGATCGCTTGTTCTTGTATTTCCTCTAAAGGAAGATGCCTCGTACCTATACATGCCCGCAGGTAATACACCGGCATCAAGAGTAAAACGACCTTCGCCAATATGGCGCATAGCGAATATATTGCGCTCACCGTCTTGATTTATGATTGTAACTTCTACTCTTGCATCAGTATCAGGTTGCCCGGCTTCAGTTCGCACGTTTGCTCTGAAGACCACCGGTTCTCCTTCATCATAGCTGTTACGCGTGGTATTAATGGTGAGAATGGCGTCATCAGGATCAGCACTCGTCCATTTAACGAGATTGTTGAAAAATTCACCATAAAATGCTCTAATCTCCGGAAGTGTACTTTGACTCCATCGGAACCAATTCCATGCATTTACCTGGGTAATGCGCTGATTTCCGGTTTCAGAAATGACTACCATAGGTACTCCTGTATCTGAACCTCTAAACGAGTTGTTGAATAAAACTCTGGATTGCGTTGACGAAAGCATATTTCGAATAACTCCACTTAGCTCAGGAGCTCTTGATAGGGCAGGGATGTCAAAATCTAAAATAGTATGATCCGCTTCCAAATTATTTAATAGTGGTAACACTCCTCCTACATTATTGGGACCGGTTGAATGCAGAGGAGTTAGATTTGAAAGTGATTCTGCAATTCGATTATGTTGGGTATCAGGTAAACCAATGACCATCATATTTGCCCTACTTACGAGGCGGCTAATCTGATTTTGAACTTCGGATGGAAGATTTGGATGGGGAAACCCGTGTAGTATAACTAAATCGAGGGTATCAGCGTTAGCGGGCAGTGCGCCCCCAATAAAGCGATTTTGAGAAACCCAGGTGCGGTTATGAAGGATAATACTTTCATCAGTAGCTAACAAATGTCTCAGTGCACCCACATCCGGATGTACTTCAAATGCAAGATGAAGAATTCGAATTTGGTCATCACGCACATCAATAGTGAAATTATATCTATTATTAACTTCTGTCCATTCGCCATCAAGCGGAGGGATTTGAATACGCAGGCTTTTTGTCCCCTCTGTTGTAAAGGTTGCTTCAAATTCCAGCGTATAGATAGAACGTTCAGCTGTAGTCGAAACTGATTTAGTTTCAATCAACTGATTATCCACAAATAATTGCACATCAAAAGACCTGCCAGGAAATCCTTGATTTAACACTTCAACTCGAATTGGGACACTTGATTGCGTAAATGAAACGGGGTTATAAAAAACATTACGAACCAATAGGTCTCGCATGCGTGTGGTATCGCCTGTTGCGATAGTGAAGAATGGCAAACCTGTTCTCAATGCAGCGGCTGTTGGATCTAATCCCCGATTAAAAATACCATCTGTCACCATTATTACGGCATCATACGACTCGGGAAGTTGGGCGAATTGCTGTATGGCTCTATTGATGTCAGTTACAGAACCATCGAGTGAAAGCGAATCGACTTTCGAGCGAAACAGCTCTCGATCAAATCCGAAAGTAGAATATCTGACATTAGATGTATCTGAAAGAGCAAGGGTAGAGATGACCTCTCGGAGAGAAACTTCCCCATTCCAATCCCCCTTTTCAATCGTAATACTGCGACTATTATCAATTAGTACGGCAATATGATTCCGTATGAAATTTGTCTGTGTGGAGCTAATCCCGGGATTGAAAAGCAACAGAATGAGTAATAGTAGCGCCAGTGCTCTGAGGGATACGGCAAGGTACTTTATTGAGGAAGGAAGTCTGCTTTCATTTCGATACATCCACCAACTAAATCCAAAAGTGGCAATGATGGAAAATGCTACAATGAGGATGGATATGTCGGTTTCAAAGCCAGAAATCATGAGTGGAATCCCTCGACTAGGCTTCTTTTAAGAGGCGTTCAATCAGATGTTCAGATTTAATTCCCTCAGCTTCGGCTGCGTAATTGTTCACTACGCGGTGGCGTAATACGGGAATAGCAAGTGCTTTGATATCATCTTCTGATACATTAAGTCGGCCATGTGCAAGCGCTCTGGCTTTTCCTCCTAAGATCAAATATTGAGATGCTCTTGGCCCTGCACCCCATGTCATGTATTTTTTGATGAAATCTGGAGCCATTTCAGACTTGGGGCGAGTCATATTTACCAATCGAACCGCATATTCAAGCACAGACTCTGGCACCGGAACTTGACGCGCAAGCTTTTGATATTTGATGATGTCATCCCCCGAAAGAATCTGATTTACTTCAGTATCAACCGCCGAGGTTGTTCTGCTGACAATATCCATTTCTTCGCTAAAGCTTGGGTAATCTAACCAAAGATTGAACATAAAACGGTCAAGTTGGGCTTCAGGTAGGGGATACGTACCTTCTTGCTCAATCGGGTTTTGGGTTGCGAGAACGAAGAAAGGTCTATCCAATTGATAGGTTGTACCTGACGCTGTTACGTGATATTCCTGCATCGCTTCAAGCAATGCCGCCTGAGTTTTAGGCGGGGTACGGTTAATCTCGTCTGCCAAGATGATATTGGCGAAAATAGGCCCCTTGAAAAACTTGAATTTCTTATTACCGGTCTTCACATCTTCCTCTATGATTTCAGTTCCGGTAATATCTCCTGGCATCAGATCAGGAGTGAACTGAATACGATTGAACGAGAGATTTAACGTTTGGGCAAGGGTTCTGATAAGCAATGTTTTTGCGAGCCCCGGAACCCCAATAAGTACACAATGTCCCCTTGAAAACAGACTGATGAGCAGGTTTTCAATAATAGGTTCCTGCCCAACAACAATTTTAGCAATTTCCTTTTTTAGCTTTGTAAATGATGCAGCAAACTCAGCTGCCTGTTGTTCAATAGTATGCTCTGCAGAAGACATTGAAAATAGATTTAGTTATTTGCTAGCAAATGGTGAATCGATTCTGTACTCAACATAAATTTCTTCTCTTAGTTCACGTAACCAACGGGTGAACTCATTAAATCGTTTTTCCTGCAACGCAAAATTTCTGATGATGTCAAAATCCTGATCAAGATTGGCAATGTGCTCTTCCACTCTGTTATTCAACCGAATAATTCTGAATGCTACTTGACGATTATTTTGTGGACCGGTTGTAAATCGTGCAGGCATCGAAATGTCACCGATGTCTTCTAAACGTAGTAAAGTACGATACAGGTCAGGGTCTAATTCGTCAATAGCTAATCTGCGCTCACCGGTTCTTGGGTTGATTAAACGCCCACCCATATTGGCTGTTGCACGATCATCAGAATGTCGACGAGCCAAATCTCTGAAATCACGTCCATGAACCAAAGCACTATCACGAAGCGCAATTAGCTTTTCACGTGCAAAATCTTCATCAATTTCTTCTTCTCTTACCTGAATAAGAATGTGATTGGTCTCAATCTGATCGCCTTGTCGGCGGTTTAAGCGAATTACATGGAAACCAAAACGAGTTTCAACAACCTCTGATATTTCGCCCGGCTGTAAGGCTGCCGCTGCGGCTGCATATTCAGAAACCAAATCGGAGAGGGGTAACATAGGAAGGAATCCACCATTCGCTGCACCTGGACCATCACTATGGCGACGTGCAAGCTCTTCAAAATTTGCTCCATGATTCAATAAGGAATCTCTTAAAGCAGTTGCTTTAGCAAATGCTGCTTGTCGAGCTGCTTGTCGAACCGGGGGGATAATAACGATATGACTTAATTCAACTGTTTCAGGAACTAAGGGGAGAGAATCTGTTGGAATTCTGTGGAAAAATTCTTCAACCTCAGACCGTGTAATTCTAATGCCTCTCATTTTCTGTTCACGAAGGCGTTCAATCATCATTTCCTGGCGAAAAGTACCTCTGTACTGAGCTCTGATTTGAATAATGCTTTGTCCTAACGCCTGTTCTAAAGCTTGTTCGCTACCAACCTGAGCAATAAGCTGTCTGATTCGCGTATCCATAGCACGATTTACTTCATCATCGGTTACAACGATGGAGTCAATTTTTGCTTGTTCAAATAAAACATAGTTATCAATAACTGTTTCCAGAACGTTGAACCAAAGATCCTGTGAAAATTCAACACCACGTGTTGAACGGATGTATTCGGCAGTTCTTTCATCAACTTCTGATTGAAGGATAATATGGTCGTTAACCACAGCTACTATTTGATCTAACAGGCGCGTTTGCTGAGCAACAACAGAACTAAACCCAGTAAAAATGAATAGAAAACTGAGAATTAAGGTAGTTTTTATATGTGACATAGGATAGGTTAGTTAATCAAAAAAATGAATTTCACGGTTGGCTTCTGCCTGCCTGATTAAAGTTTGTTCAAAAGCACTCATGTGTTTACGCCTTCTATCAAGTGTGAGCCACTCTTTAATGCGAGCGATTGCCCATTCAGGTTCAGGGGCTTCTCCGAGTTGTCTTACATCCAAAAGTTGAACAAAGTGGTATTGGTTATTCGATTGCCTTACCGGACTTACCTCAGTCAATCCCATTCTAGGAAGGAGCTGAGCTAAAGCAGGGACTTCCGGTAATAATGCGCTCTCCGGAGAGAAGTTATCTGAGCTTCTCAAGGAATGACTTTTGTCAACAGCATAGCGTTCAACCACAGTTTCCCATGGTTGACCATTTAAAAGTTCGGTTCTAGCTCTGTTTGCATCATTCAGTGATTCTGTGATCATGTGATGAAAACGAAAGTGACGCTCTTGTAGTACAAAATTTGATCGATTTGCGGAATAATAATCAATTGCTTCTTGCCTCGTGACCTCAGGTAAATCAGCGTTATAATATAATTGTTCCATTAAAAGTTGCATCGCTAATTGATCTGCAAATTCATTTAATCGCTGATTGAATTGTGGTAAGTCTCTGACACCTCTTCTGTTAGCCTCATTAATTAAAACGCGCTCTCTAACCCATTGTCTTTTGTAGGATGAGAGCGCGTTAAGGGAATCAGTTTCAAGCAAATGGGCAGGAATCTTGCCCAATGCCTGATTTAATGTAAGGGTTTGATTTCCAGCCTTTGCAATTACCGGACTCGTATCTTTAACACTCTCATGTTTGCTGCATCCATTTATGGCAAGCAAAATCAGGAATGCAAAAACGGAAAGAATAATATGGAAATGAATATTCCTCAATGCTAATCAAGTAAACGTTCTAGACGGTCTCTAAATCCTTGAACGGCATAATATTCTCTGAGTCGTGCCATCCATTCTTCTTCACGAATAGGTTGAAAATCAGATACTACACGCATAAATGCTTCGTCGAATGTCATTTGGCGTGGTTCAAGAATTTCAGCTAAGTAGAGTACTGTTGGTCGATTTCTGAAGGAAAAAATCTCAGAAAACTCACCTGTCTCTAATCCGTCAAGATGATTGAACGGGAAATCAGCAAGGCTGTTAATGATATCAGTTCTTAGAATCAGACCTGAAACATGGGCTCTGATACTATCTACTGGAACGCCACTATTAACTACCTGTTTTGCATTTTCGAGTGCAGCATCCGTATCGGCAGTGACACGGTAGTAACGGAAACGTCGATCGAACCAGTAACGCTCTTTATTTTCTTCGAAAATCTCACGAAGTCGTACAGAATCTCTCATGGCATACGTCCAAACAGAATCTTCTGTAATTTTGAAAACGGCAAGTCCTTCTAGGTAGCGACGACTTAAATCAGCAAATTCAGGGAATTCTCTTTTTGTTACTGGGATGATTACCTGATTGACCTTGCGCTCTTTATAATCGTTTAACAGACCATGATGGTAGGCGTTTCCAGCGGTGTGTTCCAGACGCTCACCAACAAAATTCTTGTAGGTCTCAACAGTGAAGATTCTCCCATCAATTCTATAGAAAGGAAGTGACAATAACTCAGCCGGAAATTCAATTTCACTGAATTTGGTATCACTATTTTCCTTGTAGAATGAGACAAAAGCTTCATACGAAGAAACAAAGACAGAGTCACGAGCAGTACGGCGTACATTTTCAATAGTGAATTGTCTATTCTCACGGTAGCGAGGAAGACTTCTTAAACGCTCATACAATTCTTCTCTTAGATGTGCTTCATCGCGGTAGGTTCTAATTGAGTCGAGACGAACAATGTGGATTCCATATTCACTTTCGAAAGGCTCAGAGATTTGGCCCTGCTCGGTAAGTACTTGTAATCCCTCAACAAATTGCGGTTGGAAACGATTCGGGTCTAGCCAACCAATATCTCCACCACGAGGTCTGGAGTCCGGGTCGTCGGTGTATTCCATTACTACTTCGTTCCAGCTTGACCCTTGCTCGAGTTTTGCGTAAGCTGATTGCGAACGTTCCTGAGCGGTTATTAATGAGAACCCTTGTCCGCGAGTTCTGAAATAGATGTGAGAATAACTTCTTTCGGGCTGTCGTTCACGAATTTCATGAACTTTAAGTACATGGTAACCAAAACTAGTTCTGAAAGGCATTGAAACTTCACCTTCCGCCGTATTGTAGGCTACATCTTCAAATGGTTTAATTGCCCAACCGGCAGTAATAAATCCTAAGTCACCACCAACACTTCTACCACCTTGACGAGTTGAATACTCATTCATAAGGTTTTCAAAAGTGTCTTCACCATTAAGAAATTTATTTCTGGCTTCCATGAGTCTATTCCATGCTCTGAGTGTATCAGCAGGGGATGCGTTCTCAGGAACAGTAATAAGAATATGAGATGTATGCACTTCAATTTTAGAACGCTCAACAAGCTCATCTAATAATTGATCTCGGAATCTCATTTCGAGCCAATATGGAAATACGGATTGCATTTCGTACTGATTGAGCTCTGTGAGGATTTCATCTTTTTCAAAGTAGCCCGCATCTTTAGCGGCTTTAACTTTTGTACGGTAATCTATGTAAAGGTCAAGAAAAGCTAAGAATTCATCGCGTTCGTCATAGTTTTCATTTTCTAAAGGCGGTGCAGCAAAAAAACTGGCACGCATATCCTGATAGGTAATTGGTTCGCCCCCGACTTCACCTACCACAAACTTTTTCGAATCGCCCGATGATTTAAAAATGCTGCATCCTGCGAAAACTAAAATTGAACTTAACAGGATCAGATTTAAACGTGAGATTTTCATAAATGAAGTATTAGCTTTGATTTAGAGTGTAAGTTTTCGGTTTTTCCAAAGACTCCTATAATACGGCTATTTTTTGACAAGGAAAAAACGAACCAAAACTAAACTTCAGTATGAAAAATATCAGAAAAGAGCTATCCTCAAACTTTTTCTAAGGCATATTCTATCGCCATCAAGAGATCATCAACATGTTCTACACCTATAGAAAGCCGAATAAGCTTTTCAGTTATGGAAAATTCTCGATTATGTTCCGGATTGCAACCTGCGTGTGTCATTGTGTAGGGATGCTGCGCCAGGGACTCTGTACTTCCAAGGCTTACAGCAAGTTTGAAAATGGGCAGATTATTCAAAAAACGGAAAGCTTCAGCTTCTCCTCCTTTTACATCAAATGAAACCATTGCCCCGGGTGCGGAATGCTGTCGTTTGTATATCTGATATTCAGGGTCACTTTCGTTTAATAAACCGAGATAATAGACTTTTTCTACTTTGGGATGACTATTGAGGAAATCGGCAACCTTAATTGCATTTCGACACTGTTGCTCCATTCTTACTTTTAGCGTTTCGAGACTTCTCAAAAGTAGCCAACCTGTCCAAGGGCTTGCCATATTTCCTAAGAATGTTCTAAGAGTGCGTACTCGTTTCATAACTGATGATGAACCACAAACAGCTCCTGCAATTACATCGCTATGACCACCAATATATTTGGTAGCAGAATAAATTGAAAAATCCGCCCCAAGATCAAGCGGTTTTTGCCAAAGTGGCCCCATGTAAGTGTTGTCAACGGCTATGTAAACATAATTGTCTTGGCCTCCATGATGGGTTGCTATTTCCCGACACATGTTAATGTCAATCAAGGCATTTGTTGGATTTGCAGGGGTTTCAATGAAAATGAATCGAAGTTTATCTGCCATTCCGGAATCTAATAGGCGTTTTTCAATAGATTCTTTAGACTCGCCGGGTTTAAACTCCAAGGTATGAATACCAAAACGGGGGAGAAAATGTTGAATGAAATGATCAGTGCCTCCATAAACAGGAGCGCTGTGAAGGAGTAAATCTCCCGGATTCAAAAATTCAAGCAAAACCGTTGTAATGGCAGACATCCCACTTTCAAACACAGCGCACTCATCAGCTCCATCCCAAAGAGAAAGACGATTTTCAAGAATCTCCAAATCAGGATTATTGATTCTACTGTAAATCAAGCCTTGTTCTTCTTTTTCACCCCGTTCCCTGAGACCATAAGCGACTTCAAAAAATGCTTTGCCATCTTCGGCTGTTTTAAAAACAAAAGTAGAGGTTTGAAAAATAGGGCATTTTACTGCACCTTCTGAGAGTTCCGGCTTGTACCCATAAGACATCATCAGGGTTTCCGGTTTCATGAGTTTAGGATCCATAAGTTTTAAAAAAGCGCTTCCATAATGAAGCAGAAATCAATAGTGACGATTAATAATTACTGATGTTGAAGGAGGGAAATATTAGTTTCGAGTGTATAAAATAGCTAAGATTATTTTGCTAAATTTATAATAATAAATCAATTATAGGATGATATAGTTTCGAAATAAAACATTCAACTCCGATGCTTAAAGATAAAAGGTTTTGATCAGTTCTCGAAAAAAATAGGGTGGGGAATTAAAAAATTTAAAATTCAAAATTGAGCCCGCTCCGAAAAGTGAGTTATGAAACACAAAGTCTCAAAAACACGAAGGTTCACAAAGGTAAGTTCTTGTTTTTACGTTTAAATAAACAAAGATTGTATGACTAATTTTGTAATTCGTATTAATAGGAGTGGACTCAAAATTTAGAATGAAAAAGTGTAATCGCTTAAAGATATGGCGGTTTAATGTGAAGATTTTGAGGCGTTAAGTTGTTTTTTCTATTTAATAGCATTCAATGTTTGTTTTATTGATTCTGAATAGAAGATTCAGTTTTGCGTTCGGGGATGCCTTTTCTTGTTCTCCGAATAAATACATCTTTTACAGCTACTAATCGTGCAAAACGCTCACGAATATATGTTCTGATGCCACCTTTTAAGGATACATTCTCTGCGTTAAACCCAATCATTTCTATCCCCATACTGCGTGCAATAAAGATGGCTCTTTGGTTTTGAAATGCTTGGGAAACAAAGATAATGGAATCAGCTCCGAAAACAGTTTTTGCTCTCAAAACGGTCTCATAGGTTCTAACCCCGGCTGTATCTCTTGATATAATCTCAGATGGTATCCCCATAGAAATTAAATCAGTTTTCATGGTTCTGGGTTCATCATAAAAGCGATCTCTGTTATCACCACTTACAATAATCGTTGAAATCTTACCAGCCTCATAAAGCGCAAAAACGGCATCCAAACGATTTTGATAAAATAAATTTCGTGTACCTCTAACTGTAAATTTACTTGTTCCGGGAACAACTGCGGTAGTACGATAAGGTACTTCTTCTATGGATTCATATAATTTACCTTTAGCTGCTTTGTTTACAATAAGTTCCGCAAAAGCAAAAACTCCTGCGACAATCATAATTATTAGAATGCAGGAAATGATCAGATATTTAAGAAAGATTCTCATATTAAACGAAGTTAATAAAGAACCAATGATTTATGAACATAAAAAAAGGCTGCTTCATAACTGAAGCAGCCTAAAATTCCTTATAATCAGGTTCTTATTCTACGGAATGAGAACTAACTGTAATTGTGGCTTGAACTTCTCCATTTGCTTTCTGGATTTCTTTCCATGCCGCTTTAACACCATTAGCCTCAGTCCAATCGCTGAAATGAGCCTCATAATTTACTTCAACGCCAGCTTGTGGGTTAAATTCTGAGTATTTCATCATGATTGGTAATGCGGTTTCAGCATCTAAGAATAAGTGTAACTCATATTCTGCAATAAATAGTTTTACAGCAGCATGATCATTTACTTCCTCTGAACCTAGATAGACCACTTCAAGAGAGCCTGCATTTTTCGCAAGATTCAGATAATGACGATTTAAGGTATTTCTGAACTGTGCAGCAAACTGAGGTGGTAATTGTTGTTCTTGTCCACCGGCTGAAACTTTCGCTTCACCATTTTCAAAAGAAATTACCTGAGAACCCATTGGAGTCACAATTTCCTGGCGTAAGAATCCCGGAAATCCATACGTAACGTTTACATCTAATTGCATTGGGCCTTGGGCAAATTTCCCAGACATAGAAAAACGTTCGAAAGTGGTATCCCCAATAAGTCTGTTACCCATTTTTTTTAGCCATTCAGTACCTTTTTCTGTATCACCTGAAGCGACAGCAGCTGAAGGTGCTGGACGAGGAATAGTAATATCAATAACATTGATTTCACCAAATTGAGCAACAAACTGATCGAGTTGGTCACCTACACGAGCAGAGTTTCCTACAACAAGAATCTGTACATTATCCGGTTGCAAATATTCGCGCGCCACTCTTTGGATGTCCTCAGGTGTTACAACACGAACTTCTTCGACATAGCGCTCGAATGCATCGAGAGGTAAACCGATGTACGTATTGCTAAGTTGTTCATTTAATACGCTGGCACGATTTTCGTTTCTAAACACAAGACTATTCAAGAAACGGCTTCGTGTATCATCAAGTTCTTGCTGAGTAACGCCCTCATCTTGTAATCTTCTGATTTCATGTAGTGTTGCGTTTATGGCCGCACCTGTATTTTCGGAAACAGTACTTAATCCCGCAAAAAATACACCCGGGAATAAAACGTTACTTCCAAAACTACCGCCTACACTATAGGCAAGACCTTGACGAGTTCTAACTTCCTGCATCAAACGTCCGGAAAATCCACCACTTAGAATTTGATTCATAACTTGAAGTGCAGCGTAGTCAGGGTTATCTCTCAAACCGCCAATGTGGCCAATTCTGATAATACTTTGAGTCATATCAGAGCGATCAACAAAATGGAATCGTGGAGTGAAGTCATAATCAATTTCAGGGAAAGCGAATTCATTTTTTCTTCCGGAAGGAATATTTCTGAACGCTCTCTCGAGCTTTCTGCGCATATCACGTGTATTAAAATCACCAATTATCCCCACCATCAAATTTTCGGCTACAACAGCATTCTTATGAAATTCAACGAGATCTTCTCTGCTGATGTTATCAAGATGGTGAAATTCCTGTGTTCTGTTGAACACCGTTTGGCGACCATAAATGATATTATTGAACTCTCTGGCTGCGATGCCTGCGGGACTATCATTCCTACGGCTGATGGCACCTCTACTTTGGGTAATGGCCAAATTGAATTTATCTTCTTCAAACGCAGGTTGAGTCAGTAGCTCAATAAATACAGGTAGTAATGTATCGAAATCCTCTTTTAGGATGTTCATACTAGCCGTTCCCAATGTAAGACTAAAGCTTGTTTCCATAGAAGCGGCGCGGTCTTCGAGGAATTCATTTAATTCATCTGAAGATTTACTTGCTATACCGCCACTTCGCATAACCATACCGGTTAATGAAGCAAGACCTGTTTTTTCTTCCGGTTCTAACCATGAGCCGGCTCTAATACGCACATTCATAGAAATGAGCGGGAGTTCACGGTCTTCAACCAGAAAGAATTGAATTCCGCGGTAGGTAAAACGTGTAACCTCAGGTACCTGAATAGGATTTAATTCAGGAAAAACGATAAGCTCAGGACGCTCAGGGCGCTCTGTTTGTGCAATTCCTTGGCTTGAAAAACCAAAAAGAAGAACTGCACCAAGTAAGATTTTAAGGGTATGATTTAAAAATTTCATATCAGTAAGCCTGTTATTGTTCAATTGATGCAGTTGGTTGATCTTCAGTTACCAGTCTTCCGACGGTGCGGCTTCTTTGAACTAAATATTCCTGAGCTACACGCTGTATATCTTCAACAGTAACCTCATTCATTCTATCCAAATCGGTAAATACGGTTGTCCAAGAGCCGGTTTGATTATTTGCGCGAGCAAAACTCAGTGCAAGGTTCATATTAGAACGTAAACCTCTGATGGTGTTTGCACGTGCCTGAGTTCTTACCCGATCAAGTTCAGCCTGAGTTACGCCTTCATTGATTACACGATCAATTTCTACATACATGGCTTGTTCGAGTTCATCGATATCCACGCCCTGATTCGGAACGCCTAACATGAGCATCAGACCCGGATAACGTGTACCTGGAAATCCATTGAATCCCTGAAGTTGAAGTGCGAGCTTTTGATCAACGACCAAGCTTCTGAACATCCGTGAGGTAC
>Ga0213835_100181_pt1 | contig 75314 bp, 70 predicted proteins | sample SWPATP01_FD_160576 | JGI IMG/M metagenome (GOLD analysis project Ga0213835, IMG submission 160576) | Coastal seawater microbial communities from Marineland, Florida, United States - SWPA TP0 #1 | ecosystem: Environmental > Aquatic > Marine > Coastal | place: USA: Florida | collected 2016-08-05 | reverse complement strand
GGGGTCCGGCGGGCGCAGCCGCCGCGCCCGGATCGGGCGGGGCTGCGGTGTCCGCCGGAAGGGCGGTGTCCGGGGTCGCGCGGGGCGCGGCTGCCGGCTCGGGTCTCGGGGGCGCGGGAGCGGTCGGCGCCGCCTTCACGCTCGTCGGGGCTGCGGGCGATGACGGGGGCGGCGGCGTGGCGACAGGGGGCGTGCGCGGGGCAGGGGGCGGTGCCGCGGCGGCGGTCGGCTGCCCCGCCGACGCTGCGGGAGGCGCGGCGGGGGCGGGCGGTGCGGCTGCGGCGGCCTCGACCGCCTCGCCGGGGCCGGCGAGGCGCAGGAGCGGCGCGCCCACGGGCAGGCGGGCGCCGAGTTCCGCCTCGAAGCCGGCGACGGTCCCCTCCTCGAAGCACTCGACCTCGATCGCCCCCTTCTGCGTCTCGACCACCGCCACCACATCGCCGCGCCGCACCCGCGCGCCCGGGGCGACGGTGAACTCCACCAGCACCGCATCCTCCATGTCGGCGCCCAGCGAGGGCAGGGTGAAGACGCCCATCACCCCCTCCCGACCGCCGCGCGGGCCGCCGCCACGATGTCGGCCACCTGCGGCAGCGCGGCCTCCTCCAGATGCTTCGGATAGGGAATCGGCACCTCCGCCGTGCAGACCCGGCCGACCGGCGCGTCGAGCGTCCAGAACACCTGCTCCATGATCCGCGCCGCGACCTCGGCCGCGAGCGCGCCGCTGCGCCAGCCCTCGTCCACCACCACCGCCCGGCGGGTGCGCGCGACCGAGGCCATGATCGTTTCGTCATCGAGCGGGCGCAGCACGCGCAGGTCGATCACCTCGGCCTCGATCCCCTCGGCCGCGAGCGCCTCGGCGGCCTCCAGCGCCTTCCACAGCGAGTAGCCGTAGGCGACGAGCGTCACGTCGCGGCCCGCGCGCCGCACCGCCGCGCGGTCGATCTCCACCGCGCCGGCGTTCCGCGCGAGCTGTCCGGCCATGTTGTAGAGCATCACATGCTCGAAGATCAGCACCGGGTCGGGCTCCTTCAGTGCGCTCAGGAGCATGCCGCGCGCATCCTCCAGCGTCGCCGGCGCCAGCACCCGCAGGCCGGGGATATGCGCATACCACCCCTCCAGCGAATGCGAATGCTGCGCCGCGAGCTGCCGGCCCGCGCCGGTGGCCATGCGGATCACGACCGGCGCGCCGAACTGGCCCCCCGACATGTGCCGCACCGTGGCGGCGGTGTTCAGGATCTGATCGAGCGCCAGCATCGAGAAGTTCACCGTCATGATCTCGACGATGGGGCGCATGCCGACCATGGCCGCCCCGATGCCTGCGCCGGTGAAGGCGGCCTCCGACAGCGGCGTGTCGCGGATGCGCTCGGGGCCGAACTCGGCCAGGAGCCCCTTGGTCACGGCATAGCAGCCGCCATAGGCGCCGATGTCCTCGCCCATGAGGAAGACGCGCTCGTCGGTGAGCAGCGCCTCGGTGATCGCCTGCTTGCAGGCCTCGCGATAGGTGGTCTCGACGGTCTCGTCGGGGGCAGGGGGCTCGGGCGGCGCCGGGCGGGTGTCGGCGACGGTGTGGCGCAGCAGGTCCTCGACCGGCTCCCACGGGGCCTGTTCGGCGGCGGCGGTGGCGTTGGCGATCTGCTTTGCGACCTCGGCCTCGATCGCCTCGACGTCGGCCTCGTGGACGAGGCCCGCCTCCATCGCCCAACCCTGAAAGCGGACGATGGGGCCCTTCTCGCGCCATTCCTTGACCTCGTCGCGGGTGCGGTACTGCTGGCTGTCGAACATCGAATGCGCCCGGAAGCGATAGGTGCGGCATTCGAGGAAATACGGCCCCGGGGTGGCGCGCATCGCCCCCACGGCGCGACGGGCGGCGGCCTCCACCGCGACCACGTCCATGCCGTCCACCGCCTCGGCCGGCATCCCGTAGGTGGCGGCGCGGGCGGCGAAATCGGGGTTGGCCTGCACCCGCGCGACGGCGGTGCCCATGGCATAGAGGTTGTTTTCGCAGACGAACAGCACCGGCAGGCCCCAGAGCGCGGCGAGGTTCATCGTCTCGTGGAACTCGCCCTCGGCCAGCGCGCCGTCGCCGAAGAAACAGGCGGTGATGTGCGGGTGGCCCTGCATCCGGTCGCCCAGCGCGAGGCCGGCGGCCAGGGGCAAGCCGCCGCCGACGATGGCGTTGCCGCCGTAGAGGTTCGTTTCGGCGTCGAAGAAATGCATGGAGCCGCCGCGCCCGCCGGCGCAGCCCGTGGCCTTGCCGAACATCTCGGCCAGCGCGGACTCCATGCTCAGGCCGCGCGCCAGCGCCTGGCCGTGCTCGCGATAGGTGGCGACGACGCGGTCGGTGGGGGCGAGGGCGGCGGAGATGCCCACCGCCACCGCCTCCTCGCCGTCATAGAGATGCATGAAGCCGCGGATCTTTTCCTGACCGTAGAGCTCGACGCATGTCTCCTCGAAGCGGCGGATGCGGATCATGCCGCGCAGCAGCTCGAGCACATGGGCGCGGGTGAGGTGGGGTTTGACGTCCTGCACGGTCATTTGCCCTCGGACTCCAGGGTGGAGAGGTCGCCCTCGGGCAGGCCCAGCTCGCGCGCCTTCAGGAGCCGGCGCATGATCTTGCCCGAGCGGGTCCTGGGCAGGCTCTCGCGAAAGGCGATCTCGCGCGGGGCCACGGCGGGGCCGAGGCGCTTGCGGGCATGGCCGCGGATCTCGCGTTCGAGCTCGTCGGAGGGGGTGAAGCCCTTGTGCAGGGAGACATAGGCCTTGACCACCTCGCCGGCCGTCTCGTCGGGCAGGCCGATCACGGCGGCCTCGGCCACGGCGGGGTGTTCGATCAGCGCGCTTTCGACCTCGAAGGGGCCGATCAGGTGGCCCGAGGACTTGATGAGGTCGTCGGCGCGCCCGACGAACCAGAAGTACCCGTCCCCGTCGCGCATCGCGAGGTCGCCCGAGAGATACCAGCCATCGGCAAAGCACTTGTCGTAGCGCGCCTGCTCGTGGAGATAGGCCCGCATCATCGAGGGCCAGCCCGGGCGCAGCGCCAGTTCGCCCACCTCGCCGTCGGCGCATTCGCGCAAGGACCCGTCCTCCTGCCGCTCGACAATGCCGGCCGCGATGCCGGGCAGCGGCTTGCCCATGGAGCCGGGGCGGATGTCCATGGCGGCGGTGTTGGCGATCATGATCCCGCCGGTCTCGGTCTGCCACCAGTTGTCGTGGAAGGGTTTTCCGAAGACCTCATGCCCCCAGACCACCCCCTCGGGGTTGAGCGGCTCGCCCACGCTGGCGAGAAAGCGAAGGTATGAGAAATCATGCCCTTGCGCGGCGTCCTTGCCGGCGCGCATGAGCATGCGGATGGCGGTGGGGGCGGTGTACCAGACCTGCACGCGCTCGCGCTCGAGGATCGAATACCAGCGCTCGACGTCGAACTCGGCCTCGTCCACGATCATCGTGACGCGGTTCACCAGCGGCGAGACGATGCCGTAGGAGGTGCCCGTCACCCAGCCCGGATCGGCCGTGCACCAGTAGCGGTCGCCCGGGCGCAGGTCGAGCGCGAAGCGCCCCGTCGCGGCATGGGCGACGACGGCGCCATGGACATGCACCGCGCCCTTGGGCTTGCCCGTCGTGCCCGAGGTGAAATGGATCAGCGCCACATCCTCGGGCCCGGTCCGCGCGGTCGGCGCAGGCTCGGCCGCGGCCATGGCGGGGCCAAGGGCAACGCAGCCCTCGGGCGCGTCGTCGCCGACGATCAGCACCAGCCGCAGCGAGGGGATCTCGCCCGCCCAGGCGGCGATCTTGCGGCGCCACAGCGTCTCGGTGGTCAGCAGCGCGGTGGCCTCGCCGATCTCCATCCGGGCGCGGATCGGCTCGGGGCCGAAGGCGGCGAAGAGGGGGGTGAAGGTCAGCCCCGCCTTCAGCGTCCCCAGCGCCCCGGCGTAAAGCTCCGGCACCCGGCCCGCCAGCGCAAAGAGCCGGTCGCCCGGCCCCAGCCCATGCGCCGCCAGCACCCCGGCAAAGCGCGCCGCCATCTCCGCCAGCTCGGCATAGGCGATGTCGCGCGTCGCCCCGTCCCGCCCCAGCCAGCGCAGCGCGATCTGCCCGCCGTGGCCGGCCGCGACATGCCGGTCCACCGCCTCATGCGCGATGTTGAGCCCCCCGCCCGGCAAGCCCTCCAGCCCGCGCCGCGCCGCCTCCCAGGTGAACCCCGCGCGCGCGGGGTCGGGCAGCTCGGCCGCCTGCCGCTCGGTCCCGGATTTGCGAATCGTGTCCCATGCCATACCGAAAGCGTCCGCCCGGGACAGCCGCGCAACCTTGACCTCGATCAAGGCAGGCTTCGCGGACTGCCCGGTTCCTGTGCATCGCCGCCGAAAAAACATGCTGCACCGCGGCGGAAATCTGCGGCGCGCATGACTGGACAAGCCGTCCCCCCCGCCTAGCTCTCGCTTCCGGCGGGCACGGCCCCGCGCTCCGGGTCCACGGCAGAGAGACGAGCATGAACATCCATACGCCCGACATCGATCGCAAGCCGTCGCAGCGCGAGGCCGAAGCGGCGCTCGCCGTGCTGCGGCAGTGGGCCGGCAAGGCCTCGGACGCGGAGATCGCCCGCCTCGACGCCCGCCTGCAGGTGCTCGCGCCCGGGGCCACGGGGCCGGAATACCCGGTGTTCAACCGGATCTATCCCGAGGGCTTCACGGTCGATCCCGCCTACAAGGAGGGGCTGCCCGACCTCCAGAACGGCCCGGCCAGCCTGATCCGCGGCGCACGCGCACAGATCCAGCATGTCGGCATCTCCAACTTCCGGCTGCCGATCCGGTTCCACACCCGCGACAATGGCGATCTGACGCTGGAGACCTCGGTGACCGGGACCGTCAGCCTCGAGGCCGAGAAGAAGGGCATCAACATGAGCCGGATCATGCGCAGCTTCTATGCGCATGCCGAGCGGACCTTTTCCTATGAGGTGATCGAGGCCGCGCTCGACGACTACAAGTCGGATCTGGAGAGCTTCGACGCCCGCATCCAGATGCGGCTGTCCTTCCCGATGAAGGTGGCCTCGCTGCGCTCGGGGCTGACCGGCTGGCAGTACTACGACATCGCGCTGGAGCTGGTGGAGCGGGACGGGGTGCGGCGGCGCTTCCTGCATCTCGACTATGTCTACAGCTCCACCTGCCCCTGCTCGCTGGAGCTGTCCGAGCATGCGCGGGCGACGCGCGGCCAGCTCGCGACGCCGCATTCGCAGCGCTCGGTCGCGCGGGTGTCGGTGGAGGTGCTGCCGGGCGCCTGCCTGTGGTTCGAGGATCTGGTGGAGCTGTGCCGCTCGGCAGTGCCCACCGAGACGCAGGTCATGGTCAAGCGTGAGGACGAACAGGCCTTTGCCGAACTGAACGCCGCCAACCCGATCTTCGTCGAGGATGCGGCGCGGCTCTTCTGCGCCGCCCTGCGCAGCGATCCGCGCATCGGCGACTTTCGCGTGGTGGCCAGCCATCAGGAGAGCCTGCACAGCCACGACGCCGTCAGCGTGCTGACCGAGGGCGCGACCTTTGCCGCCGACAGCCTCGACCCGCGGCTGTTCGCGACGCTGTTCCACGTCGGCTGACGGCGCCTCAGGGGGGCGCGGCCGGGGAACCGGTTCCGCCGCTCCGGGTTGTGTGGGCATCTGCGGGCCGCATCAGCGGCTCGCGTTGCCGAAACAGCAAGGAGCAGCGACCATGACCCGCTTTGCCACCCTTACCCTCGCAGGCGCCGCGCTCGCCCTCTCCACGGCCGGCGCGATGGCTCAGGACGTGGACCGGACCGGGGGTGTGCCCGACCCCTCGCCCGCGATGGCGCCCGAGACCACGGCCGAGACCACGCCCACCAGCGCCCCCATCAGCACCCCGGCCCGCGCCGAGGACCGCTTGCTCGCGCAGTCCATCGCCGAGGCCGTGATGCAGGGCGAGACGCTGATCGCGACCGGCCGCGAGGGGGCGCCGATCGGGCGGATCCTCGACGTGCGGGTCGATGACGGCGGGTTCGGCCAATATCTGATCGCGCTGGACCCCGCGCTGGAGCTCGAGGTCGACCGGGTGACCTTTCGCGGCCCCGTCGAGTACGACGGCGGCGGCAGCGTGACCCTGAGCATGCCGCAGGCCGATTTCACCGGCATCGTGCGCGACTATTTCCCCTCGCAGGGCTGACGGCCCCCCCCGTGCGGGACCGCCCGCACGGGGGGCACCACGTCGCAGGGGCTCGCCCATGGCCGGCAACCGCGCTATGGCCGCGGCATGAGCGTCCTGCAATCCCGCCTCGACTTTGCCCCCTGGGCCGATCCGCGGCACCGCCGCCTGCCCGGCATCCAGCCGCTGGACCCGGCCGCCTGGCTGATGCGCGACGACGCCTTCGCCGGCCAGATGGCCGAGCGCGACCGTCGCATCGCCGAGAGCCCCGAGGCGGTGCATGCGCTGCTGCCCGAGGCGCGCCCGGCGGCCGGGGAACTGCTCGCGCGCGTGCTCGGGGAGTTGCCGCGCCTGCCGGGCTACGGGGTGGGCGCGGGCGCCGTGACACGGCCCGACGGCGTGTGCGTGCCGCTCGATCCCGAGGCACCGCTCCTGACGCTCGGCCGGCTGGTGCAGGAGGATTTCTGCCTCATGGAGCGGCGCGGGCAGGAGCATGTCCTCACCGGCGCGATCCTGTGCTTTCCCGCGGGCTGGACGCTGGCCGAAAAGCTCGGCCGCCCGATGGTCCGCATCCACGCGCCGGTGGCGGTCTACGACGCCGGGCTCGCCGCCCGGGTGCAACGGCTCTTCGATGCGATCCGCCCCGAACAGCCGCTCTGGCGCGCGAACGTGCTGTCCTATGCCGTGCCCGACCTCTTCGCCCCGCGCACCGAGGCCGACCCCCGGCCGCAGCCCGCCGGGCATGGCGGCTATGTCCGCTCCGAGCGGCAGTGCCTCGTGAAGCTGCCCGAAACCGGCGCGGTGGTCTTCTCCATCCACACCGCCGTGGTCCGGCGCGAGAGCCTGACGCCCGAACAGGCCGCAGCCTTCGCCGCCCTGCACCCCGGCCGCCGAACCCCGCCCGACTAGCCCGCCTCAGCCCGAGCGCCGACGCGCCCCGCGTCCCGACCGCCCGCCGCCCGCAGAGCCCCCGGCGGCCGCGCTCGCCTCGGCAAAGCCCGCGCCCGCCGCCACCGCCTCCAGCACCCGCGAGAACCGGATCCACTCCGCCCCGTTCGGGTCGTGGTTCATCAGCAGGTTCGCGGCCCGGATCGCCTCCATCTCGGCCGGCCGCACCGGGTTCATGATCGCCGAGGTCATGCCCGCCGCGATCGCCATGGGCAGGAAGGCCGCGTTGATCCCGTGCCGCCCCGGCAGCCCGAACGAGATGTTCGAGGCGCCGCAGGTCGTGTTCACCCCCAGCTCGGCCCGCAGCCGCGCCACCAGCGCGAACACCTGCTGCCCCGCGCTCGCCATCGCGCCCACCGGCATCACCAGCGGGTCGACCACGATGTCGGCGGCCGGAATGCCATGGTCCGCCGCCCGCTCGACGATCTTCTTCGCCACGGCAAAGCGGACGTCGGGGTCCTCGCTGATGCCGCTGTCGTCGTTCGAGATCGCCACCACCGGCACGTTGTACTTGCGCACAAGCGGCAGGATCGCCTCCAGCCGCTCCTCCTCGCCGGTGACCGAGTTCAGGAGCGGCCGGCCATGCGCCGCCGCGAGCCCCGCCTCCAGCGCGCCCGGCACGCTCGAATCGATGCAGAGCGGCACATCGACCAGCGCCTGCACCCGCTCGATCATGGTCCGCATCAGCGGCGGCTCGGTCTGGTTGGGGTCGGGGTTGGAGTTGTAGACGACGCCCGCGTTGACATCGAGCACCATCGCCCCGCAGGCGACCTGCTCCAGCGCGTCGCGCTCGACGGTCGAGAAATCGCCGGCCTCCAGCTCGGCCGCGAGCTTCTTGCGGCCGGTGGGGTTGATGCGCTCGCCGATCACGCAGAACGGCTGGTCGAAGCCGATGACGACGGATTTCGTGCGCGATTCGAGGACGGTACGCGCCATGGCTCAGCCCTCCGCCACGGCGCGGCCGGGGCCCTGCGCGCGGACCCATTCGGCGCTGGCGCGGATGCCGCCCAGCGGAAAGAGATGCGCCCCGGCGATCAGACTCGCGGGCTCGGCGGCCTTGTGCGCGGCCAGCGCCTCGGCGACGCCGGTCGGCTCGAACGGCTTGACCAGCCGCGTGACGTCGCGCGCACGCCGCTGCAACACCGACAGCGACGGGCCCACCCCGCAGGCCACGGCAAAGCGGATCAGCGTCTGCAGCTTGGCCGGCCCGGCAAGGCCCACATGGATCGGCAGCCCGAACCCCTCGGCCCGCAGCCGCTCCGCCCAGGCGATCACCGGCGCGGCGTCGAAGGCGAACTGCGTCACCACCGCCATGGCGGCATCGGTGCGCGCGGCGAAGGCGGCCTTCCAGCGCAGCGCCTCCATCACCGCGCGCTCGCCCCCCGCCGGGTCGATGTCGCGGTTGCCCTCGGGGTGGCCGGCGACATGCAGCCGCTCGAAGGCGTCGAAGAGCCCGGTCTCGATCAGCTGCATCGAGGCGTGGAAGTCGCCCGCCGGCACCTTCGGGCTGCCGCCGAGCAGAAGCGCCTGCCGCACCCCCGCCTCGCCGCGATAGCGGGCGACGAGGTCGGCCAGCGCGGCCCGGTCGGGGATGACGCGCGCGGGAAAATGCGGCATCGGCTCGAAGCCCTCGCGCCTGAGCCGCGCGGCGGTGGCCACGAGGTCGTCGGTGGCGGTGCCGGCGATATGGGCGACATAGACCCGTGTGCCCGCCGGCAGCAGGGCGCGGAAATCCTCGATGCCGGCGGCGGTGCGCGGCATGACCTCCAGCGACCATCCCCGCAGGAAGGCCTCCAGCGGGGCGCCGGACACGGCCGGGCCGGGCGAGGGGCGGCGAAACTGCAAGAGGGCCATCAGCGTCTCCCAGGGGCGGATCATGTCAGGGGGCAGGGCTCGGATGCCGGAGCAAGGGCAGGCGGGGGCGGGCAGCCGTCACGCCCGCCCGCCGTTCTCGATCAGCGCGGCCAGCCGCGCGGCGTCATAGTCGGCCTCCAGCCGCGCGGCCTCGGCCAGCGCGATCGCCGCGGGCGCACCCTCGCGCATCTGCGGTTCCCCACGGCGCCACTCGGCCAGATAGGCGTCGCTGTCGCGCGCCCCGACCCGCATCGCGCAGCGGTCGATCGCCTGCTCGAAGCGCTCGGACAGTTGCAGCTTCGCCGCCCCCCGTGCACCCCGGCCCTGACCGTCGGCGACGATCACCTGGGCCGGGATGTCGCGCCAGTAGAGGATGGTGACCTGCGGCATGGCCTGTCTCCGCGGCGGGCTGCGGGGTGTGCTCGGGTGCCGGCCGGGGCGGCCGGTTTCGGATCTGGATACACGGCCGGGGCGCGTGCGGGGTCTCTCGGCGGGCCATTCCGCGGGTCTCTGCGGGGGCCCCCGGTGCACGCTCGCGCACCGTCGTCATGGCATACGCCCGCAGCCGCCATCGCGCCGGCCGGTTTTCGACCTCCCACGGCGCCGCACCGACACCCGGCCCGCGCCGACCTCCGGATCCCCATCGCCCGCGCCCGCCCCCTTTCATCTTTCCTCAAATATCCTCGGGGGGAGTCGCCGAAGGCGACGGGGGGCGGAAGGCCCCCCTGCACCGGCCGCGCAAGGCGCCGCCCCCGACCGCCCGCCGCCCCGCCCCCCCTGCCGTCGCCGCGCCGCGGCGCGTGCGGTCCCTTGCGCGGGGGGGCGGGGCGGAATAGGCTTTGCTCAACCTTGAATTGGAGGGCGACATGACGCCCGAGCGTCCACGGGGGGTGGGCGCGTTCCCCGTGCCGGTCGAGCCGTCAGACCCCCCCAGGCCCGAGCGGGCGCCGCTCTATGCGGCGCTCGACCTCGGGACCAACAGCTGTCGCATGCTCATTGCCCGCCCCGCGGGCAAGAGCTTCGACGTCGTGGACAGCTTCTCCAAGACCGTGCAACTCGGCGCCGGGCTCGAGGCCACGGGCCGGCTCGGCCCCCAGGCCATTGCCCGCACCGTGCAGGCGCTGCGCATCTGCCGGCGCAAGCTCGACCGCCACCGGGTGCGGCGGATGCGGCTCGTTGCGACCGAGGCCTGCCGGCGGGCGCAGAACGGCCGCGAGTTCCTGCGCATGGCCCAGCGCGAGACCGGCCTGAAACTCGAGATCATCGCCCCCGAGGAGGAGGCCCGCCTCGCCGTCGTCTCCTGCGCCTCGCTGGTCTCGCGCCGGACCGAGCAGCTGCTGGTCGTCGACATCGGCGGCGGCTCGACCGAGCTGGTGTGGATCGACCTCTCGCCGGTGCCGCCCGAGGCGCGCGCGGCCTCGATCATGCGCCTGCACGAGGGCTTCGAGCCGCCCGCCGGCGCCGAGGGCCCGCCGGCGCGGGTGGTGGACTGGATCAGCGTGCCGCTCGGCGTCGCCACGCTCAAGGACCAGTTCTCGGACGTCGACGACGACGCCGCGCGCTTTGCGCTGATGAGCTGGCATTTCGAGGAACAGCTCGCCGATTTCTCGCCCTATGCCCGCGAGCAGGCGCGCGAGGGCTTCCAGGTGATCGGCACCTCGGGCACCATCACCACCGTGGCGGCATCGTTCCTGGGGCTCAAGCGCTATGACCGCAGCCGGGTGGACGGGCTGCGCATGACCTCGGACCAGATCGACCGGGTGATCCGCGAATACCTGGCGCTGGGCCCCGAGGGCCGGCGCAGCGACCCGCGCATCGGCCGCGACCGCCACGCGCTGATCATGTCCGGCGCGGCGATCCTGCAGGCGCTGCTCAGGGTCTGGCCGACGGACCGGATGTCGGTGGCCGACCGCGGCCTGCGCGAGGGGCTGCTCTATGCCCAGATGTCGCGCGACGGCGTGCTCGTGAGCGAGGAGGACTGAGATGGCAAAGCCTGGTGGCGGAGCGCGCGGCGGCGGCCCGGGAACGGGCGGCACCTCGGGCCGTGGCCAGCGCGAACTGAAGGTGAAGGTGAAGACGGCGCGCGGGCGCAAGCTCTCCTCCACCCGCTGGCTCGAGCGGCAGCTCAACGACCCCTATGTCGCCCGCGCCCGGGCCGAGGGCTATCGCGGCCGCGCCGCCTACAAGCTGATCGAGCTCGACGACCGCTTCCGCTTCCTGCGCCCGGGCGCGCGGGTGGTGGATCTCGGCTGCGCGCCGGGCGGCTGGCTGCAGGTGGCGGTGGCGCGGGTCAATGCCGACGGCGCGCGGGCGGGCAAGCCCGTGGGCCGGGTGCTGGGCATCGACCTGCAGGAGGTGGCGGCGCTTGCCGGCGCCGAGACCCATGTCCTCGACTTCCTCGCAGAGGGGGCCGATGCGCAGGTCCGCGACTGGCTGGGGGGGCGGGCCGATGTGGTGCTCTCGGACATGGCGGCGGCCTCCTCGGGCCACCGCGGCACCGATCACCTGCGCATCGTCGCGCTCTGCGAGGCCGCGGCGGACCTCGCCTTCGAGGTGCTGGAGGAGGGCGGCACCTTCGTCGCCAAGGTCCTCCAGGGCGGCGCCGAGGCCGGCCTTCAGGCCCGGCTGAAACAGCGCTTCGCGCGGGTCGCCAACGTCAAGCCGCCCGCAAGCCGCGCCGACAGCGCCGAGAAATACGTCGTCGCCACCGGGTTCCGCGGCGCCGCCGCGATGGATTAGGACAGGGGGGCACATGCCCGCATCCGACCGCTTCGCCGCCCGCCCGGGCGAGATCGCGCTGCCCTTCGATCCGGGCGCGCAGGCCGACGCCACGCTCGCCTTCATCGGCCGCCTGCGCACCTCCTGGTCGGCCGAGACCGCGCCGAAGAACCTGCGCGCAGCGCGCGAGACGGGGCAGGGCGCGCGGGTCGAGATCGACCCGCCCTATCGCGCCGGGCTCGAGGGGCTCGCGCCGGGCATGGCGGTGGTGCTCCTCTACTGGCTGGGCGAGGGCCGGCGCGACCTGATCGTGCAGGCGCCGCGCCACCGCGACCGCCCGGCCGGCGTCTTCGCCCTGCGCTCGCCGGTCAGGCCCAACCCCATCGGCCTCGCCACCGTGCGGCTCCTGTCGCTGGACGCAGGCCGCGGGCTGCTGGAGGTCGACGCCCTCGACGCCTTCGACGGCACCCCCCTGATCGACCTCAAGCCCTGGGTCGCCGCCGTCGACACCCCCCCGCCCGAGAGCTGACGCGTCCCGCGCCATGCCGCTCCCCCTTTCATCTTTCCTCAAATATCCTCGGGGGGAGGCGCGCGCAGCGCGACGGGGGGCAGAAGGCCCCCCAGCGCCGCCGGAGCCGGGCGCTGCCCCCGGGCACGGCTGGACACCCCATCCCCGAGCGTCTAGAGGGCTCCGGTCTGGCACGGCTGAACCGAGGGAGAGAGGCCCATGCGCGTCTACTACGACCGCGACTGCGACGTGAATCTGATCAAGGACCGGAAGGTCGCGATCCTGGGCTATGGCTCCCAGGGCCACGCCCATGCGCTGAACCTGCGCGACTCGGGTGCGAAGAACGTGGTCGTGGCCCTGCGCGAGGGTTCGCCCTCGGCGAAGAAGGCCGAGGCCGAAGGCCTGCAGGTCATGGGCATCAGCGAGGCGGCCTCCTGGTGCGACCTGATCATGTTCACCATGCCGGACGAGCTCCAGGCCGAGACCTATCGCAAACACGTCCACGACAACCTGCGCGAGGGCGCGGCGATCGCCTTTGCCCATGGCCTGAACGTGCATTTCGGGCTGATCGAGGCGAAGCCCGGGGTGGACGTGCTGATGATGGCGCCCAAGGGGCCGGGCCACACGGTGCGCGGCGAGTATGTCAGGGGCGGCGGCGTGCCCTGTCTCGTGGCGGTGCATCAGGATGCCTCCGGCCGCGCGCTGGAACTGGGCCTGTCCTATTGCTCGGCCATCGGCGGGGGCCGGTCGGGCATCATCGAGACCACCTTCAAGGAAGAGTGCGAGACCGACCTCTTCGGCGAGCAGGCGGTGCTCTGCGGCGGTCTGGTGGAGCTCATCCGCATGGGCTTCGAGACGCTGGTCGAGGCCGGCTACGCCCCCGAGATGGCCTATTTCGAGTGCCTGCACGAGGTGAAGCTGATCGTCGACCTGATCTATGAAGGCGGCATCGCCAACATGAACTACTCGATCTCGAACACCGCCGAATACGGCGAATATGTCTCGGGCCCGCGCATCCTGCCCTATGACGAGACCAAGGCGCGGATGAAGGCGGTGCTGCGCGACATCCAGACGGGGCGCTTCACCCGCGACTGGATGCAGGAGTGCAACTCGGGCCAGGCGATGTTCAAGGCCACGCGCCGGCTCAACGACGCCCACCAGATCGAGCAGGTGGGCGAGAAGCTGCGCGCCATGATGCCCTGGATCACCGCCGGCCGGATGGTCGACAAGTCGAAGAACTGACGCCCCTGGGGCGGGGCCGGGCGAAGCTCCGGTCCCGCCCGCAAGAAAATTGATCAATTTTCTTGCGGGAAGGCGCCTTGCGGCGGCCTTCCCAAGAGCGTCCGCGGGAGGGTTCAGGCCGCCCGCTCCACCGCCGCGACGATGCTGTCGACCACTTCGGACAGCAGCGCCTCGTCCTCGGCCTCGGCCATCACGCGGATCAGCGGTTCGGTGCCGGACTTGCGGATCAGCAGGCGGCCGCTGCCGTTGAGCCGGGTCTCGGCGGCGGCGATGGCGGCTTGCACGGCCTGTGCGGAAAGGGGTTGGGCGTCAGGCGCATAGCGGACGTTCTTCAGCATCTGCGGCACCGGCTCGAAGTTGCGGGCGAGGCGGCTGGCGGGCTGGCCGGTCTCGGTCATGGCGACGAGGAACTGCAGCGCCGCGATCAGCCCGTCGCCGGTGGTGGCGTAGTCGGTCATGACGATGTGGCCCGACTGCTCGCCGCCGAGGTTCCAGCCGCCGGCGCGCATCCGCTCCACCACATAGCGGTCGCCCACCGCCGTACGCTCCAGCCGCAGGCCGTGGGCCGCGAGATACCGCTCCAGCCCGAGGTTCGACATCACCGTCGCCACCAGCACGCCTTCGGCGAGCCTCCCCGCCTCGGCCCAGCGGCGGGCGAAGAGCGCCATGATCTGGTCGCCGTCGGCCTCGGCCCCGGTCTCGTCGATCAGGATCACCCGGTCGGCGTCGCCGTCGAGGCAGATGCCGAGGTCGGCGCCGGTCTCGCGCACCAGCGCCGCCGCCGCGGCCGTGTCGGTCGAGCCGCAGCCGGCGTTGATGTTGAAGCCGTCGGGCGCCACGCCGAGGGGGACCACCTCGGCGCCGAGTTCCCACAGCACCTGCGGAGCGGCGCGATAGGCGGCGCCGTTGGCGCAGTCCACCACCACCTTCAGCCCGTCGAGGCGGGCGCGGGCGGGCAGGGTGGTCTTGGCATACTCGACATAGCGGCCGAGCCCGTCGTCGATGCGCCGCGCGCGGCCGATCTCGGCCGGGTCGACCAGCTCGAACCCGGCCTCGACGATGCGCTCGATCTCGGCCTCGACCGTGTCCGACAGCTTGAAGCCGTCGGGGCCGAAGAACTTGATGCCATTGTCGTGGTGGGGGTTGTGGCTGGCCGAGACCATGATCCCGAGGTCGGCGCGCATCGAGCGGGTGAGGAAGCCCACCGCCGGTGTCGGCACCGGCCCGAGCAGCAGCACGTTCATCCCCATCGAGGTCAGCCCCGCGGTGAGCGCGGTTTCCAGCATGTAGCCCGAGCGGCGGGTGTCCTTGCCGATGACCACGCGGTGGCCGTTGGCGCCGGAGGTGCGAAAGTACCGCCCCGCCGCGGCGCCGAGGCGCAGCGCCATCTCCGCCGTCATCGGATGTGCGTTGGCGCGCCCGCGCACGCCGTCGGTCCCGAAGAGTCTGCGCGTCATGTCTGCGTCTCCATCCCCGCCATCGCCTGCCACAGCCGCAGCGCCTGCGCCATCGGCGCCACATCATGGACCCGCAGGATCTGGACGCCCTGTGCCACGCCCGCCAGCGCCACGGCAAGCGAGCCGGGCATCCGCGCCTGCGGCATCTCCGCCCCGCCGAGGGTGCCGATGAAGCGCTTGCGCGACGCCCCCAGCAGCACCGGACAGCCCAGCCCGTGAAACAGCGCCATGCCCCGGATCAGCGCGAGGTTGTGCGCCACGGTCTTGCCGAAGCCGATGCCGACGTCGACGACGATGCACGCGCGCGCGATGCCCGCCGCCTCGGCCGCCGCGATCCGTGCGGCGAGGAAGTCGTAGACGTCGAGCAGCACGTCCTCGTAGTGCGGCGCCTCCTGCATGGTCGCCGGATCGCCCTGTGCATGCATCAGGCAGACCGGGACGCCGGCCCGGGCGGCAAGCCCGGCGAGGCACGGATCGAAGGTCAGCGCCGAGACGTCGTTGAGGAGCCGCGCCCCGGCGGCGAGGGCGGCCTCGGCCACCGCGGCCTTGCGGGTGTCGATGGAGACCCGCGCCCGCGGCGCGAGGGCCGCGACCACGGCGCGGGTGCGCGCGACCTCTTCGGCCACCGGCACCTCGTCCGCCCCCGGCCGGGTGGATTCGCCCCCCACGTCGATGATCGCCGCCCCCGCCGCCAGCATCGCGCGCGCATGCGTCAGCGCCACCTCGCGCGCGAGATAGGCGCCGCCGTCGCTGAAGCTGTCGGGCGTGACGTTGAGGATGCCCATGAGGTGCGGCCGCTCCATGGGCAGGCCCAGCACCGGCGCCCGCGGCGCGGTGAGCCGCGCGGCCACGCCGGCGGGCAGCTCGGCCGCGGCGATGATCTCGGGCGGGCGGCCGCGGCGGAGCACCTCGACCCGGTCGAACCAGCACCAGCCCCCGGCCAGCGTGAGGGCCCCCGGCGGACGGGCAGCGTCATGCGAGGGCAGGGGGCGGAAATAGTCGGACACCCCCCCGCGCGTAGCGCCTGCGATGCGGTTGCGCAAGAGCCGATGCCGCGGCATCGCCCGTGGCGGGTGGACCGCGCCCCGGCATCGGGCTATGGCGCGTGCGACCCGTCGCCATCGGAGCCGCCATGTCCGTCCCGTCCGCCTCGCACGGCGCCCCCAGCCCCCTGACCGCCCGGCCCTGCGGCGCGCTCTCCGGCGTGGCCCATGTCCCGGGCGACAAGTCGATCAGCCACCGCGCGCTGATCCTCGGCGCGCTCGGCGTCGGCGAGACGCGGATCACGGGGCTGCTGGAGGGGCAGGACGTGCTCGACACGGCGGAGGCGATGCGGGCCTTCGGCGCCGAGGTGACGCGGTCGGGCGCCGGCGCATGGACGGTGCACGGCGTCGGCGTCGGCGGCTTTGCCGAGCCTGACCGGGTGATCGACTGCGGCAACTCGGGCACCGGCGTGCGGCTGATCATGGGGGCGATGGCGACGACGCCGATCACCGCCACCTTCACCGGCGATGCGAGCCTGTGCCGCCGGCCCATGGGGCGGGTGACCGAGCCGCTGGCGCTGTTCGGGGCGCGGGCGCATGGCCGGCGCGGCGGGCGGTTGCCGATGACGCTGGTGGGGGCGGCGATGGCGGTGCCGGTGCGCTATGCGCTGCCGGTGCCCTCGGCGCAGGTGAAGTCGGCGGTGCTGCTGGCGGGGCTGAACGCGCCGGGCGAGACCGTGGTGATCGAGCGCGAGGCCACGCGCGACCATACCGAGCGGATGCTCGCGGGCTTCGGCGCGCGGCTGAGGGTCGAGGACACGCCCGAGGGCCGCGCCATCGTCCTGACCGGGCAGCCCGAGCTGGGGGCGCAGGCGGTGGCGGTGCCGCGCGACCCGTCCTCGGCGGCGTTTCCGGTGGCGGCGGCGCTGATGGTGCCGGGCTCCTCGGTGCGGGTCCCGGGGGTCAGCCGCAACCCCACCCGCGACGGGCTCCATGTGACGCTGCTGGAGATGGGCGCCGACATCGCCTTCGAGGACATGCGCGAGGAGGGGGGCGAGCCGGTCGCCGACCTCGTCGTGCGGTTCACCGGCGGGCTGAGGGGGGTGGAGGTTCCGCCCGAGCGCGCCGCCAGCATGATCGACGAGTTCCCCATCCTCGCCGCGCTGGCCGCCACGGCCGAGGGCGCGACGGTGATGCGCGGCGTGCGCGAGCTCAGGGTAAAGGAGAGCGACCGCATCGCCGCCATGGCCACGGGCCTCGCCGCCTGCGGCGTGCGGGTGGAGGAGACCGAGGACAGCCTGACGGTGCACGGGATGGGCGCGGGCGGCGTGCCGGGGGGCGCGACGGTCGCCACCCATCTCGACCACCGCATCGCCATGAGCTTTCTCTGCCTCGGCCTCGCGGCCCGCGCCCCGGTGACGGTGGACGATGCCGGCCCCATCGCCACCTCCTTTCCCGGCTTTCCCGCGCTGATGGAGGGCCTCGGGGCTGGCTTCGCCCCGGGCCCTGACGCCCTCTCGTGATTTCATCCATCAGGGTTTCGTGACCGCCGGATCTTGTGACCGCGGCGCCGGCTTGCTGCGTTGCCCGTCCATGGCGATCTTTTTCGGACCGGTGGGGTGGGGGCGTGCCCCCGCACCCGGCGGGCAACGAAAAAGATCCAACACGGAGGTCACCACATGAGCTTGAACAGAAAGACGCGGATCGGCGTCATCGGCCTGTCCGGCCTGCTGGCGGCGGCGGTTTCGGTGGGGCTTGCCGCCACCGCGGCGGCCGCGACGCTCGCGCCGGCGATGGAGGAGCGCTTCACCGCGCTGGGCTTCGAGGCCGGGGCGCTGGCGGTGCTGGACGAGTCGCGGCTGGCCGAGATCGCGGCGTTGCTGGAGGCCGAGCACGACGACGAGACGCTGACCCGCGAGCTGGGTGCGATCCTCGAGGGCGACACCGACGCCGCCGGCTGACCCCGGCCTCGCCACGGGGGGCGTCCGCCACGGGCGCCCCGACCGACCGCGCAGCCGGCGGGCGATTGCACTCGGGTCGCGACTGGGCTAGGCCGCGCGGGGCCCGGTCAGGGCTCTGCAGGAGGCTCCGTCGCGCCGCATGTCCGCCACCGACCACACCCCCCCCACAGCGGCCTTCACCGTGGCGCTCGACGGCCCCGCGGCCGCTGGCAAGGGCACCGTCGGCCGGGCGCTGGCATCGCATTTCGGGTTCGCGCATCTCGACACCGGGCTTCTCTATCGCGCGGTGGGTGCGCGGGTGGCCGAGGGCGCCGATCCGGTGGCGGCGGCGCAGGGGCTCACGGCGGCCGATCTCGCCCGCACCGACCTGCGCAGCGCCGAGGCAGGCCAGGCCGCGAGCCGCGTCGCGGCCATGGCGGAGGTCCGCGCGGCGCTCCTGGAGTTCCAGCGCCGTTTTGCCCGCCGTCCGGGGGGCGCGGTGCTCGATGGCCGCGACATCGGCACCGTGGTCTGCCCCGAGGCCGAGGTGAAGCTCTTCGTCACCGCCTCGGACGCGGTGCGGGCGCACCGCCGCTGGCTGGAGCTGACCGCCGCCGGGGCCGAGGTCAGCGAGGCCGAGGTGCTGGCCGACCTGCGCGCGCGCGACGCCCGCGACCGCGAGCGCGCCGCGGCGCCGCTGGTGGCGGCAGCGGATGCGGTGCTGCTCGACACCTCGGCACTGGCCATCGACGAGGCGGTGGCGGCCGCGGTGGCGGTGGTGGCGGCGGCGCGGGCAGGCGGCTGACCCGCCCGCGGGGGGTTGCGCGACGGGCCCATCCGGCCTATACGCGCGCCCATCGGGCAGCACGGACATCGACACACCCCAGCGGCCGGAGCATCTCCGGCCCCGTCGGCATTCGTGCGGCGACGACATCTCACCAGACCGGCGGAGCCAACCGCCTGGCCCGGAAACCGAAGCGAAAAGGATACGCCAAGCACATGTGCGCCAAGGCCACCATGGAGGAGTTCGAGGCCCTCCTGAAAGAAAGCCTCGAGATCGACACGCCGCAGGAAGGCAGCGTGGTCAAGGGCCGGGTCATCGCCATCGAGGCGGGCCAGGCCATCATCGACGTCGGCTACAAGATGGAAGGCCGCGTCGAGCTCAAGGAATTCGCAGCCCCCGGCGAGGCCCCGCAGGTCGCGGTGGGCGACGAGGTCGAGGTCTATCTCGACCGGGTCGAGAACGCCCGCGGCGAGGCGGTGATCAGCCGCGACAAGGCCCGGCGCGAAGCCGCCTGGGACCGGCTGGAAAAGGCCTATGCGGACGAGAACCGCGTCGACGGCGCGATCTTCGGCCGCGTCAAGGGCGGCTTCACGGTCGACCTCGGCGGCGCCGTGGCGTTCCTGCCCGGCTCCCAGGTCGATGTCCGCCCCGTGCGTGACGCGGGCCCGCTGATGGGCCTCAAGCAGCCCTTCCAGATCCTCAAGATGGACCGCCGCCGCGGCAACATCGTGGTCTCGCGCCGCGCCATCCTCGAGGAATCCCGCGCCGAGCAGCGCGCCGAGGTCATCGCGAAGCTGACCGAGGGCGACGTGGTCGACGGCGTGGTCAAGAACATCACCGAATACGGCGCCTTCGTGGACCTCGGCGGTGTGGACGGCCTGCTGCATGTCACCGACATGGCCTGGCGCCGGGTCAACCACCCCTCCGAGATCCTCTCCATCGGCGAGACGGTGAAGGTCCAGGTCATCAAGATCAACAAGGACACCCACCGCATCAGCCTCGGGATGAAGCAGCTCCAGGCCGATCCGTGGGATTCGGTGGCGCTGAACTTCCCCATCGGCTCGGTGCACCGCGGCCGCGTCACCAACATCACCGACTACGGCGCCTTCGTGGAGCTGGAGCCGGGGGTCGAGGGGCTGGTCCACGTCTCCGAGATGAGCTGGACCAAGAAGAACGTGCACCCGGGCAAGATCGTCTCCACCAGCCAGGAGGTGGACGTGATGGTGCTCGAGATCGACCAGGGCAAGCGGCGCGTGTCGCTGGGCCTGAAGCAGACCATGCGCAACCCGTGGGAGGTCTTCGCCGAGACCCATCCGATGGGCACCGAGATCGAGGGCGAGGTCAAGAACATCACCGAATTCGGTCTGTTCGTCGGCCTCGAGGGCGACATCGACGGCATGGTCCACCTCTCGGACCTGAGCTGGGACCAGCGCGGCGAGGACGCGATCCAGAACTATCGCAAGGGCGACATGGTCCGCGCGGTGGTCACCGAGGTCGACACCGACCGCGAGCGCATCTCGCTCTCGATCAAGGCGCTGGAGAACGACAGCTTCACCGAGGCCACCGACGGCGTGAAGCGCGGCTCGATCGTGACCTGCGTGGTCACCGCGATCGAGGACGGCGGCATCGAGGTCGAGTACAACGGCGCCAAGTCGTTCATCCGGCGCTCGGATCTGTCGCGTGACCGCTCCGAGCAGCGCCCCGAGCGCTTCCAGGTCGGCGACAAGGTGGACGCGCGTGTCACCAGCGTCGACAGCAAGACCCGCCGGCTGGGCCTCTCGATCAAGGCCCGCGAGATCGCCGAGGAGAAGGAAGCGGTCGAGCAGTACGGCTCGTCCGACTCGGGCGCCTCGCTGGGCGACATCCTCGGCGCCGCGCTGAAGAAATCGGGCAACTGACGCGAGGCTTTCGCGCAGACCCCGCCGCATCGACGGCCCCGCTCCGGCGGGGCCGTCTTGCGTTGCGAGGGCCGGGGATGGCGCCGCTTTCTGTTTGTGCCGGCGGCAAATCCGCCTATAGTCGCGCCCGGGTAGAACAAGGCGCCGGCCACGAGCGCCTCCCTGGGGGACTTGACATGATCCGGTCGGAGCTGATCCAGAAGATCGCCGAGGAAAACGCCCATCTCTATCAGCGGGACGTCGAGCGCATCGTCAACACCATCTTCGACGAGATCGTCGAGGCCATGGCGCGGGGCGACCGGGTGGAACTGCGCGGCTTCGGCGCCTTTTCGGTCAAGCGGCGCGAGGCGCGCGTGGGCCGCAACCCGCGCACCGGCGAGGCCGTGCAGGTCGAGGAGAAGGCCGTGCCCTTCTTCAAGACCGGCAAGCTGCTGCGCGACCGCCTGAACGGAAAGGAGGGCTGAAAGCCATGAGTCTGCTGAAGTTTTTCAAGTATGTGGTGTTGCTTGTCCTGGCGCTCGGGATCGTGACGCTGTCGCTGGCGAACCGTGCGCCGATGACGTTGCAGCTGTTGCCCGAGGATCTTGCCGCCTTCGTCGGCTTCAACCAGACGGTCGAGCTGCCGGTCTTTCTGGTGATCCTGCTGGGGGTCGCCGCCGGCCTGCTGATCGGCTTCATCTGGGAGTGGCTGCGCGAATACCGCTTCCGCTCGGAGGCGTCCCGCGCCCGTGCCGAGGCGAAGCAGCTCAAGGAGCGGCTGGCGCGCGAGGGTGCCGCGCCGAAGAAGGGCGGCGAGGACGTCCTCGCGCTCCTCGACAACAAGTCCGCCGCGCGCTGACGCCTTGGCGAGTGCGGCCCCGACCCTCACCAGCGGGCCCCTCTCCGGCGCGGGGGGGCTTGTCGGCGTCAAGATCTGCGGCCTGCGCACGCCCTCGGACGTGGCCGCGGCGGCCGCAGCCGGCGCGCGGTATGCCGGCTTCGTCTTCTTTGCCCGCTCGCCCCGGCATGTGAGCCTCGCCGAGGCGCGGGCGGCGGCGCTGGCCGCGCCTGCGGGAGTGGCCAAGGTCGGGCTGACGGTCGATGCCTCCGACGATGCGCTGGAGGCGATCCTGCGCGAGGTGCCGCTCGATCTGCTGCAACTGCACGGTCACGAGAGCCCCGAGCGGGTGGCGGCGGTGCGGGCGCGCTTCGGGCTGCCGGTGATGAAGGCGGTGGGGGTGGCGGAGGCGGGCGACCTCGCGGCACTTGAGGCGCATGGCCGCGTGGCAGACATGCTGCTGGTCGATGCCAAGGCCCCGGCAGGCGCGACGCTGCCCGGCGGCAACGGCCTCGCCTTCGACTGGCGGCTCATCGCGGGGCGGCGCTGGCCGGTGCCGTGGATGCTCGCGGGCGGGCTGACACCCGGGAATGTGGCCGAGGCCGTGCGCCTGACCGGGGCGCGGCTGGTCGATGTGTCCTCTGGGGTCGAGTCGGCGCCCGGGGTGAAGGATTCCGCGCGCATCACCCGTTTCCTGCAGGCGGCAGGGGCGGCGTTAACCGCGCGGTAACTTCGTTCGTCGAAGCTGCCGCAATGACCGCGACCTCCGGCTTCCTCACCCCTGACCTCTGGCTGCGCCAGACATTCTCGGCCAGACAGGCGCGGGACGGCGGCGTGGTGCGCCGCAGCGTGCGTGACGTGGACCGGATCGTCGGCCGCGCGACGTTCGAGGCGGAACTGCGCCGCCGCGGGTTCCGCGCGGTGGAGAACGCCGGGCAATACGTGATCTTCTGCAACCGTGCACCGATGCGGCTGATCGAGTGACGTCGGCACGACGGCCGCAACCCGGGCGTGCCCTGCGGGCAGCGCCGACAATTTCCTTGCAAGGAAATTGACAAGACTTTTGCAAAAGTCTTGTCGCGCCCGGCCCCATGCGCCGCGCTTGAAGGTCGGGGCGGGGCCGGCTACACCTCTCCCGAGCCCAGCCGGAGTGCCCCATGCCCGAAGACCTTCCCAATTCCTATCGAACCGGCCCCGACGAGAGCGGGCGCTTCGGAATCTTCGGCGGGCGGTTCGTCTCCGAGACCCTGATGCCGCTGATCCTGGAACTGGAGGCGGAGTACGAACGCGCCAAGACCGACCCGACCTTCCGGGCCGAGATGGATCATCTCTGGACCCATTATGTCGGCCGCCCGAGCCCGCTCTATTTCGCCGAGCGGCTGACGGAGCATCTGGGCGGCGCGAAGGTCTACATGAAGCGCGACGAGCTCAACCACACCGGCGCGCACAAGATCAACAACGTGCTGGGCCAGATCCTGCTGGCGCGCCGCATGGGCAAGACCCGGATCATCGCCGAGACCGGCGCCGGCCAGCACGGCGTCGCAACCGCTACCGTCTGCGCCAAGTTCGGGCTGAAATGCGTCGTCTACATGGGCGCCCATGACGTCGAACGCCAGGCGCCCAACGTCTTTCGCATGAAGCTGCTCGGCGCCGAGGTGGTCCCCGTCACCTCCGGTCGCGGCACGCTGAAGGACGCCATGAACGACGCGCTGCGCGACTGGGTGACCAATGTCCGCGACACCTTCTACTGCATCGGCACGGTGGCCGGCCCGCACCCCTATCCCGCCATGGTGCGCGACTTCCAGTCGATCATCGGCCGCGAGGCGAAGGCGCAGATGATGGCGGCCGAGGGCCGGTTGCCGGACACGCTGGTCGCGGCCATCGGCGGGGGCTCCAACGCGATGGGGCTGTTCCATCCCTTTCTCGACGATGCGGAGGTCGCGATCATCGGGGTCGAGGCCGGCGGCAAGGGCGTCGACGACCGGATGGAGCATTGCGCCAGCCTCACCGGCGGGCGCCCCGGGGTGCTGCACGGCAACCGCACCTATCTGTTGCAGGACGAGGACGGCCAGATCCTGGAGGGGTTCTCGATCTCGGCCGGCCTCGACTATCCCGGCGTGGGCCCCGAGCATTCCTGGCTGCATGAGACCGGGCGTGCGCAATATGTCGCCATCACCGATGCCGAGGCGCTGGAGGCGTTTCAGCTCTGCTGCGCGCTGGAGGGGATCATCCCGGCGCTGGAGCCCAGCCACGCGCTGGCGCATGTCATGAAGATCGCGCCCGCGCTGCCGCGCGAGCATCTGATCGTGATGAACATGTGTGGGCGCGGCGACAAGGACATCTTCACCGTGGCGCGCGCGCTCGGGGTCGAGATGTCCGGCTGAGGCGGCCGTCAGTAGCCCATGATCATGCCCTTCAGGGCCTCCTTCTCCATCGACAGCTCGTCGAGCCGCGCCTTGACAACGTCGCCGATGGAGATGAGCCCGATCAGTCGGCCGTCGCGCATCACCGGCACATGGCGGCAGCGGTGTTCGGTCATCTTGGCCAGCACGTGATCGGCGAGGTCGTCGGGGGCGCAGGTGACGACCTCGGCGGTCATGATCGTGCTGACCCGATCCTCGAGGCAGCCCTGGCCGCGGCGGCCCATCTCGCGCACGATGTCGCGTTCGGACAGCATCCCGACCACGCGGCTGCCGTCGGGGCTGACCACCAGCGCGCCGATCCGCCGCTCGGACAGCTCGCGCGACGCCTCGGCGACGGTGTGGGCGGGGGTGATCGTTAGCACCCCTCCCAGATGGCCGGGCTTGGCCCGCAGGATCTGATGCACCAGCATGATGAAACCTCCCTTTCCTCCGCAGCTTTCAGGGTCGGCGGCGCGGGGGATTCTGTCAAGGCTGTGCATGCTGCGGCGTACCGTCGGGGTTCGCCTGCGCCAGTGCCTCCAGCCGGGCGATCTCGCGCCTGAGCCCGGTCGCCAGCGCCTCGGCGAAGCGGTTGAGCCGGCGGATGCGGGCGTCGCTGGCGTGGCGGATCAGCCAGAAGCTGCGGGTCAGCGCGATGTCGCCGGGCAGGAGGCGGACGAGTTCGGGCGCGAAGGGCAGCGCGAAGGTGTGCACGATCCCGACGCCGGCGCCATGGCGCAGCCAGTTGAGCTGCACCGGCACCGAGTTCGAGGCGAGCGGCACCGTCTCGGCCCCGATCTCGGCCAGATAGTCGAGCTCGCGGTCGAAGATCATGTCGGGGATGTAGCCGACCACCCGTCGCCCGCGCAGGTCGGCGCGGGTCTCCACCGGCCCGTGCGCGGCGAGGTGCTCGCGGCTCGCGGCCAGCCAGAGCCGGTAATCGGCGATCTTCTGCACCGTGAGCCGCCCCGCCTCCGGCCGGCTGACGGCGATGGCCATGTCGGCCTCGCGCTTGGAGAGGTTGAAGACGCGGGGCAGGGCGACGAGCTGCACCTCCAGCCCCGGGTTGGCGTCGCAGATCCGGGTCAGCACCTGCGGCAACAGGTAGTTGGCGCAGCCGTCCGGCGCCCCGATCCGGACCGATCCGCTCAGCCCCGCGCCATCGGCCGAGCCGCCGGCCGCCGCCTCCAGCCCCGCCGCCACCGCCTCTTCGGTGCGCTCGGCATGCGGCAGCAGGCGCAGCCCCGCCTCGGTCAGCGCGTAGCCCTGCGCCGAGCGGGCGAAGAGGCCAACGCCCAGCGCCTCTTCCAGCCGCGCCACCCGCCGGCCCACCGTGGCCGGGTCCAGCCGCAGCACCCGCCCCGCCCGGCTGAGCGATTCACCCCGCGCCACGGCGAGGAAGATGCGCAGATCGTCCCAGCCCAGCCGCAGCTCTTCGGGTCGCATGGCTTTGCACTCCTGCAAGACGCTTTTGGAATCCTGCCTCTTTGCAGGGCAATTCCGCAAGCCTATGCTGCGCCCGACCGCAGTTTGGCGACAGCCTCGGGAGGATGTCATGCAGGATCTCAGCCACTGGATCGACGGTGCGCATGTGAAGGGGACGTCGGGCCGCTTTGCCGATGTCTACAACCCCGCCACGGGCGAGGTGCAGGCCCGCGTGCCGCTCGCGTCCAAGGCCGAGCTGGATGCCGCCGTCGCCTCGGCCGCCGCGGCGCAGCCGAAATGGGGCGCGACCAACCCGCAGCGCCGCGCCCGCGTGCTGATGGAGTTCGTCCGCCTCCTCAACCGCGACATGGACAAGCTCGCCGAGGCGCTCAGCCGCGAGCACGGCAAGACCATCCCCGACGCGAAGGGCGACGTGCAGCGCGGCCTCGAGGTGGTCGAGTTCTGCATCGGCGCGCCGCATCTCTTGAAGGGCGAGTTCACCGACAGCGCGGGCCCCGGCATCGACATGTATTCGATGCGCCAGCCGTTGGGCGTGGTGGCCGGCATCACGCCCTTCAACTTCCCCGCCATGATCCCGATGTGGAAGTTCGCCCCCGCCATCGCCTGCGGCAACGCCTTCATCCTGAAACCGAGCGAGCGTGACCCGTCCGTGCCGCTCATGCTCGCCGAGCTGATGAAGGAGGCGGGCCTGCCCGACGGCATCCTTCAGGTCGTGAACGGCGACAAGGAGGCGGTGGACGCCATCCTCGACAACCCGACCATCCAGGCGATCGGCTTCGTCGGCTCCACCCCCATCGCCGAATACATCTACGGCCGCGGCTGTTCCAACGGCAAGCGCGTGCAGTGCTTCGGCGGCGCGAAGAACCACATGATCGTCATGCCCGACGCCGACATGGACCAGGCGGCGGATGCGCTGGTGGGCGCGGGCTATGGCGCGGCGGGCGAGCGCTGCATGGCGATCTCGGTCGCGGTGCCGGTGGGCGACGCCACCGCCGACAAACTGATCGAAAAGCTGATCCCCCGCATCGAAAAGCTCAAGGTCGGCCCCTATACCGCCGGCAACGATGTCGATTACGGCCCCCTCGTGACCGCCGAGGCGAAGCGCCGCGTGCTGGGGCTGGTGGAATCGGGCGTCGAGCAGGGTGCGAAGCTCGTTGTGGACGGCCGCAACTTCAACCTGCAAGGCTATGAAAAGGGGTTCTTTGTCGGCCCCCACCTCTTCGACCATGTGACCCCGGACATGGAGATCTATCGCACCGAGATCTTCGGCCCCGTCCTCTCCACCGTGCGGGCCAAGACCTATGAAGAGGCGCTGAAGCTTGCCATGGACCACGAATACGGCAACGGCACCGCCATCTTCACCCGCGACGGCGACACCGCGCGCGACTTCGCCAACCGGGTGAACATCGGCATGATCGGGATCAACGTGCCGATCCCGGTGCCGCTCGCGTATCACACCTTTGGCGGCTGGAAGAAATCGGGCTTCGGTGACCTGAACCAGCATGGCCCCGACGCCTTCCGCTTCTATACCCGCACCAAGACCATCACCTCCCGCTGGCCCTCGGGGCTGAAGGAAGGCGGCGAGTTCCACTTCAAGGCGATGGACTGACCCCGGGCGCCCCCGGGGCGCCCCAGCATCGGGAGGACCGGCCATGGATTTCGCGCTCTCCGAGGAACAGACGGCCATCTTCGACATGGCCGCGGCCTTCGGCGCCGAGCACATCGCCCCCCATGCGCGGAGGTGGGAGGCCGAGGGCACCCTCCCGCGCGATCTCTGGCCGCGGCTGGCCGAGCTGGGCTTCGGCGCGCTCTATGTGTCGGAGGAGGCGGGGGGCTCCGGCCTCTCCCGCCTCGACGCCGTGCTGGTGTTCGAGGCGCTCAGCCGCTCCTGCGCCTCGGTCGCGGCGTTCCTGTCGATCCACAACATGTGCGCGGCGATGATCGACCGCTTCGGCAGCGACGATCTGAAGGCCCGCGTCCTGCCCGGGGCGGTGACGATGGAGACGGTGCTCTCCTACTGCCTGACCGAGCCCGGCTCGGGCTCGGACGCCGCCGCGCTGCGCACCCGCGCGGAACGGACCAACGCGGGCTGGAGCCTCACCGGCACCAAGGCCTTCATCTCGGGCGGGGGGTACTCCGACGCCTACATCGTGATGGCGCGCTCGGGCGGCGAGGGGCCCAGGGGGATTTCCGCCTTCCTGCTGGAGGGCGGAACGCCGGGCCTCTCCTTCGGCGGGCTCGAGGACAAGATGGGCTGGCGCTCGCAGCCCACCCGTCAGGTTCAGATGGACGGCTGCCCGGTCGCGGCCGCGAACCTGATCGGAAACGAGGGTGAGGGGTTCCGCTATGCCATGGCCGGGCTCGACGGCGGCCGGCTGAACATCGCCGCCTGCTCCCTCGGCGCCGCGCAGGCCGCCCTCGAGGCGACGCTCGCCTACATGGGCGAGCGCCGCGCCTTCGGCCGCCCCATCGACCAGTTCCAGGCGCTCCAGTTCCGCCTCGCCGATTGCGAGATCGAGCTGCAGGCGGCCCGCGTGTTCCTCTATCAGGCGGCATGGAAGCTCGACAGCGGCGCCACGGACGCCACCAAGCACTGCGCCATGGCCAAGAAATTCGTCACCGAAGCGGGCAGCCGCGTGGCCGATGCCTGCCTGCAACTCCACGGCGGCTACGGCTATCTCGCCGACTACGGGATCGAGAAGACCGTGCGCGACCTGCGCGTGCACCAGATCCTCGAGGGCACCAACGAGATCATGCGGCTGATCACCGCGCGCCACATGCTTGCGGCGCGGGGCTGACACCGGCATGGGCGACGTCCACATCCGCACCGAGGGCCGCGCCGGCCGCATCACCCTGACCCGGCCCGGCGCGCTGAACGCGCTGAGCCACGACATGGTGCGGGCCATCGACGCGGCCCTCCTCGGCTGGGTGCAGGACCCCGCCGTCGCGCTGGTGCTGATCGACGCCGAGGGCGAGCGCGCCTTCTGCGCCGGCGGCGACATCGCCGAGATGCACAGCACCGGCATGGCGGGCGATTTCGCCTATGGCCGCCGCTTCTGGCGCGACGAATACCGCATGAACGCCCGGCTCGCGACCTATCCCAAGCCCGTGGTCAGCCTGATGCAGGGCTTCGTGATGGGCGGCGGCGTCGGCCTCGGCTGCCACGTCGCGCACCGGGTGGTGGGCGAGACCAGCCGCATCGCCATGCCCGAATGCGGCATCGGCCTGATCCCCGACGTCGGAGGCACCTTCCTGCTGGGCCGGGCGCCGCTGGGCCTCGGGCGCTACCTCGGCCTGACCGGGGCGCGGATGGGACCGGGCGATGCGCTGCTCGCCGGCTTCGCCGACCACTTCATCGCGCAGGCCGACTGGCCGGCGCTGACCGCCGCCCTCATCGCCAGCGGCGATCCCTCCGCCCTGACCGAGGCCAGCCGCCCCGCCCCCGACAGCCCCCTCGGCCGCGATGCCCCCGCCATCGGCTGGGCCTTCGCCGCCCCGGACCTGCCCGCCATCGCCGCCCGGCTGACGGCCTGCACCGGCGACTGGGTGGCCCCGGCGCAAAAGGCGCTCACGCGCAACAGCCCGCTCTCCATGGCCGCGACGCTGGCGCTCCTGACACCCCCGCCGGCCGACATCCGCGCGGCGCTGACGCAGGAATACCGCGCCACCCACCGCGCGATGGCACATGGCGACTTCCTCGAAGGCATCCGCGCCGCCATCATCGACCGGGACAACGCGCCGCGCTGGCGCCACCCGGGACCGGAGGCCGTGACCCCGCAGGAGGTCGCCGCCCTGATCGCCCCCCTCGGGGCGGAAGAACTCGAATTCGAGGAGGACATGCCATGAAGATCGGTTTCATCGGCCTCGGCAACATGGGCGCGCCGATGGCGGCCAATCTGGTCCGGGCCGGCCACGAGGTCACCGGCTTCGACCTCACCGCCCCCTGCCCGGAGGGCGTCACCCCCGCCGACAGCGCCACGGCCGCCGCCGCCGGCGCCGAGGTCGTGATCACCATGCTCCCCAACGGCGAGATCCTGCGCGCCGTCGCCGCCGAGGTCGTCCCGGCCATGCCCGCGGGCGCGGTGCTCCTCGACTGCTCCACGGTGGACGTGGAAAGCGCCCGCGCCGTGGCCGCCGAGGCGGTGGCCGCAGGCCGCCGGGCCGTCGACGCGCCGGTCTCGGGCGGCGTGGGCGGGGCCGCGGCCGGCACGCTCACCTTCATGGCCGGCGGCCCGGCCGATGCCTTCGACACGGTCAAACCCCTCTTCGACGTCATGGGCCAGAAGGCCGTGCACTGCGGCGAGGCCGGCGCCGGACAGGCGGCCAAGATCTGCAACAACATGATCCTCGGCGTCACCATGATCGCCACCTGCGAGGCCTTCGCGCTCGCCGACAAGCTCGGCCTCGACCGCGCGCGGCTCTTCGATGTGGTCTCGACCTCGTCGGGCTCGTCCTGGTCGATGAACACCTACTGCCCGGCCCCCGGCGTCGGCCCGAAATCCCCCGCCGACAACGGCTACAAGCCCGGTTTCGCCGCCGAACTCATGCTCAAGGACCTCCGCCTGAGCCAGGTCGCCGCCACCGAGGCCGACGCCGACACCCCCATGGGCCAGCTCGCCATGCAGCTCTACGAACGCTTCGTCGAGGACGAGGGCGGCCAGGGCATGGACTTCTCCGCCATGCTCCCCCGCTTCGAGGCCCGCACCAGGGGCTGAGCCCCCTGTCTTCATCTTTCCTCAAATATCCTCGGGGGGAACGCCCCGCAGGGGCGTGGGGGGCGGAAAGCCCCCCTGCGCCGCAGCCACCGGGCGCGCCGTCACCCGGGGGCGAGCTCGATCACCGGCTCCATGCCCGCCAGCGCCTCGGCCGAGAGGTGACACTTGATCTGATGCCCCGCCGCCAGCGTGCGCAGCGGCGGCACCTCGGTCTCGCAGCGCCCCCCCGGCACCTGCGCCTTCCAGCGGCAGCGGGTCTGGAACGGACAGCCCGGCGGCGGGTCCATCGCCGAGGGGATGTCGCCCTCGAGCACGATGCGCTTCTTCTTCACATCGGGGTCGGCGATGGGCACCGCCGACAGGAGCGCCTCGGTATAGGGGTGATAGGGCGGCGAGAACACCTGATCGGTCGTTCCCAGCTCCACCACATGGCCGAGATACATCACCATCACACGGTCCGAGAGATAGCGCACGATGCTCAGGTCATGGCTGATGAACAGGAGCGTCGTGCGGTTCTGGCGCTGGATCTCCATCAACAGGTCGGTGACCGCGGCCTGCACGCTGACGTCGAGGGCCGAGACCGGCTCGTCGGCCACCACCACCTTGGCGCCCCCGGCAAAGGCGCGCGCGATCCCCACACGCTGTTTCTGCCCGCCCGAGAGCTGCCGCGGCATGCGGTCCGCGAACTCGCGCGGCAGCTTCACGAGGTCGAGCAGCTCCAGCATCCGCTGCCGGCGCTCCTCGTCCGAGCGCCCCTCGCCGAAGATCTCCAGCGCGCGGATGATCTGCCGGCCCACGGTCATCGAGGGGTTCAGCGTGTCGAAGGGGTTCTGGAACACCATCTGCACGGTCGAGACGGTGTCGGTGCTCCGCTTCTCGATGGGGGTGTCGTGGATGTCCTGGTTGTAGAGCAGGATCTTTCCGCTGGTCGCCGTCTCGAGCCCCATCAGCACCTTGGCGAAGGTGGACTTGCCGCAGCCCGACTCGCCCACGATGGCCAGCGTCTCGCCCTCGCGGGCGTCAAAGGTGAGGGTCTCGTTGGCCTTCACCACGCGCGTGTCGCCGCCGCCGAAGAGCTTGGAGGCCGAGACCTCGTAGTATTTCTTCACGTCCTCCATCCGCAGCACCGGCTCGCCGATGGGGGTGCGCGGCTGCGCCTCGGCCTTGCGCGCGGGCCGGGACCAGTCGATCTCGGCGTGGCGCAGGCAGCGGGTCCGGTGCCGGTCGCCCGGCGCGTCGAACATCGGGACGTCGCCGGCGTTGCACCGCCCCTCGATGAAATAGTCGCAGCGGGGGCCGAAGTTGCAGCCCGGCGGGCGCTCGTGCGGCAGCGGAAAGTTGCCGGGGATCGCCACGAGGGGGCGCGCGTTCTTGTCCGCGCCGGGCAGCGGGATGGAGCGGAACAGCGCCTGGGTGTAGGGGTGGCGCATGGTCCGGAAGACCTCGCGGACGGCGCCGGTCTCCACCGCCTCGCCGGAATACATCACGCAGATGCGGTCGCAGGTCTCGAGGATGAGGCCGAGGTTGTGCGAGATGAACAGCATCGAGGTGCCGTATTTGCGACCGAGTTCCCTGACCAGATCGACGATGCCGGCCTCGACCGTGACGTCGAGCGCGGTGGTGGGCTCGTCGAGGATCAGGAGCGCGGGCTCGGCCATCAGCGCCATGGCGATGACGATGCGCTGTTGCTGCCCGCCCGAGAGCTGGTGCGGATAGGCCTGGAGGATGCGGTCGGGGTCGGGCAGGCGGACATCGGCGACCATCTGGCGGGCGCGCGCGAGGGCCTCGGCCTTGCCCATGCCGCGGTGGATCATCGGCACCTCGGCCAGCTGGGTGCCGATCTTCATGGCCGGGTTCAGGCTGGCCATCGGCTCCTGATAGATCATCGCGATCTCGGAGCCGCGGATCTTTCGCAGCTCGGCGTCCGACATGGTGGCGATGTCGCGGCCCCGGAAGCGGACCGCGCCGCCGGTGATGCGGCCGTTGCGCCCCAGATCGCGCATCACGCCCAGCGCCACGGTGGATTTGCCGCAGCCGGATTCGCCCACGAGCCCCATCGCCTCGCCCGGCATGACGGTGCAGGAGAAATCCATCACCGCCGGGATCTCGCGGGCGCGGGTGAAGAAGGAGATCGACAGGTTCTCGATCTCGAGGATGGGCTGGGTGTCGGTCATCTTGTCCTCCGGCGTCGCGCGGGCGGCGGTGGCGGGACCGGGGGTTTCACACCCCCGGACCCCCGTGGGATATTTTCGGAAAGATGAAGGGGCAGGGCGGGCGCATCAGTCGCGCAGGCTCTCTTCGCGCAGGCCGTCGGCGAGCAGGTTGAGGCCGAGCACGAGGCTCATGAGGGCGAAGGCCGGCACGAGGGCCGCGTGGGGGAAGGCGGTCAGGAGCCGGCGGCCGTCGTTGATGGTGGAGCCCCAGTCGGGGCTTTCGGGCGAGACGCCGAGGCCGAAGAAGCCGAGGGTGCCCAGAAGGATGGTGGTGTAGCCGATGCGCAGGCAGAAATCGACGATCAGGGGGCCGCGGGCGTTGGGCAGGATCTCCCACAGCATGACATAGGCGGGGCTCTCGCCGCGGGTCTGGGCGGCGGCGACGTAGTCGCGGCTCTGGATGTCGAGGGTGAGGCCGCGGACGATGCGGAAGACGGTGGGGGCGTTCACGAACACCACCGCGACGAAGACGTTGAGGAGGTTGGGCGACATCCCCCAGACGCCGAGCGGATCGGCGTTGAAGGCGAGCCCGGCATAGGCCCAGAGCCCGATCACCAGCACCGTGCCGATGTAGAGCGCGCGCTTGACCGGCTGCATGAAGTAGCGCGCGTTGAAGAGGACGGTGAGGAAGACGATGGGCATCAGGAAGAGCACCGCGGCCATGTACATCGGGATGCCGGTCTCGATGATCTCGGGCGTCACCAGGAGGTAGAAGAGCAGGATGACGGGGAAGGCGAGCACGAGGTTCGCCACGAAGGTCAGCGCGCTGTCGAGCCGGCCGCCGAAATAGCCCGCGGGCAGGCCGAGGGTGATCCCGATCATGAAGGCGAAGAGGGTGGCGGCGGGCGCGATCTTGAGCACCTCGCGCGCGCCCATCACCATGCGGGAGAAGACGTCGCGGGCGAGGCTGTCGCCGCCGAGGAGGTAGTATTCGTAGCGCCCGTCGGGGTTGGGCAGCGGTGTGCCGGGGACCACGTTGCGCATGCGGCTGACCTGTGCCAGCGGGTCGTGGGTGGCGATGAGGTCGGCAAAGAGCGCGGTGAACAGCCAGAAGAGCACGATGGCGAAGCCGACCATGCCGACCGGGCTGTCGAAGAGCTTGCCATAGAGGCCGAGCCGTCGCCGGAACGGGATCGAGACCGCCACCACCGCCACCATCGCCACCCAGACCGGCGTGAACTGCACCGCCATCCGCGCCAGAATCCCGCCCCAGCCGAGAACCTCCATGCCCTGTCTCCTTCAGCTGATGCGGATGCGCGGGTTGAGCCAGACATAGCCGACGTCCGAGATCAGCTGTGTCGTCAGCACCACCGCCACCGCCACCACCGCGCAGGCGAGCAGGAGCTCGATGTCGTTGTTGCCGGCGGCCTCGACCAGCGTCCAGCCGAAGCCCGGGTATGAGAACAGCACCTCGACGATGACGACGCCGTTCAGCAGCCACGGAAACTGCAGCATGATCACCGTGAAGGGGGCGATCAGCGCGTTCCTGAGCGCGTGTTTCAGCACGATGGAGGCGAAGCTCGCGCCCTTGAGCCGGGCGGTGCGGATGTATTGCTGGGTCATCACCTCGGTCATCGAGGCGCGGGTCATCCGCGCGATGTAGCCCATGCCGTAGAGCGCGATGGTCATCACCGGCAGGGTGAAGTTCCAGAAGGTGATCCGGTCGATGGCCGAGCGGGCGTTGCCCTGAAACAGCACCGGCGCGTCGAGGAGCCCCCATTCGCGCAGCAGCGGCGAGAGCCCGACGGTGGAGGAGGCGAAGAGCGCGATGAACACCACGCCCGAGACATACTCCGGCGTGGCGGTGGTCACGATCGCGCCGGTCGAGAGCGTGCGGTCGGTGCGCGAGCCCTCGCGCATGCCGGCAAGCACGCCCACGGCCAGCGCCGAGGGCACCATCACGATCATCACCCACAGCATCAGCCAGCCGGTGGCCCCGAGCCGCGTGGCGATGACCTTGCCCACCGGGTCGTTGAAGCGGGTGGAATAGCCCCAGTACCCCTGCAGCACGCCGCAGAAGCGCGCGGCCTCGGCCGGCACCGCGGCATGGTCGACGCAGCGGCCGCGCAGGGTGCCGTCGGCCTCCTCGCGGGTCCAGCCCGGCACGACGCCCAGCCACTCGCCATAGCGCACGAGGATCGGCCGGTCGTAGCCGTTGCGGACGATCCAGCTCTGCACCTCGGCGTCGGTCATCCGCACCGAGCCCTGGGTCTTGGCCAGCGTCTCGAGCCGGGCGTCCATGTTGGTGAGGAAGAACACGATGAAGGTCAGGCACAGCGCCGTCAGCAGCATCGTGCCGACCCGTCGGGCGAGGAAGCGGATCATGTCATGTCCCCGGACTGGGCGCGCCCGCGGAGCAGGGGGCGGAGGCCGGCCCCCGGCGGGGACGGCGGGATGCGGGGCGGAGGCGGGCAGGGGCGCAGGCCGCGCCCCTGCCGGGCCGCGATCACGCGTCGAGCCAGTAGCGCAGGAAATGCACCTCGAAGGTGGGGTGCATCTCGGCCCCCTTCACATGCGGGCGGGCATGGCGGAACAGCGAGCGCCAGTAGGGCTGCACCATCACGCCCTCCTCCAGCAGGATGGTCTGCAGCCGCTCCATCAGCACGCGGCGCTCGTCGGCATCGGCGATCGACAGCGCCTGGCTGAGGAGGGTGTCGAACTCCTCGTTCGACATCGCCGTCTCGTTCCAGGCCTCGCCGGTGCGATAGGCCAGCGCCAGCACCTGCACACCGAGGGGGCGCATGTTCCACTCGGTGGCCGAGAAGGGATAGTTGGCCCAGTCGTTCCAGAAGGTGGCGCCGGGCAGGATGGTGCGGCGGATGTTGATGCCGGCGTCGCGGATCTGCGCGGCCACCGCATCGCAGGTCGCCGCCTGCCAGCTGTCGTCGACCGAGATCAGCTCGAACTCGTGATCGCCGAGGCCGGCCTCCTCGATCATCGCGCGGGCCTGCGCGGGGTCGAAGGGGCGGCGCGGCACCTCGGCGTATTCGGGGTGCAGCGGGCTGACGTGGTGATCCTCGGCGACCTCGCCCAGGTCGTTGTAGCCGAGTTCCAGCACCACCTCGTTGTCCACCGCCATCTGCAGCGCGCGGCGGACGTTGACGTCGTCATAGGGCGCGTTGTTCTGGTTGAAGCGGACGCAGATGGTGGAGGCGGTGACGGCCTCGGTCCGCACCATGCCGATGGCGTCGAAGAGGTCGATGAAGTCGCCGACGGTCTGATAGAGGATGTCGACCTCGCCCGATTCGGCCGCCGACAGCCAGGCCGAGGGGTCGGTGCCGAGGTCCACGAACTCGATCCGGTCGAGCCAGGCGCCGTTGCCCTCGTCCCACCAGGTGTGGTCGGGGTTGCGCTCGATCACCATGCCGATGCCGGTCTCGCGGCTGACGGGCAGGTAGGGGCCGGTGCCGATGGGGGTGTTGACCGGGTTGCCGCCCGGGAACGAGGGGTGCATCACCGCGGCCGGATAGTCGGCGGTGTTCACGATCATCGCGATGTCGGGGCTGGAGAGATGCAGCCGCAGGGTGTGCTCGTCCACCACCTCGATGGCGTCGTCCCGCGCCTGGCGCGTCTCGGCGTCCATCAGCGCGGTCATGCGCGCGGCCATCGAGTTGCCCTCGACCGTGCCGTCGCACCAGCGGCGGAAGTTGAAGGCGATGTCCTCGGCCGTCAGCGGGTCGCCGTTGTTCCACATCACGCCCTGGCGGATGTTGAGGGTGTACTCGGTGGCGTCCTCGTTGGCCTCCCAGCTTTCCAGAAGCCGCGGCTCCAGCGAGCCGTCGCGCTGGTATTCCACCAGGTACTCGAGCCAGCCGCGGCATTCGTTGGCCAGTTCCGACCAGTCCCAGGTGCGCGGGTCCTTCTGCGCGCGGATGTCCATCTGCATGCGCAGCGTGCCGCCCCGGCGCGGCGTCTCGGCGCGCGCCTTCGACGGCGCGGTCAGACCGATCAGCCCGTAGGCGGCGGCGGTGCTGACACCCAGCGCGGTGGCGCGGGTCAGGAATTCGCGGCGGCCGAGCTTGCCGGCGCGAACCTCGGCGGCGTGCATCCGGGCCGCGGGGTGAATCTTGCTGGTGTGCGTGCTGGTCATTCGGTCGCTCCCTGACAGCTGCGGTCGATTGGTGCGGTCCGGGCCCTCGAGGGCACCGGCCGGGCTGCGTCCCGCTCACAGTTCCGTGTCCATTCGGCACGGTTTCGAAGGCGGCGTCAACGCCTGTGATCGACGCCATGCGGCCCGTTTGCGACACTGAAAGCGCAAAAGCGACAGGAACGCAACCCGCGACCGCCGGCAGGACGGCCCGGGCAGGGGCAAGCGTTCAGTGCCGGCGGCGGAACTCGGACGGGGTCTGGCCGGTCTGCGCCTGAAAGGTCCGGGTGAAATAGGCCGGCGACGAGAAGCCGAGGCTGCGCGCCACCTCCTTGACCGGCAGCGCCGTCTCGGCCAGCAGGCGTCGGGCCTCGAACAGCACGCGGTCCTGCAAGAGCGCATGCGCGGGCCGCCCCGAGGCCGCCCGGCAGGCCCGGCTCAGATGCGTGGGCGTGACCCCCAGCGCGGCGGCGTATTCCGCCACCCCCATGCCCGAGCGAAAGTCGCGCTCCAGCAGCCGGGCGTAGCGGCCCGCCAGCCGCCCGGCGGCATCGGGCTTCCGCCCGGCCTCGGCCGTGGCGGTCAGCGCGATCTGCCGCTCCAGCCACACCGAGACGAGGCCGAGGTAATGCCGCACCGCCCGGTCGCCGGCGGGCCGCCCGGCCTCGGCCTCGCGCGCGGCGCTGTCGACGAGGGTCTGGAGCTCCTTCTGCGCGAAGGTGTCGCGGATGCGCAGGTGCTGCGGGGTCTCCGGCAGCGGCAGGTCATGGGCGGCGCCGTCGCGGCCGAAATGCACCGCGGTGCCGAAGACCCGGCCGGTCAGCTCGAAGCCGTACATGGTGCCGGGCGGGATGAAGATGGCGTTGTGCGCGGTATAGCCGCGGGTCTGCCCGGCGATGGTGATGCGCCCCTGGCCCTGGGTGAACCACAGAAGCAGCGGTTCGCGCAGGCTGCGCATCGCCTCGACGCGCCAGCGTCCGCCCGCCGCCAGCGCCGGGATCGCCTGAAACCGCGGTCCGCAGGGGGGATCGGGTATCTGCATCATCGCCCTGGCCTCTCTCCCGATCCTGTCGAGACTAGGCAAACCCGGCGACATGCCAAGCAGAATCCGCGCGCGACGGGGGTTTTCCGCCGCACTGCCCGTCCGGCGTGCGAGCGGGCTGGGGGCTCAGCGCCGGATCGCGCGCGAAAACTGCCGCTCGGGCAGTGTGGCGTGGCGCCGGATCGCCTCGTCGCGCCGCGCCTCGGCCTGGAGCGTCGCGAAGGGCGTGCCCGGGTCGCCCAGAAAGCCGAGCCGGTGCAGCGTCTGCGGCGACCGGCCAGTCAGGAAGAAGGAGGCATCGCGCGGAATCGGCTGGTCGAAGACCCGGTTGACCACGGCGGCAAGCTCGGTCGTGCAGTTGCGCCGCAGCGTGTTGTAGAGCTCGGGACGGAACGCGAGCTGGTTGGTGCGGTCCAGGAACCCCTCGAGGATCGCCCGCGCCTGTTCGGGTGTCGCGTTCACCGGATAGCTCTGCACCTCGCGGCCCAGTGTGACGGCGGCGTTGGTCAGCATGTCGCGCTCGCTGGACCATACGAAGATCAGCGGGAAGGCGCCGAAGGCCCCGCGCAGGGGCGAATAGACCTCGCCCTCGCGCTTGCGCGCCTCGACCGAGACCGACAGGAACGCGTCGCCCGCCAGCTCGAAGGTCAGCGAGGTGTGGGCGAAGCAGTCGTTGGCATCGAAGGGCTCGACGTTGAACCACAGGCCCCGGACATCCTCCAGCCGGTAGCGCCGCGTCTCCCAGCGCCGCGTCACCGCGCCGTCCGCGTCCCACTCCCAGTTGCGCAGGTTCGAGATCACGATGCCGCCGTCGCCCTCGAACTGCACCAGTGCGACGCGCGACACCTCCTCCTGCCAGGGTCGCCCTTGGGCCGTGGGGTGGAGCGCCGCGCAGCCGCCGAGGAGGCCGAGGAAGACGAGAAGGAGCAGCGGGCGCAGGGTCAGGGCAGGCATGGTGCAGGGGCTCCGGACGGCGGTGGTGGCGGCAACCTGGCGGCGAGGCTAGCGCCCCGTTCCGGACGAGGCAACGCGGGGCGGTGGGCGGCTTGACAGGAGGCCGCGAATGTGCACCACAGTATGCCATGATGTGCCCGCAGGATCTTCTCGACGGCATGGACGGCGTCGCGCTGCTGCTCGACCGCGACCTGAACATCACGGCCGGGGGCTGGAAGAACTGGTCCCTGTTCTGGCGCGCGAATGGCGGGGTGATGCCGGCGCCGTCGGTTCTGGGCGGCGACATCACCCGCGCCTTTGCCCCCGGCCCGGTGCGGGCGGCCTTTCGGGCGGCGCTCCTGGGCGTCGTCGCCGGCGAGCGGCCGCCGCTGCGGCTGGAGTTCCGCTGCGATTCGCCCAGGGTGCAGCGCCGGATGCATCTGTCGGTGACCCCGTGCGGGCCGGGGCTGCTCTATCACGCGCTGCTGCTGTCGGAGCGCCCCTGGCCGATGCGGCCGCTGCCGCTGCCGCCCGAGCCGCCGGTGCGCTGCACGCTCTGCGGGCGGGTTCCGGCGCCGGAGCCCGATGCAGGAGGCGCGACGCAGGCGGGCGCCCTCGACTGGGTGGCGCCGGCCTGGCCCGCCCCGGAGGCCGGCGCAGGGGCCGAGCACGATCTCTGCCCGCGCTGTCACCTCGCGCTTGCCGCTGCCTGAGGCGCCGGACGGCGCGACGGGGGCGGCGGAGGAGGGGCGCTGTCTGCCCCCCGTCGCCTTCGGCGACCCCCCCGAGGATATTTGAGGAAAGATGAAGGGGCGTGCGGATGACGGGGGAGACCCGGCGGGACGGTGCCGCCCGAGCGCCGGCGGTCTCAGCGGCGGCGCAGGCGGATGACGACGTCGACCCGGGAGACCTCGGCACCCTCGGGGGCGCGGGGCAGGCGGGCGATTTCCAGCTCGTCGGCGGGGGCGTCGGTCAGCTCGGCCGAATCCTCCCAGTAGAAATGGGGGTGGTCGTCGACCCGCGTGTCGAAATAGCTGCGCGAGCCGTCGACGGTGACCTCCTGCACGAGGCCGGCCTCGCAGAAGGCGCGCAGGGTGTTGTAGACGGTGGCGAGCGAGACGCCCTCGCCATGTTCCTGCGCGGAGGCGTAGAGCCCCTCGGCGGTGACGTGGCGGTCGCGGCCGTCGCCCACCAGCAGGGCGGCAAGTGCCACGCGCTGCCGTGTCGGGCGCAGATCCGCCCGGCGCAGCCATGCGCCGCCGCGTTCGAGCGCCTGAGGCGAGAGGGTTTCGGGCATATCCTTCATCACCCCCTCCTATTAAGGGCGTCGGCGGGGCTTTTCAAATGAAAATGAGTCGCAATCGGAGGCGCCGCCAACCGGCGGCCCCGGGGGCGATGCGGGCCGGGGCGCCCTTGCTTCGGCGCCGATGCCGGTGATAGACGTGCCTGCGGAATGCGACAGGGCGGGACCGGAGCCGTATGGCCGATTATCCGAGGCAGTTCGACAGGGAGGCGTTGCTGGCCTGCGCGCGCGGCGAGCTGTTCGGGCCCGGCAATGCGCAGTTGCCGCTGCCGCCGATGCTGATGATGGACCGCATCACGGACATCTCGGGCGATGGCGGCGCCCACGGCAAGGGCCATGTCGTGGCCGAGTTCGACATCACGCCGGAGCTGTGGTTCTTCGACTGCCACTTTCCCGGCAACCCGATCATGCCGGGCTGTCTCGGCCTCGACGCGCTGTGGCAGCTCACCGGCTTCAACCTCGGCTGGCGCGGCTGGGCCGGGCGGGGCTATGCGCTGGGGGTGGGCGAGGTGAAGCTGACCGGCATGGTCCGGCCCGACCGCAAGCTCCTGCGCTATTTCGTCGATTTCACCAAGGCGGTGCAGACCCGCCGGCTGACCATGGGCGTCGCCGACGGCCGGGTCGAGGCCGACGGCGAGCTGATCTATGCCGTCAGGGACATGAAGGTCGCCCTTTCCGAGAGCTGACCCCTGAGAGGAGGGTATCCCATGCGTCGTGTCCCCATGCGCCGTGTTGTGGTGACCGGGCTGGGCATCGTTTCGCCCATCGGCAACAGCGCCGCCGAGGTCGAGGCCAGCCTGCGCGCGGGTCGCTCGGGCATCGTGTTTTCCGAGGAGTACGCGCATCACGGCTTTCGCAGCCGCATCCATGGCCAGCCGCAGATCGCGCTGGAGGAGCATGTCGACAAGCGCGACCTGCGCTTCATGGGCGACGGGGCGGCCTATAACTTCGTGGCCATGCAGCAGGCGATCGCCGATGCGGGGCTGGAGGCGGGCGAGGTCTCGAACACGCGCACGGGGCTGGTCATGGGCTCGGGCGGACCCTCGACCAAGAGCTTCTTTCGCGCCCACAACATCGTGCGCGAGGCCGGCAGCCCCAAGCGGATCGGGCCCTTCGGCGTGACCAAGGGCATGAGCTCGACCAACTCGGCCTGTCTCGCCACCCCGTTCCGGATCAAGGGCGTGAACTATTCGATCACCTCGGCCTGTTCGACCAGCGCGCACTGCATCGGGCATGCGGGCGAGCTGATCCAGATGGGCAAGCAGGACATCGTCTTTGCCGGCGGCGGCGAGGAGCTCGACTGGACGCTGTCGTGCCTGTTCGATGCGATGGGGGCGATGAGCTCGAAGTACAACGACACGCCGGGGACGGCCTCGCGCCCCTTCGACGTCACCCGCGACGGCTTCGTGATCGCCGGGGGCGGGGGCGTGCTGGTGATCGAGGAGCTGGAGCATGCCCGCGCGCGCGGCGCGAAGATCTATGCCGAGCTGACGGGTTATGGCGCCACCTCGGACGGGCACGACATGGTGGCGCCCTCGGGCGAGGGCGGCGAACGCTCGATGCGGCAGGCGCTGGCGACGCTCGCGCCCGACCGGCGGATCGACTACATCAACGCGCATGGGACCTCGACGCCCGCGGGCGATGTCGTCGAGGTGGAGGCGATCCGGCGCATCTTCGGTGAGGGCAGGGTGCCCCCGATCGCGTCGACCAAGTCGCTGACCGGGCATTCGCTGGGCGCCACCGGGGTGCATGAGGCGATCTATGCGCTGCTGATGATGCAGGGGGGCTTCATCGCCGCTTCGGCCAATGTCACCGAGCTCGACCCCGCGATCCGCCCGGGCGAGGTCGTGACCGAGCTGCGCGAGGGGGTGGAGATCGACAGCGTGCTGTCCAACTCCTTCGGCTTTGGCGGGACCAACGCCACGCTTGTCTTCAGCAAGCACCACGACTGATCCGGAGACAGGCATGGCCGAATTGATGCGAGGAAAGCGCGGGCTCGTCATGGGCGTCGCCAATGACCGCTCCATCGCCTGGGGCATTGCGCGGGCCATGGCGGCCGAGGGGGCGGAGCTGGCGTTTTCCCATCAGGGCGAGGCCTTCGGAAAGCGGGTGGAGCCGCTGGCGGCCTCGGTCGGATCGTCGCTGCTGCTGGATGTCGATGTGACGGACGATGCCTCGCTGGACTCGGCCTTTGCGCGGCTGCGGGACGAATGGGGGCGGCTCGATTTCCTCGTCCACGCCATCGCCTATTCGGACAGGAAGGAACTCACGGGGCGGTTCATCGACACCAGCCGCGACAACTTTCGCCATTCGCTGTCGATCTCGTGCTATTCCTTCATCGACGTGGCGCGGCGGGCATCCGGGCTGATGCCCGAGGGGGGGTGCCTGTTGACGCTGACCTATCAGGGCTCGAACCGGGTGACGCCCTTCTACAATGTGATGGGCGTGGCGAAGGCGGCGCTGGAATCGGCGGTGCGGTATCTCGCCAACGACCTCGGGCCGCAGAAGATCCGGGTGAACGCGATCAGCCCGGGCCCGATGAAGACGCTCGCGGGGGCGGCCATCGGGGGGGCGCGGCGGACCTTCCGGCAGACCGAGCTGAACGCGCCGCTGAGGGCCAATCCGACGCTGGAGGCGGTGGGCGGAACGGCGGTGTATCTGGCGAGCGATTATGGCGCCTGCACGACGGGCGAGATCATCCATGTCGACGGCGGCTATCATGTGATCGGGATGCCGCAGTCGGAGAACATCTGAGGCGGCGCGCGGGGGACGGCCGGGGAGGGGGGCCGTCTGCCCCCCGTCTCCCGTTCCGGGAGACTCCCCCCGAGGATATTTTCGGAAAGATGAAGGGGGCGGCTTTGGCGGGGTCTGGCGGGGCGGAGGCTTTCGGGGCGGGGCGGAACGGTCTGAGCTATGCCGCGGCGGGTGTGGACATCGCGGCCGGCAATGCGCTGGTGGAGCGGATCAAGCCCGCGGCGGCGGCGACGACGCGACCGGGGGTGATGGCGGGGCTGGGGGGCTTCGGCGCGCTCTTCGACCTGAAGGCGGCGGGCTATGTCGATCCGGTGCTGGTGGCGGCGACCGACGGGGTGGGCACCAAGCTGCGGATCGCCATCGACACCGGGCATCTGGACGGGATCGGCATCGACCTGGTGGCGATGTGTGTGAACGATCTGGTGTGCCAGGGGGCGGAGCCGCTGTTCTTTCTGGATTATTTCGCGACCGGGCGGCTCGATGTCGAGCGGGCGGCGCGGGTGGTGGAGGGGATCGCGCGCGGGTGCCTGGAGGCCGGTTGTGCGCTGGTGGGGGGCGAGACGGCGGAGATGCCGGGGCTCTACGCCGGCGCGGATTTCGACCTGGCGGGCTTTGCCGTGGGGGCGATGGAGCGGGGGGCGGCGCTGCCTGCGGGCGTGGGCGAGGGCGATGTGCTGCTGGGGCTTGCTTCCGGCGGGGTGCACTCCAACGGCTATTCGCTGGTGCGTCGGATCGTGGAGGTGGCGGGGCTGGGCTGGGAGGCGCCGGCGCCCTGGGGGGGCGGGAGCCTGGGCGAGGCGCTGCTTGCGCCGACGCGGCTTTATGTGCGGCCGTGCCTTGCGGCGATCGGGGCGGGCGGGGTGCATGGGCTTGCGCACATCACCGGCGGCGGGCTGACCGAGAACCTGCCGCGGGTGCTGCCCGAGGGGCTGGGGGCGGAGATCGACCTCGGTGCCTGGGCGCTGCCGGGGGTGTTTCGCTGGCTGGCCGAGGCCGGGGGGGTGGCCGAGGCGGAGATGCTGCGGACCTTCAACTGCGGGATCGGCATGGTGGCGGTGGTGGCGGCCGAGCGGGCCGAGGCCCTGGCCGAGATCTTCGCCGCGGCCGGGGCGCCGGCGGTGGTGCTGGGGCGCGTGCGGCCCGGGGCAGGGGTGAGCTATGCCGGCCGGCTGATCTGAGATGGCCGGGCCGCGTCGCGTCGCGATCCTGATCTCGGGCGGTGGGTCGAACATGGCGGCGCTGATCGCCTCGATGACGGGGGATCACCCGGCGCGGCCGGTTCTGGTGCTGGCGAACGATCCGGGGGCGGGGGGGCTTGTCCGGGCCCGGGCGGCGGGGGTGGCGACGGCGGCGGTGGATCATCGCCCCTTTGGCCGCGACCGTGCGGCGTTCGAGGCCGCGCTCCTCGGTCTGCTGGAGCCGGCGGCGCCGGACATCCTGTGTCTGGCGGGGTTCATGCGGGTCCTGACCCCCGGTTTCGTGGAGCGGTTTGCGGGGCGGATGCTGAACATCCACCCCTCGCTGTTGCCGAAGTATCCCGGCCTGAACACCCATGCCCGGGCGCTGGCGGCCGGCGACCGCGAGGCGGGCTGCACCGTGCATGAGGTCACGGCGGACCTCGATGCCGGGCCGATCCTGGGGCAGGCGCGGGTGCCGGTGTTGCCGGGCGACACGGCCGAGAGCCTGGCCGCGCGCGTGCTGCCCTGGGAGCACCGGCTCTATCCGGCGGTGCTGCGGCGGTTTGCCATGGGGGACCGGACGCCGGTGATGCTGTCCTGACGGGGCTGTCCCGCGCGCCCCGGGGCGCGCGCGGGTGGGCGGGTGGGGCGCGTGCCCCGGGGTGCGCGGGACAGCCCCCCGGCGGTGGGGTTGACGCCCGGCAGCCGCCGGGCTAGCCGCGCGCGGATGGAGACTCCCTTGCGCAATTTCTACGGCCGGCGCCATGGCAAGGCGCTGAAACCCAACCAGCGGCGCTGGCTGGAGGAGGGTCTGCCGCGGCTGGCGATCCCGGGGGTGAGCGCCACCGAGAACCCCGCGCGGCACCCGCTGGACCCCGCGGCGCTGTTCGGCGACGGCCGGCCCCTGTGGCTGGAGGTCGGGTTCGGCGGCGGCGAGCACATGGCGCATCAGGCCGCGTGCTACCCGCACGTGGGGCTGATCGGCGTCGAGATCTTCCTCAACGGCGTGGCGATGGCGCTGGGCAAGATCCGGGCGGCGGGGGTGGGGAATGTCCGGCTGCACGCGGGCGATGTGCGCGACCTGATGGAGGTGCTGCCGCCGGGCTGCATCGCGCGGGCGTTCCTGCTCTATCCCGACCCCTGGCCCAAGGCGCGGCATCATCGCCGGCGCTTCGTGACGCCCGAGCATCTGGGCCCGCTGGCGCGGATCATGGCGCCGGGGGCCGAGTTCCGGGTCGCGACCGACATCCCCGACTATGTGCGCCAGACGCTGGAGGAGGTGCCGGCGGCGGGGTTCGCGTTGCTCGATGGCCCCTCCGCCACGGCTTGGGAGGACTGGCCCGGCACCCGGTACGAGGCCAAGGCCCTGCGCGAGGGCCGGCGGCCGGAATACCTGACCTTTCGCCGCAGCTGACGCTCAGCCCCGGCGGGGCGCGTCGGGTTTGGCGGTGCCCTCGTGCGTCGCCTTTTCGGTCCGCACATAGGCGCGTCCGATCATGTGGGCGGCGATGGGCGCGGTCAGGAGCAGGAACAGGATGGTGGCCACGGTCTTGGCGATCACCGGCCCCTCGGCGAACACCACCCCCAGCGCGGCGAGCACGAGGATCGAGCCCAGCGTGCCGGCCTTGGTCGAGGCGTGCATCCGGGTCAGCAGGTCGGGCAGCCGCACGATGCCTATTGCCGCGATCAGGGTGAAGCCGGCACCGGCGAGCACGAGGAGCCCTGCGAGGATCTCGATCATGGCGCGTCTCCCGGCGGGGTGTCCTCGGCGGGCGGGTTGTCCCGCTCGAACCGGCGTTCGGCGTAGCGGGCGAGTGCGACGGTGGCCAGAAAGCCGATCAGCGCCAGCACGATGGCCACGTCGAGGAACGAGGCATCGCCGGTCATGATCGCGTAGATGCCGCAGAAGACGATGATGGTGATCGTCATCATGTCGAGCGCGACCACCCGGTCGGCCAGCGACGGCCCGATGGCGAGGCGCACGAAGCCCACCACCAGCGCCGCCATCACCATCACGAAGCCGACGGTCACGCAGAGGTCGAGGAAATCCGCAGGGGTCATGGGTGAAACGCCTCCAGAACCATGCGCTCCATCCCCGCCTTCAGGTTCGAGACCTCGGCCTCGGGGTCGTCGGCGAACATGGCGTGGACGATCAGCGTCTGCCGGTCCTCGGTGACATCGACCGAGAGGGTGCCGGGGGTGAGCGAGATGAGGTTGGTCAGGAGCAGGATCTCGAGATCGCTCTTGACGTCGAGGGGGACGGTGATGATGCGCGGGTTGTTGCGCGGGCGCGGGCGGATCACGTCCCAGGCGACCTTGATGGACGAGAGCAGCAGCTCCCAGAAGAAATAGAGCGCAAGCCGGGTGACGCGCCAGACGCGCAGGAAATAGAACTTCTCGACCCCGATCAGCGGCTGCGAGATCCAGAGCGCGAAGAAGCCCAGCACCGCCCCCGTCACCAGCGAGCCGAGCGAGAAGTCGCCCGTCACCGCCGCCCAGCAGAAGGCCAGCACGAGGTTGTAGACAAAGGCGTTCATGGGGCGGCCTCCCCGCGGGTGCCGAGCACGGCCTCGACATAGCGGGTCGGGTCGAGGAGCTGCGCCGCGGCGGTCTCGGCGAACTGCACGAAGGGTTCGGGAAAGAGGCCGATGACCACGGTCATGGCCGCAAGCCCCGCGATGGGGATCATCATCGGGATGCGCACCGAGGCCGGGGCACGGTCCGGCGTGGGCTCGATCCCCTCGGGGTGCGGTTTCCAGAAGGCCATGCCCCAGATCTTGGTCATCGAGAAGATGGTGAGCAAGCCCACGAAGAGGGCGACGAAGGCGATGAGCCAGGCCTCCAGCTCGATCGAGGCCTTCACGATGAGGTATTTCGCCCAGAACCCGGACAGCGGCGGGAAGCCCGCGAGCGAAAACGCCGGCACCACGAACAGCGCCGCGAGCAGGGGCGAGGATTTGTAGAGCCCCCCGATGCGGTTCAGGTCCGTGCCGCCCGCCAGCCGGTCGGCGACGCCCGAGACGAAGAAGAGGTTCGCCTTCACGATGATGTGGTGCACCAGATAGAACACCCCCCCCATCAGCGCGAGCGGGGTATAGAGCGCGAGCCCCAGCGTCATGTAGCCGATCTGGCTGATGATGTGGAACGACAGGATCTTGCGGAAGTCGGTCTGGGCGGCGGCGCCGAGCACCCCCGTCAGCATGGTCAGCGCCGAGACCCAGATCAGGATCTCATGGGTGAAGCCGACGTCGCCCACGAAGACCAGCGTGAACATCCGCATCAGCGCATAGACGCCCACCTTGGTCAGGAGGCCGGCAAACACCGCCGAGACCGCGAAGGAGGGCGTGTGGTAGGACGCCGGCAGCCAGAAGAACAGCGGAAACACCGCTGCCTTCACCCCGAAGCCCACCATGAACATCATGGCGATGACGGTGACCAGCGCCTGATCCTCGACCTCGGCCACGGCGCCGCGCAGATCGGCCATGTTCAGCGTGCCGGTGAGGCCGTAGAGCAGCCCGATGCCCGACAGGAAGACCAGCGTCGAGACGAGGTTGAGCGCGACATACTTGATGCCGGCGTCGAGCTGTTCCTTCGAGCCGCCGAGGACGAGGAGGCCGAAGGAGGCGATCAGCATCACCTCGAACCAGACATAGAGGTTGAAGAGGTCGCCCGTCAGGAAGGCGCCGGTGACGCCCGCGATCAGGATCTGAAAGAGCGCGTGATAGCCGAGGCGTTCCAGCCGCGGCCCGATCTCGCCCAGCGCATAGATGGCGGTGGCGAGCCCGGTGATGGCGGTGATGACGACCATCACCGCCGAGAGGAAATCCGCCACCAGCGTGATGCCGAAGGGCGCGGGCCAGCCGCCCATCTGCGCCGCGACCACGCCCTCGCGCAGCACCGCCGCCATCAGCGCGGCCGAGGCCGCGAGCGAGGCGAGCGAGCCGGCAAGCGAGATCCAGCGCCCCGTCGGGCCACTGCGCCAGAGATAGGCCGCCACCGCGGTCAGGAACGGGATGGCGATGGGAAGCGCGAGCAGCCAGCTCATTTGCCGGCCTCCGCGCCGGTTGCGGGGTCTTCCTCGGGTTCGGCGAGGCGCATCTCGTCGCTGTCCATGGTTCTGAGGCGCCGATACGCCTCGAACGCCAGCGCGAGGGTAAAGGCCAGGAGGCCGAAGCCGATGACGATGGCCGTCAGCACCAGCGCCTGCGGCAGCGCGTTGCCGACGACGCCCTCGGGGGTATAGGCGCCCTCGGGCACCAGCGCGGGCGCGCCGGCGGTCATCCGGCCGGAGGCGAAGATCACGAGGTTCGCCGCGTTCGACAAGAGGATCAGCCCGAAGAGAAAGCGCAGGAAGTTGCGCGCGAGCATCAGATAGACGGAGGCGGCCACCAGCACGCCGACGATCAGGGCGGTGAGGGCCTCCATCAGACCTCCTCCTCGAAGGCGCAGGCGAGCGAGACGATGGAGCCGAGCACCACGAGATAGACGCCCACGTCGAAGACCAGCACCGTGTTGGGCTTCAGCGTGGCGGTGTCGTAGCTGTCGCCGCCGATCCAGAACCAGATGCCGGTGAACAGCGCCTCGCCGAAGGGGGCGGCCATGAGCCCGGCGAGCAGCGCGATGCCGAGGCCGGCCATGGCGATGGCCTCGGGGCTGACGCGCAGCGCGGCCTTGGCCTGTTCGGTGCCGCAGGCGAGCGCATAGACGATGAAGGCCACCGCCCCGATCAGCCCGCCGATGAAGCCGCCGCCGGGCAGGTTGTGGCCCCTCAGCAGCATGAAGACCGAGAACACGAGGAGCAGCGCCACGAGGATGCGGGCGCCGGCGGAAAAGATGATGGAGTTCATTCGCGCTCCTCCCCGGCGGGCGTCTCGGCGTCACGCGCCGCGCGCTTCTTCGAGACGTTCTTGAGCAGCGCAAAGGCGCCCAGCGCCGCCGCCGCCACCACGGCGATCTCGCCGAAGGTGTCCAGCGCGCGGAAATCCACCAGGATCACGTTGACGATGTTGCGGCCATAGGCCTCGGCATAGCTCGCGGCCTCGAAGAAGTCGCTGAGCCGGCGGTCGAAGGGGGTGGATGTGACCATCATCAGCACCAGAGCCGTCAGCCCCCCGGCCGCGACCGCCACCACCCCGTCGGCCGGCCGGTGCCTCTGTTTGCCGCCACGGTCGAGCCCCGGCATCTTCAGCGCGGCGACGGCGAAGAGCACCACCACCAGCAGCTCGACCAGAAGCTGGGTGATGGCCACGTCCGGCGCCGAATAGACGATGAAGATCAGCGCCACGCCGATCCCCACCACGCCCAGCGCGATGATCGCCGTCATCACCGAGCCGGTCAGCACCACCGCCACGGTCCCGGCGAGGATCAGCCCCGCGATCCCCCATTCGCGCACCGACAGCCCGCCCAGCGCCATTTCGGGCGCGGCCGGGCCACGGGCGAGCATGGTGACCGCGATGGTGACCACCAGCACGGTGAAGGTCGCGAAGAGGTAATGGCGCAGGAGCCCGGTCTGGATCAGCCGGGTCTGCCCCTTGGCCACCGCCATGAAGTGATCGAGCAGCCGGTCCCAGCCGGCGTCGAAGTCGGGCGCCCGCGCCTCGAGCCGCGCGAGGCTCGCGCGCAGCTCCTGATGGCTGGCATAGATCATGTAGCCGAAGATGAGCGTCGCGATGCTCAGCAGGAGCGGCACGTTGAACCCGGCCCAGAGCTTCAGCCGCCCGCCGGTGTCGGGATGGCCCAGCACGGCGTTGGTGGCCGGCTCGACGATGACGGCCGCGAGCCCGGGCATCAGGCCGAAGCCGAGGCCGAGCACCGCCAGCGACACCGGCCCCAGCAGCATCGGCCACGGCCCCTCGTGCGGGGCATGCGGAAGCTGCCCCTGCGGCCCGTGGAACGGCCGCCAGGCGACGATCGCCGCCACCGCCACCATCAGCGCGTTCGCCGCCAGCGCAAAGCCCACCGCCAGCGGCCAGAGGCTGGAGCCCACCGCGCCGGCATAGGCGACCTCCTTGGCGATGAAGCCCAGAAACGGCGGGATCCCCGCCATCGACAGCGCCGCAAGGCCCGCCGCCGCGGCGGTGATCGGCATCGCCTTCGCGAGCCCCCCCAGCACATCGGCATCCCGCGTGCCGGTGGCATGGTCCACCACCCCGATCACGAGGAACAGCCCCGCCTTGTAGAGCGAATGCACGAAGAGAAACGCCATCGCCCCGGTGATCGCATAGCCCGAGCTCCCCCCAAGCAGCATCACCAGCGTGCCCAGCGCCATCAGCGTGGTGTAGGCGAGCGTCTGCTTCAGGTCGATCTGGCGCAGCGCCATGACCGAGGCGAAGACGGTGGTCACGCCGCCGAAGAGCGTGAGCGTCCAGAGCCAGACATCGGTGCCCGACAGGCTCGGATGCATGCGGGCGAGCAGATAGACCCCCGCCTTCACCATGGTCGCCGAGTGCAGATAGGCCGACACCGGCGTCGGCGCCGCCATCGCATTGGGCAGCCAGAAATGGAACGGCACCTGCGCCGATTTGGTGAAGGCGCCCAGCAGCACGAGGATCAGGATGGGCAGATACCACGCGCTCTCCGACAGCGTGCCCGCGGCGTTCAGCGCCGACAGCTCGAAGGTGCCCTGCGTGATCCCGATCAGGATGAAGCCCGCCAGCAGCGCCAGCCCCCCCGCCGCCGTCAGCAGAAGCGCCTGCAACGCGTTGCGCCGCGACTTCGGATCGGCATGCGAAAAGCCGATCAGCAGATAGGAGGTGAAGGTCGTGAGTTCCCAGAACACGAACAGCGCGATCAGGTTGTCGGCCAGCACCAGCCCCAGCATCGACAGCATGAACAGGAACAGATAGAGCGAAAACCGCGCGTATTGCGGATGCCCCGCGAGGTAGCGCGCGGCATAGAGCATCACCAGCGCGCCGATCCCGGTGATCAGCAGCGCGAACATCAGGCTCAGCCCGTCCAGCCAGAAGCTCAGCCAGATATCCAGCGAGGGGATCCACTGCCACAGCCAGCGCACGGTGTTGCCGCCGGCGATCTCGGGAATGTAGCCGAGAAAGAAGACGAAGAGCGCGGCGGTGATGGCGACGGGCAGCATCCCTGCAAGCGTGATCCACGGGGCGTTCGGGTCGGTCTTTTCGGCCATTGTCCCTCGTATCCCAGGCGGCGCCGGCGGGCGGAGCCGACATGTCTGTCGCGCGGTCGTGCGGTGGCGTCCCCGAGGCGCGGGCGACGCTGCGTCTGTCTGTCATCTCGGGCGCCCCGGCGCAACCGCCTCGGCGGCGCCCGTCGCTGTCTTGGCGCCCTCGATTTAGCGGCCGGTCGCGGGGGCGCAACCGGATTTGGCGGCGCGCGGGCGGGAATCTGCCCGAATCCTGCGCGGGCGGGCGGAAAACGATGAAAACCTGTGCGGTCTCTGGCCTCAGCCCTGCCGCCGCCACAGCGGCAGCGCGCAGGCCGTCGCCGCAAGGGCGATGGCCAGCGCCACGAGGATCAGCGCCGGCGCCCCGCCCGCCTCCAGCACCAGCGCGCCGAGGAAGGGAGCCGCGGCGGTGCCCATGAGCGGCGCCATCGCGATCGCCCCCGAGATCGCGCCGAAACCCGACGGGCCCAGCAGTTGCGCCGTCATCACCGGGCGCAGCACGCTCATCAGCCCCGCCGCCACCCCCTGCAGCGCGGCAAAGAGAAAGACCAGCGGCGGCGCGAGGCCCGCCACCCACAGCACCGTCGCCGCCAGCAGGAGCGAGCCCATCATCACCTGGCTCGCCCGCCGGCTGCCCACCCGCGCCTCGCCCAGCGTCAGCAGAAGCCGCCCCGCCACCTGGAACGGCCCCACGGTGGCCGCCGCCGCGACCGCCACCGCGGTGGAGACGCCGCGCTCGGTGAAGACGGGGATGAGATAGCTCACCAGCACGATGTGGTTGGTCATCACCAGCCCGAAGCTCGCGGCCACCAGCCAGAACTCGGGCCGGCGCAGGGCGGCGCGAAAGGCCGCGCGGCTCTGTTCGGCCGGCTCGGCGGTGCCCCGGCGCAGCTGGCCCCGCCGCAGCCGGCGCCCGGCCACCCAGTTGGCCGGCAGCGCCCCGAAGGCGAGCGCCGCGGCAAAGGCCAGCACCGCCACGCGCCAGCCGAAGGCCTCGGACAGCCCCGCCCCGAGCGGAAAGGCGATGGACGAGGCAAGCCCCGCCACCAGCGTCACCTTCACGATGGCCGGCCGCGCCTGCGCCCCCAGCCGCCGGATCAGGAAGGCAAAGCAGACCTCGTAGAGACAGGCGCAATGCGCCACCCCGATCAGCACCCAGACCGCGATGTACTGCGCCGGCGTCTGCACCGCCGACAGCGCCAGCAGCGCAACCGCCCCCAGCGCCGCCCCCCCGGTCAGGAGCTCCGCGCTCCAGCCCCGGTCCACCAGCCGGCCCGCGACGGTCGCGAGCGCCGCCGAGATCAGGATCGACAGCGTCGGCCCCATCGCGAGCGTCGTCTTGGACCAGCCCAGCGCCGTCTCCCACGGCACCAGCAGCGCGCCGTAGATGTAGACGAGCCCCGCATATCCCAGCGTCTGGCTGATCGCGAGCAGCCAGATGGCGAGGGGGTCGGGGCGTGGCTCGGTCATCCGCCGGCGTTGCCGCGAAACGGCGGTCGGCGCAAGGCCGTGTTCAGTCCACGGCCGGCAAGCTGGCCTGAACCCGCCTGGGCAGCCCCGCGCGGATGGTGCGATAGGAGACGCCCAGCCGATGCGCCAGCTCCTCCTCCGGCGTGCCCCAGGGCAGCAGGACCCAGCTGCGGTGGAGATAGGGCGCGCGCTCCGCATGCCCGGTCTCGATCAGCATCGCCGCCGTCTCGACATCGGGGCATTTGACCGAGACCCCGGGGGTGGCGGCGCCGATGCAGGCGAACATCTTGCCCCCGACCTTCCAGGCGTCATGCCCGCCGCCCCAGGGGTCCGACACCTCGGCCCCCGGCAGGCGCGCGCAGACGGCATTGACGAAGTCGCGGCTCATGGGCGCAGTCTGCCATGGCGGCGGGGGTCTGGAAACCCTTGGCAGGGGGGCGGTGTTGCGCTAAGCGAACGCCATGGCGACGTGTCCCACCTCCTGCATCCGTATCTGCCGCTGACCGGGCGGGCGAGGCGGCGCGCCGGGGGCGCGGGCCCCGCCGCCCGGGGCCCGCTGCGAAGGCACCATGACCGAGATCACCCTCCACAACAGCCGCACCCGCCGCAAGGAGCGCTTCGTCCCGCTCGACCCCGCCGATGTGCGGATGTATGTCTGCGGCCCCACCGTCTATGACCGCGCGCATCTGGGCAATGCGCGGCCCGTGGTGGTGTTCGACGTGCTGTTCCGGCTCCTGCGCCATGTGTATGGCGAGGGTCACGTCACCTATGTGCGCAACTTCACCGACGTCGACGACAAGATCAACGCGCGCGCCCGCGCGATGCAGGCGGCGGGTGACAGCCGCGCGATGAACGCCATCATCCGCGCCCTGACGGACGAAACCATCGGCTGGTATCACGCCGACATGGACGCGCTGGGCGCGCTGCGGCCCACGCATGAGCCCCGCGCGACCGAGTGGATCGAGGCCATGGTCGGGATGATCGGCACGCTGATCGCGCGCGGCCATGCCTATGCCGCCGAGGGCCATGTGCTGTTCGACATCCGCAGCTTCCCCGATTACGGCGCGCTGTCGGGCCGGTCGGTCGACGACATGATCGCGGGCGCCCGGGTCGAGGTGGCGCCGTTCAAGCGCGACCCCATGGATTTCGTACTCTGGAAACCCTCCACCCCCGACGAACCCGGCTGGGACAGCCCCTGGGGCCGCGGCCGCCCCGGCTGGCACATCGAGTGCTCGGCCATGGCGCACGCGCTGCTGGGGGCTTCCTTCGACATCCACGGCGGGGGCCTCGACCTGCAATTCCCCCACCACGAGAACGAGATCGCCCAGTCCTGCTGTGCCCACCCCGAGGGCAGCTTCGCCCGGTTCTGGCTGCACAACGAGATGGTGCAGGTGGACGGGAAGAAGATGTCCAAGAGCCTCGGCAACTTCTTCACCGTGCGGGATCTTCTGGACAGCCGGCACGCCGCCGATGCGATCCGGCTGACCCTGCTGCGGACCCACTACCGCAAACCGCTCGACTGGACCGAGGCAGCCTATCGCGAGTCCCGCAGCATCCTGTCGACCTGGCGCGGGGTGACCGAGGGGCTCGAGCCCTCCGACGTGCCGGCGGCGGTGCTCGATGCGCTGGCGGACGATCTGAACACCCCCGCGGTCGTGGACATTCTGCACGGTCTTCGGAAGGACGGGCGCGGCGCGGAGCTGCGCGCCTCCATGGCGCTGCTCGGCCTTCCCCTCGATGCGCCGGAGGCCCTTCTGACGGATCCCGAGACCCAGCGTTTCGCGGCGCTCGCGAAGGCGCAGGTGGACCGGATCGCGGACCGCATCCACGAAGCGCGACAACGCAAGGATTTCGCGACCTCCGATGCCTTGCGGGATCGGCTGATCGCGGCCGGCGTTGTGGTCAGGATCGCGCGCGACGGCGTCGAGACCGAACTCGGACCCGACTTCGATCCCGCCAGGCTGGAGCTCTCGGAATGACGGCCTGCCTCGGCCCGTACACCTCGCCGCAACGACGGCATCTCTCGAGGCCGGCGCCCCCGCCGGGGCCGGGACCAAAATCCTTGCAAGGATTTTGGCAAATTCCTTTGAAGGAATTTGCGGGAGCCCGGCGGTGAGCGCGCGCCTCCATCTCTACGACACCACCCTGCGCGACGGGCAGCAGACCCAGGGCGTGCAGTTCTCCGTTCCCGAGAAGCGGGCCATCGCGTCGATGCTCGACGCGCTGGGGGTCGACTACATCGAGGGCGGGTGGCCCGGGGCGAACCCCACCGACAGCGAGTTCTTCGAGGCCCGGCCGCAGACGCGGGCGACCTTCGCCGCCTTCGGGATGACCAGGCGGGCGGGCCGCTCGGCGTCGAATGACGAGACGCTGGCGATGGTGCTGGATGCGGACACGCCGGCGGTCTGTCTGGTGGGCAAGGCGCACCCCTTCCACGTCGCGACCGCCCTGGGCATCACGCTGGAGGAGAACCTCGCCGCGATCCGCCAGTCGGTCGCGCATGTGGTGGCGAGGGGGCGCGAGGCGATCTTCGATGCCGAGCATTTCTTCGACGGCCACGCCGCCGATCCCGGCTATGCCGTGGCCTGCCTCGAGGCTGCGCTGGAGGCCGGCGCGCGCTGGGCGGTGCTCTGCGACACCAATGGCGGGCGGCTGCCGGGCGAGATCGGGGAGGCCACCGCCGCCGTGATCGCCGCCGGCCTCTCCGGAGACCGCCTCGGCATCCACACCCATGACGACACCGGCACCGCCGTGGCCGGCACGCTCACGGCCGTCGAGGCCGGCGTGCGGCAGGTGCAGGGCACGCTGAACGGGCTGGGCGAGCGCTGCGGCAACGCCGATCTGGTCACGCTGATCCCGACGCTGCTGCTCAAGGAGCCGTGGGCGAGCCGGTTCGAGACCGGGGTCAGCCGCGAGGCGCTGGCCGGGCTGACGCGGCTGTCGCGGCGGGTCGACGACATCCTCAACCGGGTGCCGCGGCGCTCGGCCCCTTATGTCGGCGCCTCGGCCTTTGCGCACAAGGCCGGGCTGCATGCCAGCGCCATCCTGAAGGACCCCGCCACCTATGAGCATGTCGCGCCCGAGGCGGTGGGCAACGCGCGGGTCATCCCGATGTCGAACCAGGCCGGGCAGGCGAACCTGCGCGCGCGGCTGGCCGAGGCGGGGATTGCCGTCGCCCCGGGTGATCCGGCGCTGGCCGCGATCCTCGACGAGGTGAAGCGGCGCGAGGATCAGGGCTATGCCTATGACGGCGCGCAGGCGAGCTTCGAGCTGGTGGCGCGGCGCGAGCTGGGCCTCGTGCCCGAGTTCTTCGCCGTGCGCCGCTATCGCGTCATCGTCGAGCGGAGGCGCGACCGGCTCGACCGGATGGTGAGCGTCTCGGAGGCCGTGGTGGTGGTCAAGATCGGCGACCGCAAGGTGCTGTCGGTGTCCGAATCGATGGACGAGCACGGCCAGGACCGCGGCCCCGTCAACGCGCTCGCCCGCGCGCTGGCCAAGGACCTCGGCCCCTATCAGGCGATCATCGACGACATGCGGCTGGTCGATTTCAAGGTGCGGATCACCCAGGGCGGGACCGACGCCGTCACCCGCGTCATCATCGACAGCGAGGACGGGCAGGGGCGGCGCTGGTCCACCGTGGGGGTGTCGGCCAACATCGTCGATGCCTCCTTCGAGGCGCTGCTGGACGCGATCGTCTGGAAGCTCGTGCGCGACGGGGCGGTGCCGGCCGCGATGGCGGCGCAATGAGCGCGCTGGAGGCGGCGTTCTTCGAGATCCACCGCGGGCTGCCGCGCGAGGGGCCGGGCGACCGGGCGAGCCTCGGCTGGGCGCTGGGGCTGGCGGGGGTGCGCCCGGATGCGACGGTCTGCGACGCCGGCTGCGGGCCGGGGGCGGACATCCCGGGGCTGCTCGCGCATCTGCCGCGGGGCAGGGTGCATGCGGTGGACCTGCATCTGCCCTTCGTGCAGTCGGTGCGCACGCGGTTTGCGGCCGATCCGCGGGTGACGGCGGAGCGGGCCTGCATGACGCAACTGCCCGGGCGGTACGATTTCATCTGGTCGGCTGGTGCGGTCTATTCGGTGGGGATCGCGGCGGCGATGGCGGGGTTCCGGGCGGCGCTGGTGCCGGGCGGGAGGGCGGCGTTCTCGCATCTCTGCTGGCTGGGCGAGGCGCGCCCCGAGGCGGCGGCGGCCTTCTGGGCCGAGGAGTACCCGCCCATGACCGACCTTGCCGGCGTGCAGGCCGAGATCGCGGGGGCCGGGACGCGGGTGTTCGGCACCATGACCCTGGGGCCGGGGGCCTGGGCGGCCTATTACGGGCCGCTGGAGGCGCGGCTCGACGTGCTGGAGCCGGCCGCGACGGGGGCGCTGGCCGAGGCGGTGGCGGCGCACCGGCGCGAGATCGCGGTGTGGCGGGCGCATGGCGACAGCTTCGGCTATGTGCTCTTCGTGGTTGCGCCGTGACGCTGGCGGCCTGTGCCGCGCTGGTGGAGCGGGGCGATCCGGACCGGTTCCTCGCGACGATGGCGGCGCTGCCGGAGGATCGCGACCGGCTGTGGCCGCTCTATGCCTTCAACCTGGAGGTCGCGCGGGCGCCCTGGGCCTCGGCCGAGCGGCTGATCGGCGAGATGCGGCTGCAGTTCTGGGCCGATGTGCTGGACGACATCGGGCAGGGCGCGCCGGCGCGGGCGCATGAGGTGGCCCGGCCGCTGGCCGAGCTGGTGCGGGCCGAGGCGCTGCCGCTGGCGCCGCTGCGGGGGATGGTGGCGGCGCGGCGGCGGGATCTGGAGCCGTCGGCGCCGGAGGATGCGGCGACGCTGTGGGCCTATCTGGAGGCCACCGGCGGGGCGCTGGCGGGGCAGGCGGCGCGGGCGCTGGGCGCGGACGAGGCGGTGGCGGCGGTGGCGGGCGAGGCCGGGGCGGCGGCGGCGATGGCAAGCTGGCTGGTGGCGGTACCGGCGCTGGCGGCGCGCGGGCGCCGGCCCTTGCCGGAGGCGCCGGAGCGGCTGGCGGCCGAGGCGCTGGAGCGGCTGGCGCGGGCGCGGGCACGGCCGGCGGCGCGGGGGGTGCCGCGGCGGGTGCTGCCGGCCTTCTGGGCCGGCTGGCGGGCCGGTGCGCTGTTGCGACTGGCCGTGCGCGAGCCGGCGCGGGTGGCCGAGGGGCGGCTGGTGCAGGCGGAGTTTGCGCGGCGCGGGGGCTTGCTGTGGCGCTCGCTGGCCGGGCTGTGGTAGAAGCACGGACGGGAGCGACCACTCCGGTCCAATCGTGAGGCTTGTCGCGCAGTTTCGTGTTCCGAACAACCTAAGCGCAGGTCAATCTACCAGGACGAACACGTTTGGACTTATGACGACAGGTAATGCGTCGCCGAAAAGCCGAGATACCCCGTCAATGTCTTCAGGACCAAAAACAGCTTCAGCCCGCACTGCATCGTGAAAGTATTGCCGATTGGCGTCTCCGAAATCAAGCAGGCCAATAGTGCGACCCTCAGATTCGAGTTGCGCCAACCAATTGCCTAAAGTGCCACTTTGGGATCGGGTTCCAATGTGAGCGGCATCAGAATGTCGAAAGACAGGCACCGTGAAAATCCGATCTATTCCATGATGTTCCGGGGGTGAAATAAGGACAACGCCTGACAGGTGCCGTTCGTCGTGAAGCAACGAAATTGCGTCCACAATCGTCTCGAACTGTCCGCCGCCCATTGGGCCATGCGAGAACACGTCAAGCATCATAGCAGGGTTCATCGGTACCCATGGGGCGGTCACTTGAATGCCGCCACCGATCCCGTTGCCGCTCCGATTCCTCCGCCCGTCAGCATATCCATCACGGTAACCACGCATGTAGTCTTCGCTGCCCTGAGCGTGTTGCGCATCAACGTCGACTATCGCAATCAAAGTCACCGCAAGGGCGGAAATGGCGATCATCGGTTTCATGGCGAGTTCCTCGGTTCGTTGATGATGCGCAACGCGTTCTCAAAACCCTCACACCATGCCCACTCCGGTTCTGTGGCGTCATTCGACCCGCACATGCTCTTTATCATTTCGGCTTGGTCCAGAGAGGGTGAGGAGCGACCGCCCACAGTGCATGCGCCTCTGGCTTCCAGTTCCCGATCACATACGGCCCTGCTGTTTGAAGGAAAAATTTCGGGCGCTCCTACAGGTATCGCAAGGTACTGCGTTACCACCATTACGGCGACACCTCCCAGCATAAACAACACGCCCGGCGAACTGGTCTTGATCGATGCTGTTAGTGGAGATGCATCGGGTTTGCCACTCTGAGCCTCAAACTGGACGGTGGCTTGCCGCAGGATGAAGAACCCGCCGATCGCTGCCAAGACCAATCCAACGGTGAACCCGAAGGTCGTGATGAACGTCCGATATGTCAATGCCAGGGCGAGCCGTCGTTCCCGGTACTCCAAGGCAAACGCAAAATACTCGAAGTTGCCTTCGGCAATTTGCACTGGAATGCGAGTTTCCGGAAATCCGATCAACGATTGTCGATGAACGAAAAAAAAGAAGCCCGCTACAGCTGCAAGGCTCGCTATCGCAAGCAACAGGATCACCAGCCGATCAGACGTGTCGAAGCGGGCCGCTGGACCGGGGGTGTCCTCGCCGCCAGCTTTGCTGCCTCCTCCTGCTTCGGGGGGTTTCATGAGGGCGCTTGAACCAACATAGAAATCGCCCAAGAGGCTAAGAAATTTTCGCGATGTCATCAAGGGAAAATGTTCGGGTGCGGTCGGTCATGCTATACGGCCCTAGGCCGCAGCCACAGCCAGGTCAGCGCGCCGCCGGCGAGGACGAGGAACGGCAGCATGGCGATGTTGACCAGTTGCCAGCCCTGCTCGACCGTGCCGCCCGAGCAGTTCAGCAACCCGCCCGAGCTGAGCGAGGCCAGCGTCACGCCGCCGAAGACGATCAGGTCGTTCATGCCCTGCAACCGGCCGCGTTCCTCCGGCGCATGGGCCGAGGCGAGCATCGCCGTCGCGCCGATGAAGCCGAAGTTCCAGCCGATGCCCAGCAGGATCAGCGCGACGAAGAAATGCTCGAGTTCCACCCCCATCAGCGCGACCGCGCCCGCCGCGGCGAGGATGGCGAGGCCGAGGGCCACGATCCGCTCCACCCCGAAGCGGGCGATCAGGTGGCCGGTGACGAAGGACGGCGCATACATCGCCAGCACATGGGCCGAGACGATGTCGGCGGCATGCGCGGTGGAAAAGCCGCAGCCGACCACGGCGATGGGGGTCGAGGTCATCACGAGGTTCATCAGCGCATAGCTGACGGTGGCGCAGATGATCGCCACCGCGATGCGCGGCTCGCGCAGCATCTCGAGGCGCGAGCGTCCGCTGGCGGTGCCGGGCCTGGGCGCGCGCGGGGTGGGGATGTCGAGCAGGGCGAAGAGGAACACGCCCGCGAGGTTGAGCGCGATCACCGCGAGGTAGGTTCCGAGGAAGGGCACCACCATGCTCTCGGCCGTGACCTTGACGATCTGCGGCCCGATCACGGCCGACAGGAGCCCCCCGGCCATGACCCAGCTGATCGCCTTGGGCCGGAAGCCCTCGGAGGCGGTATCGGCGGCGGCGAAGCGGTAGAAGCCCTGCGCCGACATGTAGATGCCCGTCAGGAGCGAGCCGAGCAGGAACAGCGGGAACGACGCCAGGATGAGCCCCACAGCCCCGATCGCCGCCCCGATGGTGCCGCCGAGCGCGCCGACGACGAAGCCTGCGCGGCGGCCGTGGCGCTGCATCAGCATCGACAGGGGCGTCGCGGTCAGCATCGAGCCCAGCACGATCAGCGAGATCGGCAGCGTGGCCCAGCAGGGGTTGGGCGCGAGCGTCGTGCCGGCGAGCCCGCCGATGGTGAAGATCATCGGCATCTGCGCGCCGAGGATCGCCTGCGCGGCCACGAGGACGAGCACGTTGCGGCGGGCGCGCGAGTCGTCGGCGGGGAGGGGAGAGGCGAGCGACATGCGCCCGTGCTTAGCGCCCGGTCGGGGAAAGGAAAAGGGGCCGCGGCGGGGGGCGGGCCGGGCGAGGCGGGTCGCCGGGGGGCGGCGTCCGTGCGGCCGGGAGCCGGGCTGCGCGGTGACGGTGCCGGGTCCGAGCCGGGGGGACGGCGCTGGCTCGGGCCGTGTGCGGGCCGGGGTGTGTCGGTTGGGGCTCCGGGCGGGGGGCGTCGGGCGGGTCCGGCGCGCTGGCGGGCTGTCGGCAGCCCTGGGCCGGTCGGTTCGGGCAGGGGGCGCCGACCGAGCGGGCGCCGTGCCCCGGCGGGTCAGCCGAGGCGGGGGAGGAGGGCGGCCGCCACGTCGGCGCAGGGGGTGAGGGTGCTGCGATCCTCGCCGGGGCGGAAGCGGGCGCGGAGCGCGGTGGGCATCGGCGGCGGCGTCTCGATCAGCACGCGGGGGCCGAGGCGGACGCTTTCGGCCTGCCAGCTGCGGGCCAGCGCGATCTGTGCCGCCTTGGTCGCGCCGTAGGCGCCGTGGAACCTTGCCGTGCCCTGGGGGTCGTCGAAGAAGAGCGCCGTTCCGCCCCCCGGGGTCGGCCGCAGCAGCGGCTCGATCATCGGGATCAGCACGCCGGTGGCGCGGACGTTGATGGCGACGCTGCGGTCCCAGTCCCTGGCGGCGATGTGGCCGGCGGGGCTGAGGGGGGCCGCATGCACGGCCGCATGGACCCAGAGGTCGGCCCCGCCCCAGCGGTCGTGCACGCCGCGGCAGAGGGTCCGCATCGCCTCGTCCTGGGTGATGTCCATGGGCGCCAGCGTGGCGGCCGGCCCGCCACGGCGGCGGATGCGGTCGTCGAGCTCCTCGAGCGCGCCGGTGGTGCGGGCGACGGCGACGATCTGCCAGCCGTCGGCGCCGAGCGCCTCGGCGAGGGCCGCGCCGAGCCCGCGCGAGGCGCCGAGGACGAGGGCGACACGGGAGCGGGCGGGGTCGGGGGCTGCGGTGCGGTCGGCCATGGCCCCCTTTGGCAGGCTGGCGGGCGGGCTGCAAGGGGCTGTGTGGGGCCTGCGGCGGTGCCTTGCCGCGCTGCGGCAGCGGTTCGTCGGGGGCGTCGCTGCGGCCGGGCCGCCGGGCAGGTGCAGAGGCCCGGGGCGTCGTGAGGGAGGCTGCCCAAGGGGTCCGCCGGGCAGGGCATGGTCGCGACGGCGGGAGGCTGGCGGGCCTCGGTGGGCGCGGTTGCGCCGCCGGGGCCACGGGCGGCGGCTGGGGGCATGCCGTGTGTTGGGGGCGGACCTTGCCGGGAGCGGTGGCGGGGCGTGACGGGAGGCCGGGGGCGGCGCCGTTCCGGCGTGCGGGCCGTGACCTCAGCCGAAGTGCAGGCGCAGGCGCAGGAAGCCGTCGCGGGTCAGGCCCAGAGGCTCGGGGGCGAAGGCCGCGATGCCGTCCAGATGGCCGGCCGCGGCCGGCGCGGTGTCGAACAGCGCGGTGCTGCCCCGGGGCGCGATCAGGCGCCAGCCCGCGGCCGCCGGGGGGGGCGCGATGGCGCCCCGGGCCTCGATGTGCCGGCGCAGCGCGTCGCGCGTGGTCTCGCGGCTCTCGAGCACGACCCGCCGGGCAAGCGCGCCCGGATAGCGCCCGCCGCCCGCCACGCGGAAGTCGTTGGTGACGAGAAGCACGCGCGCCTCGGGGGCCATCGGCCGGCCGTCGAGGGTGAGCTCGCGCAGACGGCCGTCCCGGGAGCGGTCCCCGGGTCCTTGCGGCGGGGGGGCGCGGGGGTCCCGGGGCGCATCGGCTGCGGGTGCGAGGGGCCGGCCGTCGGGGGCGTGCAGGGCCGGGCGGCCGAGGTCGAGCGCATAGCCCACCCCGTCGAGGATGTCGCAGGCATAGGGCGCCGCGCCCGGGGCCAGAAGCGGCGTGTCGGGCCGGTCGGGGCCGAGGCGGGCATAGGTGGCGGCGCTGCGTTCGAGCCAGGCGGCGACCTCGACGCCGGACAGGCACAGGATGCGCAGCATGTTGGCGAACTCGCACAGGTCGTGCAGGTGGCGCAGGCACAGCGGGCCCGGGGGGATGTCGGTGAAGTGCCCGGGCCCCGAGGCGCCGCCGGCCCGGAACGGGGTGACCGCCGACACGATCGGCAGATCGGCCCCGGGACGCCCGCGCATCGCCTCGCGCGCCCAGTGCCGCTGCGCCTCGGCCATCAGCCGCAGGGCGGGGCTCTCGGCGATCAGCGCGAAGTGGCTGTGCAACCGCAGGCGGCTCTGGCCGATGGAGCGCGCCATGTGTGCGCGCGTCGCCGCATGCAGGCGCCGGGTCGCGCGGCGGATGGTGCAGTCGCCCGGCGGCGGCGGGACCGCCAGCGCCCGCGCCTCGGCCCGCCGCGGCCGCCAGCCGCCCTGTCGGTCGCGCGCCAGCACGAGGTCGATCACCCCCAGATGCGAACCGCGCACGCCCGGCATCACCGCCGGACGCCCCCCCAGCCGCCCGCTGCGCGCATCCACCGCACCGCCCCCCCTCGCGGGGGAGTCCGCCGCGGCAACCTCCAGCGTGGCGGCCGGAAAGACCTGATGCGAATGGCCGAGCATCAGCGCGTCGAGGTCGGTCGCCAGCGCCAGCGACAGGGCCGTCGCCGTGTCGGGCCCGCCGGGTTCGTCCGCCGCTCCGGGCCCGTCCGCGCCGATCCCGGCATGCACCAGCGCCACCACCAGATCGGCGCCCTCCCGCCGCAGCGCCGCCGCATGCGCCGCTGCGGCCTCCAGCATGCCGCGGGTCGCGAGGTCGCCGTCGAGCCGCGCCCCCACCCAGGCCAGCACATGCGGCGGGCAGAGCCCGATCACCCCCAGCCGCAGCGGCGCCGTCCCGCCTCCGGCCAGCGGCAGCGACAGCTCGCGCAGGAGCCGCGGCCGCCGGAACGGCGTGTCGCGAAGCGGCGAGGGCCCGAGCCGGCGCACGAGGTTCGACGTCACCACCGGAAACCGCGCCCGCGCCAGCGCCGTCTCGAGAAAGGGCAGGCCATAGTCGAACTCGTGGTTGCCCAGCGTCACCGCGTCGTAGCCGGCCGCGTTCATCGCCGCGATCATGGGGTGCGTCTCGCCCGGGGCGAGGCCGCGCTCGAGGCCGACATGGTCGGCCATGGCGCTGCCCTGCAGGAAATCGCCGCAGTCGAAGAGCAGGCTCGCGCCCGAGGCGGCCCGCAGCCGGCCCGCCAGCGCCGCCACCCCCGCCAGCCCCGGCGGCCCCCCCGGCGCATCGGTGGAATAGTCCCAGGGCGCGAGCGCCATGTGGAGGTCGGACGTCGCCATCAGGCGCAGATGCGCCTCGTCGGCGGCGAGGTCCGCAGCAAAGCTCTCGCGTCGCGACACGGCCGGTTCTGCCCCCTCCGCCCCACCCCCTGCGCCCGCCCCAGCGCCCGGGGCCTCCCCCATGGGCGGCCGGGCGCCTCCGAACGGGCAGAGACTAGCCGCGGGCGCCGCGCAGGCCGAGTCGTCGCGGGCGAGTGCGTCGGCATTTTTCGCGTATGGGTTGCGCGCGCGACACAGCCGGCCCTGCGCGCGGCGCGACGGTTTGCGCCGCGCGCAGGGCTGTGGCACAGCGACGCAGCAGCGGCAGGAGGGCGGGGATGCGACTGGCCGAGACGGTGACCTTCGGCGGGACCGGGGGGATGGGCGGTGCCGGCCTCGACCGGGGGGCCGGGCTCAGGGCGGATGCGGCGGCGGTGGCGGGGCTCTACGGCGATCCGGCGGCGCGGCTGTTGCCGCTGTGGCGGGGCAAGCCGCTGATCGCGGGGCAGGGGCGGGACCGGCCCGGCTGGCTCGCGACCGATCACCCGCTGACCGCCCATGCCCCGGAGCCGGCGGTGTTTCTGGGCCTTGCCGGCGGCGCGCCGCGCTTTGCGCTCGATGTCTCGGACTGGCAGCCGCCCGACATCGACGCCGCGGCGCTGGCGGCGTTCTTCGACCCGTCCGAGCAGCAGCCCCCCGGGGTGCCCGCCGACCACCGCTTCGCCGAGCTGCGCGGCGTGATGACGCGGCTGCCGCCGGCCGAGGCCGAGCTGGCGGCGACGGCGCGGGCGCTCTTGCTGTGGCACCGCAGCCACCGCTTCTGCTCGGCCTGCGGCGTGCGCAGCGCCCCGGCCGAGGCGGGCTGGCGGCGCAGCTGCCCGGCCTGCGGCACGCATCATTTTCCGCGCAGCGACCCGGTGGTGATCATGCTGGTGACGCGGGGCAACCGGCTGCTGCTGGGGCGCTCGCCGGGCTGGCCGGAGGGGATGTATTCGCTGCTGGCGGGCTTTGTCGAGCCGGGCGAGACGATCGAGGCGGCGGTGCGGCGCGAGGTGCGCGAGGAGACCGGGGTGCAGGTGGGGGCGGTGCGATATCTGGCCTCGCAGCCCTGGCCGTTTCCGGCCTCGCTGATGCTGGGCTGTGCCGCCGAGGCGCTGAGCGAGACGCTGACGGTGGACCCGGCCGAGCTGGAGGATGCGCGCTGGCTGGGGCGCGAGGAGCTGGTGGCGGTGATCGCCGGCCGGCATCCGGAGGTGAAGGGGGCGCGGCCCGGCGCCATCGCGCATTTCCTGATCCGCAACTGGCTTGCGGCGCGGCTCGATTGAGGCCAGAGACCGGCGGGGGCGTCCCCGTTCCGCCCCGTCACGCCCGGCAAGGAGGCCGCCATGCATTTCATGTCCGTCCAGCGCATCGCGGCACCGCGCGACTTCGTCTTTGCCCGCGCCGGCGAGTTCCGGCGCCTTGCCCGGGCGCTCGAACGGCGCGGCGCGGTCGTGGTGCCGGCGGCCGGACCGTCGGGCCGGCCGCGTTACGAGGTGCAGTATCCGTTTCGCGATGCGATGTGGCCGGCGACGCTGGAGCTGCAGGAGATGTCGGCGCCCGAATGGATGGAGGTGACGGTCGAGGGCAAGATGGTGCAGGCAATGGCGCGGTTCGACTTCGACGCGCCCGAGCCCGGAATCACGCAGGCCTCGATGACCGTCACGATCAAGCCGCGCAACATGCAGGGGCGGGTCCTGCTGGGCTCGATGCAGGTGTTTCGCGGCCGCATCCAGGGCCGGCTGGACCGGGATTTCAACGGCCTCGCCCGCGCCGCCGAGCGGCTGTGGAGGAAGGCCGGCGAGAGCTGAGCCGGCGTCGGGGGCCGTCCGGACCGGCCGGGGGCCCGGACCGCAGGGCAGAGGGGGGCTGTCTGCCCCCCGCCTCCTTCGGAGGCTCCCCCCGAGGATATTTGAGGGAAAGATGAAGGGGGCGAGGGGATCGTCCGCGGCCGGCTGCGTCGGGCCGGGGCGGCGCGGGCGGGCTCAGTGCCGCCGGGGATCGGCCGGGTAGACGCCGAGGAGCGTGAATTCGGAGGAGAAATAGCGCAGCTCCTCGAGCGCGAGCTTCACGCCGGGGTCGTCGGGGTGGCCCTCGATGTCGGCGAAGAACTGCGTGGCGGTGAAGGAGCCGCCGACCATGTAGCTTTCGAGCTTGGTCATGTTCACGCCGTTGGTGGCGAAGCCGCCCAGCGCCTTGTAGAGCGCGGCCGGGATGTTGCGCACGCGGAAGACGAAGGAGGTCATCATGCCGCTGTCGCCGCGCCGCGCGAGGTCCATCTCGCGCGCCATCAAGAGGAAGCGTGTGGTGTTGTTGGACTGGTCCTCGATGTGGCGGGCGAGGACGTCGAGGCCGTAGATCTCGCCGGCGAGCTCGGAGGCGAGGGCGGCCTGTGTCGGCTCGGCCGCGGCCGCGACGGCCCTGGCGGCGCCGGCGGTGTCGGCGGCGACCACCGGCCGGATGCCGCGCGCCCGCAGGAAGCTGCGGCACTGGCCCAGCAGCACGGTGTGGCTCATCGCCGTCTCGATCGCCGCGAGCGGCGTGCCCGGCACCGCGAGGAGGTTGATGTGCACCCGCACGAAGGCCTCGCCCACGATGTGCAGCCCCGAGGCGGGCAGCAGGCTGTGGATGTCGGCCACCCGCCCATAGGTCGAATTCTCGACCGGCAGCATGGCGAGGTCGGCCGTGCCGCGGATCACCGACTCGATCGCATCCTCGAAGGTGCGGCAGGGCAGCGCCTCCATCTGCGGGCAGGTTTCGCGGCAGGCCTGGTGCGAATAGGCGCCCGGTTCGCCCTGAAAGGCGATGGTTCCGGTCTGCTGCGTCGGCGGGATACGCATGATTCAGACATCTGCTCTAGGCCCGACTGGGGCGACTGGTCGCGCTAACTACCGCTTGAACTCGGCAAGTGGAAGCGGCTACACGGCCCCAAGCTCAACTTACCGCAGCCCAGGGGCACAACATGTTCGACACGATGGTGTTCACCAAGGCGCTTGGCGCGCTCTGCGGCGCGCTGCTCATCTTCCTTCTCGGCGGCTGGGTGGCGACGTCGCTCTATGTGCCGGGAAGCAGGAACCTGCCGCCGGCCTTCGTGGTCGATACGGGCGTCGACGTCGCCGACGGGGTCGATGCGGCCGCCGCGCCGGCCGAGGACCTGCCGTTGGGAGACGCGTTCCTGATGGCCGATGCCGCCGCCGGGGCGCGCGTCTGGAACCAGTGCCGCGCCTGCCATGTGGCGGACGATGCGCGCAATTCGGTCGGCCCCTACCTGCTGGGCGTGGTCGGGCGCGACATCGGGGCGGTCGACGGCTTTCGCTACTCCGGTGCGCTGCCCGCGGGCGAGCGCTGGACGATCGAGAATCTCTATGCCTATCTCGAGAACCCGCGCGGTTGGGCCCCCGGCACCTCGATGGCCTTCAACGGGCTGCGGAGCCAGGCCGACCGCGTGAACATCATCGCCTTTCTGATCGACAATTCGCCCGATTTCGACCCGGCCGAGATCCCTGCACCGTCGGCCGTGGACGAGGCCGCGCTGGAGGATGAGGCCCCGGCCGAGGATGCCGTGGCCGAGGCTGTCGAGGAAGCGGTCGAGGAAGAGGCCGTGGCCGAGGCTGTCGAGGAAGCGGTCGAGGAGGAGGCCGTTGCCGAGGCTGTCGGGGAAGCGGTCGAGGAAGAGGCCGTAGCCGAGGCTGTCGAGGAAGCGGTCGAGGAGGAGGCCGTTGCCGAGGCTGTCGAGGAGGCGGTCGAGGAAGAGGCCGTTGCCGAGGCTGTCGAGGAGGCGGTCGAGGAGGAGGCCGTTGCCGAGGCTGTCGAGGAGGCGGTCGAGGAAGAGGCCGTTGCCGAGGCTGTCGAGGAGGCGGTCGAGGAAGAGGCCGTTGCCGAGGCTGTCGAGGAAGCGGTCGAGGAGGAGGCCGTTGCCGAGGCTTTCGAGGAGGCGGTCGAGGAAGAGGCCGTGGTTGCCGAGGAGATGTCGGCCTTCGCCCAGATGGTTGCGAGCGGCGACGCCGCTGCGGGTGCCCGGGTCTGGAACCAGTGCCGCGCCTGCCACGTGGCGGATGCCCCCACCAACCGGGTCGGCCCGCATCTGGTGGGCGTCATCGGGCGGCAGTCCAACAGCGTCGAGGGCTTCCGCTATTCCGGCCGTCTGCCCGACGTGATCTGGACGCTGGACGAACTGAACGCCTATCTGGAGAGCCCGCGCGGTTATGCGCCCGGCACCAGCATGGCCTTCAACGGGCTGCGCAACGAGGTCGACCGCGCAAATGTGCTTGCCTACATCCAGTCGCTGAACTGAGCCGGACTGCGGCAGGCAGAACCGACGCAGGGCCGCCCCCGACCGGGGCGGCCCTGTCGCTGTCTGCGGGTGACATTCCCGTCAACCCCCGTTGTGGCCTCGACAGCCGACACTAGCTTGCGCTAGCAGAGGAAACCGGTCCAGCCGAAGGCCGGTGCCGCCAGCATGGAGAGCCGCCGATGCCGCCCGTTGCCGCGACCCGCTTCCGGCCCGCCGTTGCCCGTGCCGACATCCCCGCCGCCGCCCGCCCCCCCCGGCTGTGGGCGGGCCTCGCCGCGGCGCTGTGCCTCGGCCTTCCGGCGCAGGCGCTGGAGAGCTATGTCGCCGAGGACGGCCAGACCGTTACCGTCGCCCATGGCATCGGCGTCTTCGACGAGCTGAAATACCCCGCCGGCTTTGCGCATCTCGACTATGTCAACCCCGATGCGCCGAAGGGGGGCGAGATGTCGGTCTGGAGCTTTGGTGGCTTCGACTCGATGCATCCCTACACCACCCGGGGCCGGGCCGGGGCGCTGTCCTCGATCTTCTTCGAGTCGCTGATGACCGGCACCGCCGACGAGATCGGCAGCTCCTATTGCCTGATCTGCGAGAGCCTCGAATACCCCGAGGACCGCTCCTGGGTGATCTTCAACATGCGCCCCGAGGCGCGCTTTTCCGACGGCTCGCCGCTGACCGCCCATGACGTCGTGTTCTCCTTCAACATCCTGCTGGAAAAGGGCCTGCCGGACTTCCGCGTGGTCCTGCGCCAGCAGGTCGAGAGCGCCGAGGCGCTGGACGATCACCGGGTGAAGTTCACCTTTCGGGAGGGCTGGCCGACCCGCGACCTGCCCGGGCTGGTCGGCGGGCTGCCGGTCTTTTCGCAGGCCTTCTACGTCGAGAACGACCGCGACTTCGAGGCCTCCTCGATGGAGCCGCTGCTGGGCTCGGGCCCCTATGTGCTGGACCGCGTCGCGCCGGGGCAGACCATCGTCTATGCCCGCAACCCCGACTACTGGGGCTGGGACCTGCCGATCATGCAGGGCCGGTCCAACTTCGACCGTCTGCGCATCGAGTATTTCGCCGATTTCGACGCGGCGTTTCAGGGCTTCACCTCGGGGCAGTACACCTTTCGCACCGAGGCGCGCGCCGCGCTGTGGGCCGAGTCCTATGACTTCCCGGCGGTGCAGCGCGGCCATGTCGTGCGCCACACGCTGCCCGACGGCAACCTCGCCTCGGGCCAGAGCTTCATCTTCAACCTGCGCCGCGCCCAGTTCCAGGACCCCCGCGTCCGCGAGGCGATCGGGCTGATGTTCAACTATGAGTGGTCGAACGAGGTGCTCTTTCACGGCCTCTACGACCGCATCCATTCCTTTTGGGAAAACAGCGAGATGGCGGCCGAGGGGCTGCCCACGCCCGAAGAGCTCGCGATCCTCGAGCCGCTCGCCGACCTGCTGCCGCCCGGGGTACTGACGGAGCCTGCGGTGATGGCGCCCAGCTCGGGGCCGCGACAGCTCGACCGCGCCAACCTGCGCCTTGCCTCGGACCTCCTGGATGCGGCCGGCTGGGACACGGTGGGCAACGACGGGCTGCGCCGCAACGCCGCCGGCGAGACCCTGCGGGTGGAGTTCCTGAACGACTCGCAGAGCTTCGACCGGATCATCAACCCCTTTGTCGAAAACCTCCGCCGCGCCGGGGTGGATGCGCGCCACACCCGCGTCGACAGCGCGCAGATGACCAACCGCGAGCGCAGCTATGATTTCGACATCATCACCGACCAGCTGCGCATGAGCCAGATCCCCGGCTCGGGGCTGAAGCAATACTTCGGCTCGGAGACGGCCGATGTGTCGGTCTTCAACAAGATGGGCCTGAGGTCCGAGGCGGTGGACCGGCTGATCGACATCGTGCTCGCCACCGAGACGCGCGAAGAGATGATCCACGCCACCCGCGCGCTGGACCGGGTGCTCAGGGCCGAACGCTTCTGGGTGCCGCAGTGGTTCAAGTCCGAGCACTGGGTGGCCTATTACGACATGTTCGAACACCCCGAGGAGCTGCCGCCCTACGCGCTGGGGAACCTCGATTTCTGGTGGTACAACGCCGAGAAGGGCGCGGCCCTGCGCGCCGCCGGCGCCCTGCGCTGAGGGGGCGGGGATGGGCGCCTATGTCCTGCGGCGGCTCTTGCTGATCATCCCGACGCTGTTCGGGATCATGGTCATCAACTTCTCGCTGATCCAGTTCGTGCCCGGCGGGCCGATCGAGCAGATCATCGCGCAGATGGAGGGCGGCGGCGACGTCTTCGAACGCTTCGCAGGGGGCGCCGACGCGGGCATCGACGCGCGGCAGCAGGGGGCCTATGTCGGCGCCCGCGGCCTGCCGCCCGAGTTCATCGAGGAGCTGGAGCGGCAGTTCGGATTCGACCGGCCGCCGCTGGAGCGCTTCTTCACCATGTTGTGGAACTATGTCCGCTTCGACTTCGGCGAGAGCTATTTCCGCTCGATCTCGGTGGTGGACCTGGTGCTGGAAAAGATGCCGGTGTCGATCTCGCTCGGGCTGTGGTCGACGCTGATCGCCTATCTGGTCTCGATCCCCCTGGGCATCCGCAAGGCGGTGAAGGACGGCACGCGATTCGACACCTGGACCTCGGCGGCGATCATCGTGGGCTATGCCATCCCCGGGTTCCTGTTCGCGATCCTGCTGCTGGTGCTGTTCGCGGGCGGCTCCTATTTCCAGATCTTCCCGCTCAGGGGGCTGACCTCGGACAACTGGCACGAGCTCTCCCTCATCGGCAAGGTGCTGGACTATTTCTGGCACATCACCCTGCCGGTGCTGGCCTCGACCATCTCGGCCTTCGCCACGCTGACGCTCCTGACCAAGAACAGCTTTCTCGACGAGATCCGCAAGCAGTACGTCATCACCGCCCGCGCCAAAGGGGTGACCGAGCGGCGCGTCCTCTATGGCCATGTCTTCCGCAACGCGATGCTCATCATCATCGCGGGGTTTCCGGCGGTGTTCGTGAGCGTGTTCTTCGGCGGCTCGCTGATCATCGAGACGATCTTTTCGCTCGACGGGCTGGGGCGGCTCGGGTTCGAGGCGGCGGTGGCGCGCGATTATCCGGTGATCTTCGGCACGCTCTTCGCCTTCGGGCTGCTCGGGCTGATCGTGGGGCTGATCTCGGACCTGATGTATGTCTGGATCGACCCACGCATCGACTTCGAGACGCGGGAGACCTGAGCCATGGCCGAGCGCGCGACCAATGTCCCCGAGAACCTGACCGACACCCATGTCCACCCGCCGCTGCCGGCGACCGATGCGCCGGTGCCGCCGGCCCCGGCCGAGGTGCGCGGCCCCTGGGGCATCCGGCTCTCGCCCCTGAACCAGCGGCGGTGGCGCAACTTCAAGGCGAACCGGCGCGCCTACTGGTCGCTGATCGTGTTCTCCGTCCTGTTCGGACTGTCGCTCCTTGCCGAGTTCATCGCCAACGACCGGCCGCTGCTGGTGAGCTTTCAGGGCCAGTGGAAGACGCCGATCTTCACCTTCTATCCCGAGACGGCCTTCGGCGGCGACTTCCGCACCGAGGCGGTCTATCGCGATGCCGAGGTGCAGTGCCTGATCCGGACGGGGGGCGCCGAGCTCTGTCTCGACGCGCCGGAGGACGCGATGGCCGAGGCGCGCGAGTTCGGCACGGTCGAGGGCGAGCCGATCCACCGCGGCTGGATGCTGTGGCCGCTCATCCCCTATTCCTTCAACACGATCAATGACATCGGAACGGCGGCGCCGTCCGCCCCCGACAGCCGGCACTGGCTCGGGACCGACGACACCGCCCGCGACGTGCTCGCGCGCGTGATCTATGGCTTTCGGCTGTCGGTGCTGTTCGCGATCGTGGTGACGGTGCTCACCTCGGTGATCGGCATCACCGCGGGGGCGGTGCAGGGCTATTTCGGCGGCTGGGTCGACCTCGGGTTCCAGCGGATCATCGAGCTGTGGGGGGCGACGCCGTCACTCTTCATCATCATCATCGTGGCGGCGATCTTCCAGATGAATTTCTGGCTGCTGGTGTTCCTGATGACGCTCTTCGGCTGGACCGCCCTGGTGGGGGTGGTGCGGGCCGAGTTCCTGCGGGCGCGCAACTTCGAATATGTGCGGGCGGCGCGGGCGCTGGGGGTGTCGAACGTCACCATCATGTTCCGCCATGTGCTGCCCAACGCCATGGTGGCGACGCTGACCATGCTGCCCTTCATCGTCACGGGGACCATCGGCTCGCTGGCCGCGCTCGACTTTCTCGGCTTCGGGCTGCCCTCGGCCTATCCCTCGCTGGGGGAACTCACGCTGCAGGCCAAGCAGAACCTGCAGGCGCCGTGGCTGGGCTTTACCGCCTTCTTCACCTTTGCGATCATGCTGTCGCTGCTGGTCTTCATCTTCGAGGGCGTGCGCGACGCCTTCGATCCGCGCAAGACGTTCAGATGAGGATGGGCCGGTGAGGACGAGCCGATGAGCGCGGTGTTGCAGGTTCAGGATCTCGCCGTCACCTTTCGGCAGGAGGGGCGCGAGGTCCGCGCGGTGCGCGGCGTCTCCTTCGAGGTGCGGCGCGGCGAGACGGTGGCGCTGGTGGGCGAGTCGGGCTCGGGCAAGTCGGTAACGGCGCTGTCCACCGTGGCGCTGTTGCCGGACTCGGCGCGGGTGACGGGCTCGGTCCGCTATCAGGGCCGCGAGATGGTTGGCGCCAGCGAGTCCGCGCTGCGCGAGGTCCGCGGCAACGACATCAGCTTCATCTTCCAGGAGCCGATGACCTCGCTCAACCCGCTGCACACGCTGGAAAAGCAGATCGCCGAGAGCCTCGCGATCCACCAGGGGCTGAGCGGGGCGGCGGCACGGGCGCGGATCCTCGAGCTGATGGACAAGGTCGGCATCCAGGACGCCGAGAGCCGACTCGGGGCCTATCCGCATCAGCTCTCGGGCGGGCAGCGCCAGCGGGTGATGATCGCCATGGCGCTCGCCAACGGCCCCGAACTGCTGATCGCCGACGAGCCCACCACCGCGCTGGACGTGACCATCCAGGCGCAGATCCTGGAGCTGCTGGCCGAGCTGAAACGGTCCGAGGGCATGAGCCTCCTGTTCATCACCCATGACCTCGGGATCGTGCGCCGCTTTGCCGACCGGGTCTGCGTGATGCAGGGCGGCGAGATCGTCGAGCAGGGCGAGACGGCGGCGGTCTTTGCGCGCCCGCAGCACCCCTATACCCGCAAGCTCCTCTCGGCCGAGCCGCGGGGCGAGCCGGCACCGGTGCCGCCCGGGGCGCCCGAGATCCTGCGCACCGATGGCCTGCGCGTCTGGTTCCCGATCCAGCGCGGGCTGATGCGCCGCACGGTGGGCCATGTGAAGGCGGTGAATGCCGCGACCCTCGCCGTGCGCGAGGGCGAGACGGTGGGGGTTGTGGGCGAATCCGGCTCGGGCAAGACCACGCTGGCGCTGGCGCTGATGCGGCTGGTGTCGTCCGAGGGGCCGGTGGTGTTTCAGGGCCGCGACATCCAGGGCTGGAAGTCGCGCGCGCTGCGCCCGCTTCGGCGCGACATGCAGGTGGTGTTCCAGGACCCCTATGGCAGTCTCAGCCCCCGCATGACGGTCGAGCAGATCGTGGCCGAGGGGCTGACGGTGCATGGCTCGGCCGGGGGCGACCCGCATCAGATGGTGGCGACGGCGCTGCGCGAGGTCGGGCTCGATCCGTCGATGATGGGGCGCTATCCGCACGAGTTCTCGGGCGGGCAGCGCCAGCGCATCGCCATCGCCCGGGCGATGATCCTGAAGCCGCGGCTTCTGGTGCTGGACGAGCCGACCTCGGCGCTGGACATGACGGTGCAGGTGCAGATCGTGGAGCTGTTGCGCGAGTTGCAGCGGCGGCACCGGCTGGGCTATCTGTTCATCAGCCATGACCTGCGGGTCGTGCGGGCGCTGGCGCATCATGTCATCGTGATGCGTCGCGGTGATGTGGTGGAGCAGGGGCCGGTGGCGCAGGTGTTCGAGGCGCCGCGGTCCGACTATACCCGGACGCTGATGGCGGCCGCCTTCGAGATGAAGGCGCGCGCGGTCGGGTAGGCAGGGCGCGGCAGCTGGCGCCGAGAGGGAGGCGCGACGCAGACCGCATGAAGATCCTGTTCGTTCATCAGAATTTTCCGGGGCAGTTCCTGCATCTGGCGCCCGCGCTGGCGGCACGGGGGCATCAGGTGCTGGCCATGACCGACGAGAAGAACACGCGCGGCGCATCGGTGAAGGTGGCCCGCTACCGCTCGCCGCAGCCCGAGGACGAGTTCACCCGGGGGCGCATCGGCCGCAGCTATTTCGGCATGGCCGAACGGGGTCTGACGGTGATGCGGGGGGCGCGGGCGTTGCGCGACCGGCATGGCTATGTGCCGGACGTGGTCTTCGGCCATCCCGGCTGGGGCGAGACGCTGTTCCTGCGCGGCATCTGGCCCGAGGCGCGGCATCTCGCCTATGCCGAGTTCTTCTATTCGCCCACCGGGCTGGATGTGGAGTTCGACCCCGAGTTCAGCCCGCCGAACCCGGACCGCCCCGCCATCGTGCTGGCCCGGCAGGCGCATCTGGCGCATGCGATGGCGCAGGCCGACGCCGGGCTGGCGCCGACGCGGTTTCAGGCCTCGACCTTTCCGCCGTGTTTCCGGACCATGCTGTCGGTGATCCACGACGGGGTGGACACGGCCCGCGTCGCCCCGAACCCGGAGGCGACGCTGACGCTGCCGAACGGGCGGGTGCTCAGGGCGGGCGACGAGGTGCTGAGCTTTGTCAACCGCAACATCGAGCCCTATCGCGGCGCCCACATCTTTCTCAGGGCGCTGCCCGAGGTGCTGGCGGCGCGGCCCGAGGCGCAGGTGGTGATCCTCGGGGGCGACGAGGTGAGCTATGGTGCGCCGGCGCCGGGCGGTGCGGGCTGGCGCGCGCATCTGCTGGCCGAGCTGGAGGGGCGGCTCGATCTGTCGCGGGTGCATTTCCTCGGCCGGGTGCCCTATCCGCAGTTCCTGAGCCTGATGCAGGTGACGCGGGTGCATGCCTATCTCACCTATCCCTTCGTGCTGTCCTGGTCGTTGATGGAGGCGATGGCGGCGGGGGCGCATGTGGTGGGCTCGCGGACCGCGCCGGTGGAGGAGGTGGTGGAGGACGGCGTGACCGGCACGCTGGTCGATTTCTTCGACGTGCCGGGCTGGTCGGCGGCGCTGATCCATGCGCTGGCCGAGCCTGCGGCGCATGATCCGCTGCGCCTCGCGGCCCGTGCCCGGATCGTGGAGCGCTATGACCTTGCCACGGTCTGCCTTCCGATGCTGATCGCCTTTGTCGAGGGCACCGCCGAGGGGTGAGGTGTCCGGTGCCCCGGGGCGGGCGTGGGAGGGGGGCTTTCTGCCCCCCGTCGCCGATGGCGACTCCCCCCGAGGATATTTGAGGAAAGATGAAAGGGGGCAGATGCGCGCCCGGGACGGGCGCGATGCCGGGGCGTGGGCGGGAAAAGAGGCGCCCCCGGGGAGAGGGCAGCTTGTCGCCCCTTTCGTAAGCGCCGGCCGACCGCCCTCGTTGCTTGAGGGGACGCCCTGTCCGAGATGACGCCCATCACGATGGAGGCGTCGATGGATGACGATGTACAGACTTGCGTAACTTCTCACAGCCGTACCGAAGGGTATGCCGGTCGTATCGAGGTTGTGACGGGTCCGACCGGACGGCGGCGGTGGCCGGAGCATGTGAAGGCCGCGATGGTGCTGGAGACGTTCCGCGACGGGGTGTCGGTGGCGGATGTGGCCCGCAGGCATGGGGTCTCGGCG